>Ga0302320_10008036_pt1 | contig 23074 bp, 24 predicted proteins | sample Bog_T0_3_FD_202130 | JGI IMG/M metagenome (GOLD analysis project Ga0302320, IMG submission 202130) | Peat permafrost microbial communities from Stordalen Mire near Abisko, Sweden - Bog_T0_3 | ecosystem: Environmental > Terrestrial > Soil > Wetlands > Peat | place: Sweden: Abisko, Stordalen Mire... | reverse complement strand
CCTGGCCATGCGGCGTGTGGTCCAGAAAACTTTCGTTGAGTGCAGTCCGAGACACGCCTGGCACGATGGCATTCACAGTAACGCCTTTCTTCGACCACTCCACAGCGAGCGAACGCGTCAGCGACACCACGCCTGCCTTGCTGGCCGCGTAGGCGGCGACTTCGCTGAGCGCGACAAAACTGTTGAGCGACCCGATGTTCACGATGCGCCCATAACTGCGCTCCAGCATTTGCTCCCCGAAGATCTGGCAAGCGCGCAAGGTTCCGGTGAGGTTCGTATCGATGACATCGGCCCATTCTTCTTCGGGCATGGTGAGCGTGGGCAGGCGCTTAATGATTCCCGCGCAGTTCACCAGAATGTCGACCTTCCCGAAGCGCTGCAAGGAGGCCGCGAGCAGCTCATCGAGCGAGGCTCGTTTGCGAACATCGGAGCACAGGCGGAGAGTTTGGCGACCACGCCGTTCGATCTCAGCCGCAGTTTCGTCCACTTGCTCCTGCCGCCGCGCCGAGGCGATCACATCGGCTCCAGCATCGGCAAGCCCCAGGCTCAGACCGCGCCCGATCCCGGACGTGCCTCCAATTACCACCGCCGTTTTGCCTTCGAGGTTGAAGATGTTAGTCATTGTTTCTTTCAACATCATTCTTGAATCGGCTACAATTTATCGCGGTACGCCCACAATCCCAAGCCAGGATTCGGAATGAAGAAAACTTCTTCGCCGTCAACGCAGTTGTAGCCATGGCGAAGCTTCTGCGGATCGTAGCGTGGCAGCATCGTTCCCAAGTCGCCATATTCAAAGCCCACGCCTTCGACCTCTTCTTTACTGAGATGCCCGGGACATAACCGGACTCTAAAACGCTGTTCCGATGATCCGTGAATAAGATGAGCAGCCGCGCTCAGATCGCCGGCGAGGTCCGCATTCGCATTTACCGCCGCGAGCGTCGCCGGAGTTCCACGATAGCCATACTTGCGGATCAGCGCATCAATGGCTGGGTCTTCGCCGAACTTGTCCACGCCGGGCGCGAGCACGATCAACTCCGCGCCGTCGGCCAGCGCCATGCGTGTACGGTAGATCGCCTTGTTGCCTAACCACGTACTGTGAAATTCATTGGGATCAAGATAAACGACAGCTTTGCGGATGGGCTCGTCCAGTATCTCGAAATTTACTTTCACACTCAGCGCGGCGGCGCGATGGAAGCACTCGGCATCGTCGCCGATGAAAAGCCCGCGCACCGCCAGTCCGTCATCCTTGCGCCCAATCATCGTCAACACGTAAACAATTGGCAGATGACGCAAGAAATGATCGGCCGCGTAATTGAGAACGCTGCGCACAGGATTTTCAGCGCGCCCCATGATGCGTTCCATGCCATACACCGCACCCAGGTAATGGCTGCGGTTGATGCTCTCGCGACCTCCGGTGCCCACCAGAATGTTCTTGTTGTAATTCGCCATGCCGATCACTTCATGCGGCACCACCTGACCGATAGAAAGAATCAGATCGAAGCCGCCCCGCGTGATGAGCCGGTTTACCTGCGCCGGCCATGCGTAGTTCAGCTTGCCCTCCGATTGTTCGTGGATGAACTCGGCCGGAACCTCGCCGAGAGTCTCAACATCAGTTCGCCAGTTGTGCACGCGAAAAAGTTTCTGCGGCACAGCGCCGAACATGCGCGAGATCTGATTCGGTTGCATGGCGGCGTGCGTTCCAAGCGCGGGCAGCACAGCCCGCAAACGGTCGCCGTAATATTCCCACGCGTACCGCGTCAGGTCGCCGGAGCGAGAATGCACGCGGCTATAGTCCGGCGGCACTATCAGCACGCGCTGGTGCGTCCCTAGCTTCGCCAGACTTCCCGCCAGCAGATCTTGCAACTGCGGCAGCAGATCGCTATCAACACCGCCCGCGGCGCAGTAGAGGCTCATGCGGCCAACTCCGCCTTCTTTAATCCGGGAGCCAGCAGACACAGAATGATCAGGGCCAGCAGATAAGCCGTGGAGGCGATGCCGAACAATATCTTATAGCTGTGCGTCAACTGCAAAACGTGGCCCGCCAACAAAGCAAACAGCGCGCTGCCCACCGATCCCGCCATGCCCCCAATGCCTACCACCGATCCCACTGCCCTATGCGGAAACATATCCGAGGATGTCGTGAACAGATTCGCCGACCACCCCTGATGTGCGCCCGCCGCGACCCCGATCAGCGCGATGGCCGTCCACATCGATCTGACGCTTGCCGCCGTGAAGATGGGAACAACCAGAGACGCACACACCAGCATCGCCGCCAGCCGTGCGTAGTTCGAGGAAAGCCCAAGACGGCGGAAGGGCGCGGGCAGCCAGCCTCCGCCGATGCTTCCAATCACCGAAACGTTATAGACGACGATAAGCGGCAACCCAAGATGCGACAGATTCAGATTGAACTTCGCGCTGAAATAAGACGGCAACCAGAACAGATAGAACCACCAGATGGGATCGGTCAGGAACTTCGCGGCAGAAAATCCCCAGGTCTGCCGGCATCTTAACAATCGCCGCCAAGTCAAGGCAGGCCCCAGGTCCGCCGCCGCTTCCTTGTAGATATGCCGCAGTTCCGCGGAAGTGAGCGTGGAGTGATCGGCGGGCCTGCGGTAATAGCGAAACCACAACAGGATCCAGAGCACGCTGAATATCCCGGTCGTCAAAAACGCCGCGTGCCAGCCGTAGCGTAGCGTGACCCAAGGCACAATCGCCGGAGCCAGAATCGCGCCAACGTTCGCTCCGGAGTTGAAAATGCCTGTCGCCAGCGAGCGTTCATTCTGGGGAAACCACTCCGCCACGGTCTTGATGGCGGCGGGAAAATTTCCCGATTCGCCGAGGCCAAGAAAGAAACGCGCGAACCCGAACTCCAGCACCGTGTTGGCCAGCGCGTGGCCCATGGCGGAGAGGCTCCAAGTCGCCATCACCAACATGTAGCCGATGCGCGTGCCCAGTTTGTCGATCAGGCGTCCCGCCGCCAGCAGCCCAATCGCATACGCGATTTGAAAGGCATCGACAATGTAACCGTAATTGATTTCCGTCATGCCGATGCTGTGTTCGAGCGTGGGCTTGAGGATCGCAATCACCTGCCGGTCCATGTAATTGATCGACGTGGCGGCGAACAGCATGGCACAGACTGTCCAGCGCACGCGTCCCAGCCGCGTGCCCGCAGATGAAACGCCCGGCGCCGGCTTGTTGAGAGCTGTTGTCTCCACCGTCTTGCCTGCTACAGTCGATATGCCTTCTTCACCAGACGATAGGCGAGATCCTGCGCCACTTCCAAAGCTTCATCTTCTTCCAGCTGATGCTCCGCAACCAGCTTCGCGAGGTAGGCGCAATCCATGCGCCGCGCCATATCGTGCCGAGCCGGAATCGAGAGAAAGGCGCGCGTATCGTCATTGAAACCCACCGTATTGTAGAAGCCGGCCGTCTCGGTTGTGCGCTCGCGAAAACGCATCATCCCCTCAGGACTATCGTAGAACCACCACGGCGGTCCCAGCCTCAGGCAAGGATAATGCCCGGCCAGCGGAGCCAGTTCCCGGCTGTAAGCGGACTCGTCCAGCGTAAAAATAATGATGGTCAGTTTGCGTTCATTGCCGAACCGGTTGAGCAGAGGACGAAGCGCGTCGACATAATTTGTCGGCGTCGGTATGTCCGCGCCCATATCGCGGCCGTATCGCTCATAGAGCTGGCGATTATGGTTGCGCGCGCTGCCCGGGTGAATCTGCATCACCAGCCCGTCTTCCAGGCTCATCCGCGCCATTTCCGTCAGCATTTGTGCGCGTAAGAGTTCTTGTTGTTCGGCGCTGGCATGGCCGGTAATCACGCAACGAAAAAGGTCCGCCGCCTTTGCCGTGGGAAGGTCCGCAGTTCGCGCCGTGGGATGCCCGTGGTCGGTGGCGGTGCAGCCGAGTTCGCGAAAGCGCAGGCGCGTCACTCGCAGCGCATTCAGGTAGCCCGCCCAGGTCGCGCAATCTCCTCCAGTCATCTCACCGAGCTTGGCAACGTTTTCGGCGAATCCCGCGAATTCCGGATCGACAACCGCATCGGGCCGGAAGGTGGGCAGTATCCGCGCCTTCCAATTCGATTCGCGGATGGCTTTGTGCACCGCCAGCGAATCGAGTGGAGAATCTGTGGTCGCCAGCACTTCCAGGTTGAAGCGCTCGTACAAAGCCCGCGGCAAGAACTCCGCTGTCCGCAAACGTTCTGAAATGGTATCGAAGTAAAGATCGGCTGTTTCTTCGGAAAGTCGCTGCTTCATGCCGAAAAGTTGCTGGAAGACAAAATCCAGCCACATCCGCGTTGGCGTTCCACGAAACAGATAATAATGACGAGCAAAAATCCGCCACACCTTCCGCGGATTCTTCAGATCCGCCTCCCCAATCTCCAGGTCCTCCAGCGGCACGCCTTGGCTATACAGCATGCGGAAGATGTAGTGATCGGGCTGCACCAATAACTTCGCGGGATCCGGAAACGGCTCATTCTTCGCAAACCATGCCGCCTGCGTGTGTCCATGAGGACTGACCAGGGGCAAGGCCCGCACCTGCTCGTAGAGGCCCTTGGCGATCTTTCGAGTAGCAGTTTCAGCAGGAAACAAATGATCGGGATGGATCAGCATGGCTCCGGCGCGTCTTGCCGCTGCGCAATTACGAATGGCGATGCTGCAGCGTCGCGGCGCTGCCCACCAGCATACACGTCATTCCCTCATCTTTGGATTCAACGCCTGGATTGAAATGCCAAGATTGAAATGCCGAGATTGAAATGCCGAGACTTAATGCCAGATGAATGCTCGGACTGATCCCTGCCGGTCAGTTGGGAAAGAATGTGCTGGTGCCGATCCAGAATTCTGCCAGCGACTTCAGGTTCTTCTTATAGGTGCGGGTCACCGTGTATTCCTTTCCGCCCCTGACGCGCAGACCATATTCGCCCGTCGAGTACGGCCGGATCTCCTCCACAAACGCGGCGTTCACCAGAATCGAGCGGTGGATGCGAATGAATCCGTAAGGCTCCAGCTTTTTCTCCAGGGCGGAGATGGACTCTCGCAACATATAAGAGCTCGCGTTCCGGTGCAGCAAAACATAGTTACCTTCGGCCTGAACCGCAACCACTTCACCCAGATCGACGAACAGGATCTTGCCCTTCACCTTGATGGCAACCCGCGGCGATGGCGTCCTGACAAGCGCCGGTAACCTGGGCAACCCCTCCCTCATTCCCTCGGTCTGGTCTTCCGCGATTCGCGAAAGGTTAGGCTGCGCCGTAAAATTCATGACAAACTTGGAAACCTCTAACGTCACCCTCGCATGGCAAATGGTCAGAAGCAATACCCACTTGACCCGTTCCTGACATAGCCACTATGATGCCTCGAAATGAAGCGAGTTGCCTCCGGAATTCTGCCAATTATCTCCATAAATCGGAAGGCTCCGAAGGCCCTGCACCGCCAGATCTATGACGCTTATCGCGCCGCCATCGTCGAACGCAGCCTCCGCTCGGGACAAAGAATTCCCTCCACCCGGGTACTGGCGTCGGAACTCGGCGTTTCGCGCTTCCCGGTTCTAAATGCTTACGCCCAACTCTTGGCCGAGGGCTACTTTGAGAGCCGTGTAGGCGCGGGAACCGTCGTTTCCAGCTCCATTCCGGACGAACTTACGCCGCCCGCCAGCCGCGTGCGCAGTCTGCCCCCACCCGCTCCGGGCCCCGCCCCGTCGCGCGCCGTTGTTCCGTACTTCTCCCGGCTCAGAACTCCCCATGGATGTCGGGCTGGGGCGCGTTCGGCGTCGGTCAAGTAGCAGTGGAGCAATTTCCTTTCCATATCTGGTCGAGCCTGGTAAAACGCCACTGCCGAACCATGGACGCCAAGTTTCTCCACTACGGCGACCAGGCAGGCTCCAAGGCTCTGCGCGAAACCGTCGCCACCTATCTGCGGACAGCGCGATCCGTCCGCTGCGAAGCTGGTCAGATCATGATCGTCAGCGGTTCCCAGCAGGCTCTGGAAATCTCAGCCAGAGTTTTGCTCGACTCCGGCAATAGGGTTTGGGTCGAGGAGCCGGGATACCGACTGGCGCGAGATGTCTTCGCCCTTTCCGGCTGCCATCTTGTGCCCGTTCCCGTCGACCGGGAAGGTCTGGATGTTGCGGCCGGTATTAAACGATGCCACAAGGCGCGGGCCGCGCTGGTCACGCCGTCGCATCAGTTTCCTCTTGGCGTGACCATGAGCGCCTCGCGCCGGCTGCGATTGCTGGACTGGGCGCAAAGCTCAGGCTCCTGGATTCTCGAGGACGACTACGACAGCGAATACCGCTATGAGCGCATGCCCATCGCGTCGCTGCAGGGGCTCGACGCCAACACCCGCGTCATCTACATCGGAACCTTCAGCAAAGTTTTGTTTCCTTCTTTGCGCTTGGGCTACCTCGTCATTCCCCCGGATCTCGTCGACCGCTTCCTGCGCGTCCGTCGCGCCATGGACTTGGGGCCGCCAACCTTCTTTCAGGAAGTTCTCGCGGATTTTATTTCTGCAGGACACTTCGCCCGCCACATTCGAAGAATGCGCGTTCTCTACGGCGAGCGCCGGAACGCATTGGCAGACAGCATTCGAACGCAACTCGGATCTCGGGTCGACATGCTCGGGGACGAGGCCGGGATGCATCTCACGGTGACCCTGCGAAAGAGTGGCAATGATCTGGAGATTGCCGAACGAGCCGCGCGCCAGAACCTGCGCCTCTGGCCGCTTTCTCCCTCCTACCTGGGCGCGCCTCCGCGCTCTGGCTTCATCCTGGGTTTTGGCAACGCAGCCGTGTCGGAGATTCCCCGCGCCGTTCGCAAGCTGCATCAGTTACTCGCCCCGAGCCAAAAGCAACCGGGGAAGCCGTAATCAGATCGCGGGCTTCCGCATCCCCGCTCCAAGCACTCGGCCAGGCCCGGGTTCCTGCACAAAAGCGACGACGCGAACATTCTTCGGATCGGTCCCTGGCTTGAGTTTCAACTGAACGGTTTCGTCAAAACTCCTGCCCTTTGCCAGCTTCCCAACCTTTGTGATCTGTTGTGCCACCGCCACGTGGATTAAGTGCCGGCCCCCATTTTCGCCGCGCAGCACCTGCGACTCCACGCGATCAAGAGCCACGGCCACGTACACCTCTGCGTTGCGTGGGCCGGAATTTCCGTCCACTTCAATTCGCGCCCGCAGGATATTTTGACTTCCGCCCTCGATACTCACCTCGCCGATGCGAACAGGAATCTTGGCTTCGGCGCTGGCCTGGTGAAAGACTTTGTCGATCTGTTGCCCATCGTTGGCCGGCATCTCCATCGTCCCGTCCACAATGATTTGCGGAGTGTAAGCGTTTGGCAGTCCGAGCGCGTGAACGTAAGCCAGCTGCCGTTCAGTCATCGCGGGTGAGGAGTTCGGATCTTTCCAGCCGTCGTGGTCCCAATAGTCCACGTGCTCGCTGAGGGCGATCAATCGCGCGCCCGCAATGGGCTGAGATTCGTCCAGCTTCTGCAGCAGCGCGTCCGCCGGAGGACAACTCGAGCACCCTTCCGAAGTAAACAACTCCACTAGAATGGGCCGAGCCTCCGGACTGGAACTCTCAGCCGCAGGCGTTTTGTTCTCAACTTGCGCACTTCCACCGCCTGCGAAAGTCGCCGCCTGCAGCAAGAAAAAAATACAGAACGAAGCCGCCATAAGCCGGAACATAGCTACCATATTCGGCGATTAGATTCTCCGTTGCAATAGCCACTTTACGGATTTCTTCCAGACCACGAGCCCGCCGCGCGTTAAAGTCGTCACCAAAAAGCGGCCTATCCCGCCTCTGCTTGTGATTAAATGTTGCTACACGTTTCTCGGCCAGATTCTCCCCAGGGAAAGTTCCATTCGCAGCCGCAACCTCGAACTAGGAGTGTTTTCATGATTTCCCAAGCTAATATCCTCCCCACCACTCCCATGGGCGCCAACCTTGTAAGCACAGGCGGCGCAACTTTTCGCGCGTGGGCGCCCCGCGCTACCGCGGTATATGTCAACGGCACCTTCGGAGGCTTGCCCCTAATCGGCCAGACCGACAACCTGCTCATGGCGAAAGATGCCAACGGATATTGGACCGGATTCCTTCCCAACGCCGCGGAAGGTGACTCCTATCACTTCTATGTCGTGGGCGCCTCACCGGTGACCGGCTACAAACGCGATCCCTATGCCCGCGAAATGGCGACCGACTCTCCCTTTCCAACCTGCAGTTGCCTTATCCGTTCCGCTACGGCATACCCCTGGCACGACTCCGCCTTCGTCACGCCCGACTTCTCGAACATGATCGTCTACCAACTGCATGTTGGCACCTACGCGCCCAGTTCGCCCGGCGTGGCGTCGACCTTTCTCGACGTGATCGGCAAGATCGAATACATGGCGGCCCTCGGCATCAATGTGCTGCAGCCCCTGCCCATCGACGAACTCGAAACCGACCCCTCCATCGGCTACAACGGCGCCGATTATTTCTCTCCCGACTTTCCCTATGTCATCTCCGGCCAAGCCGCTATCTCCGGATATCTGACGACTATCAATCGCCTGCTGGCACAAAAAGGTTTTCCGCCCATGCAGGTCGCCGACATCACTCCCGGTCCCGCGCAACTGAAGGCCCTGGTCGATCTTTGCCATCTCTACGGCATCGCCGTCACCTTCGACGTGGTTTATAACCACGCCGGCGGATTCGAGGGCGACGATCAAAGCCTCTATTTCTGGGACCGCGCTGCCGATACTAGCGATAACAATCAAAGTCTCTACTTCACCAACATGGGCCTCGCCGGCGGCCTGTCGTTCGCGCTCTGGAACAACGACGTGCGCCAGTTCATCATCAACAGCGCCCTTTACTACATCCAGGAATTTCACGTCGACGGTTTCCGCTATGACGAAATCAGCGCGCTGTTATCCATGAACGAAGATTCCGGCTGGAGTTTTTGCTGCGATCTCACCGGCACGCTTCGCTATACCAAACCCCGCCTTCTGCAAAATGCCGAGTACTGGCCGTTCGAATTCCAGAATTACCGTCAGCCTTGGCCTTTGATTGTGACCCCAACCAGCAGCGGCGGCGCCGGCTTTGATGTTGTGCAACACGACGGATTGCGCGGCTCAGTTCGCGGCGCGGTCGGGCAAGCCTCCCAGGGCCAGAGCGCCTCGGTCGATTTCGATTCCATCGCCGCCAATCTTTATCCCCAGGGCTTCGCGCACGGCTGGCAAGCCGTCACCTGCGTCGAGAACCACGACATCGTTCAGGTCGGGCGGGAGCCGCGCCTGCCCGCTCTCGCGGATGGCTCCAACCAGCGCTCCTGGTACGCCCGCAGCCGCTCGCGCTTCGCCACTGGGCTGTTGCTAACCGCGCCCGGCATCCCTCAGATATTTATGGGCCAGGAGTTCCTGCAAAGCTACCAGTGGAACTGGGACCCCACGGCGTCAATCAATCTCATTTATTGGGCCGGTCTCAGTGCGGGTGCGGATCTCGACCAAGCCATGGTCGATCATCTGCGCTTCACGCAAGATCTGATCCAGCTAAGGTGGAACCAGCCCGCTCTGCGCGGCGATAATGTAAATCCTTTCCACGTGCACGACCAGAACCGCGTCATCGCATTTCAGCGCTGGCTTGAAGGCACGGGCAACGACGTAATCGTGGTCGCTACGCTGGCCGAGACCACTTGGTACAACTACGGCATTGGATTTCCCTACCCCGGCCCCTGGGTTGAAGTCTTCAACAGCGACGTCTACGACAACTGGGTCAATCCCAACGTCGCCGGCAATAGCGGAGGCATTGTGGCTTCAGGCGGCCCGCTGCACGGCTTTCAGGCCTCCGCCAATATCGTCATCCCGGCCAACGGAATGGTAGTCTTCGCCCGCGTGTAGCGCTCGCTTTTTTCCGAGGTCATCCCGGAGGCCGGCGTTTTCACAGTGGGTCGAGGGATCTCCCTTTCCCATGCTGCCGGCCGGATCTAGCAGCACCACCTCCTGATGGGTTGACTCAAGGCCCATGTCTATAGCACACTCTATGTACACACGATGTCTCGACGCGCTCACATCCTCCTCCCCGAAGACCTTCTCCGGGAAATCGACGCCCTGGTCGGTCCGCGCGGGCGCAGCGCTTTTCTGGTGCAAACCGCCCGCAACGAAGTGCGCCGTCATCGCCTGCTCCAGTTCCTCGAAAGCAAAGATCCTGCGTGGAAAGAGGAAGGCCATCCCGAGCTCGCCAGGGGGAGCGGCAGTTGGGTGCGACAGCTTCGCGCCGAGAGCGAACCTGCCCGCAGTCGCCAGACCAGAAATAACGGGCGCAAGAAGCGCGTGCGAAACTGATGCGCCTCCTGCTCGATACCACCGTACTGATTGACGTTCTTCGTCTTCGCCATCGCCGCCGCGAACTCCTCGCCGAACTCTTGCGTGCGGGGCACACGCTGGCCACCTCAGCCCTGAATGTCGCCGAAGTCTATGCCGGGATGCGGCCCGAGGAAGCGCAGAAGACCGAAGCCCTCCTGAGCGCGCTCGACTGCTACGAGTTGACGGGAACGGTAGCACGCCGCGCGGGAGCCTTGAAACAACAATGGGCAAAAACGGGCCGCACCCTAACGCTGGCCGACATGATTGTTGCCGCCATAGCGTTGGAGCACGGCTGCACTTTGATGACTGACAATCGCAAAGACTTTCCCATGGAAGAACTCGAGAAGTTTGACCTGCCGGCTGGGTAGTGGGCCACGCTGGAATCTACTTTCGTAGACTTGACGGAGGCCTGGACCACTTGGTACAGCTACGGCATTGGATCCCCGGCAAGCCCCCGCCGTTATCGTCATCCCCGGCCCATGGAACGGTAGTCTTCGCCCGCAGCGCCTAACCATCCCGCAGAGCGTAAGGATGATAAAGAGAATCCCATCACCCTTTACGCGCAGCGTGCTCCTCTGCAGTCAATGCAAGCCCAACCAGCCCACCAATTTTCCATTACCCGCGAACCGTAAGCACCGGACACGCCGCCTGCGCCACCACGCTCTGGTCCGTGGTGTGGGTCAGGTGTGTAACCGCGCTCATTGCGCCCTGCATCGGCCGCGCGCCCAGAACGATCAGATCTGCGGCGTGCTCTCTGGCGACCTCCAGAATCCGCTCCGCTGGGGGAGCAAACGGCCGCGCAATCTCGACCAGGAGCTCCACCCGGCACCAGGGCTCGGCTTCAGAGGGTGCCATCTCTCTCAAGCGGCGGATTGCCGCTGCCCTCACCGCCTCCTCGTCGAATGCTCCCACCGGCTCCACCACGTGCAGCAACGTCAGCTGCGACTGGTTTTCCTCGGCCAGCGAAATGGCATAGGGAAGTGCAGCCAGCGATTCCTCGCCGAAGTTTGTGGCGAACAAAATTTGCTTGAATTTAATTTCGCCCTCCGGCTGGCAGGGCACGTTCGGTCCTATGCTGAGCACGGGACAATTGGCTTGCCGGAATATCTTCTCGGCCACCGATCCCATCAACAACTTCTTGGCTCCTGTGCGGCCATGCGTGCCCACCACAATCAGATCGATCTCATGTTCGCCGATGAACCGCGACAGTACTTTCCACACATCGCCTACTCCGAACAGCGACTTGTGCTGCACTCCGCATAACTGTTCATCCAGACGCGCCTCTACCTCAATCTGCAATTGTCCTTCCTGTTGCATGTGGCTCGGCCATGCATCCGGCGCCGAGAAGAGATAATCTTCCGACGGTGCCACGTGAGCCCCAAACAACTTCGCGCCGTAATGCCGGGCGACCGCCAGAGCATATGGCAGCGCCGTGTTGGAATGAGGAGAAAAATCTGTCGCGAACAAGATATTGTTGATCGCGATCCGCTTGCCGGCTTCCAGGGTTTTCATGATGCGCCTCCTAAGGATTTTGTTTTGCGACTCGCTTTCCTTTCTCACAACTGTCACGCGGCGCAGGTTGGGCGCCGCGCATCCTTCGCTCTCTAGTTTCTGACCGTCAAGACTGGACACTTGGCCCGGCCTATCACCTCGTGCATCAGATCCCATGGCATATGCGCGGCCACGCGTGGAGAAGACGTTTGGTTCACGCCCATCACGATTAACTCACTCGCCCGCGCCTCCGCCGTATCCAGGATCCCTTCCGCCAGAAAATCCGTCCCCACCACATATTCCGGCTCCGCCGCCAGCCTTGTGTCAGGCGGAACTAATTTACTTAACTTGGCCAGGCTGTCCTTTCGGATCGTCCGCTGCCACTTCGTGAAGTCCTCCGTAGCGTAGGCTGACGGGCCGTACGCGGCAGTGCCCAGATCGATTCCCGGCACCGGCGGGATCATATGCAGCAGCACAAGCTTTGCCTGATAGTCTTCCGCCAGCGCCAGCGCGTAGGGAAAAGCCTTAGCGCAGGCCGGCCCGAAGTCTGTTGCGAACAGTATCCGTCTGAACTCGGCCGTGCCCGCCTCCGCCGCCGGGACATGCGGACCAACCGTGAGCACCGGGCAAGTGGCCAGGCGCAAAACTTCTTCCGCCACCGAACCCAGCGCGAGTTTTTTCAGGCCGCCACGTCCGTGTGTCCCCAGCACCAGCAGATCCACGCCTTCACGCCGCAGCACGGAGGCGAGCACCTCCCATACCGGGCCTTGCTCGATGAGCGAGCGCTCGATGCAATCATGAGCCCACACTCTCGCCTCAATCTGCTTCATTTGCTCTTCCGCTTCGAGCCGGCGGCGGTTCAGTTCCGGCGGCAGGCGGTCCAGCGGGATTTGCGTCCGCGCCTCCGGCGGAATCGCGTGCACTACCGACAGCACACAACCATACCGGCCCGCCACGGCGGATGCGAACGCCAGCGCCCGCTGGGAAGCATCCGAAAAGTCTGTGGCCATTACAACGTGCTTGAATTGAACGCTGTGCTTGGCATTGCTGTCCTTGGGATTGCGTAATTCAGTAATCGTCGACATAGAGCCTCCTTCGTGTATCTCAAGCCGAATCCCACGGCCGCGCCGGGGTTCCGCTGTTTCGGGGTACCAACCCTGGCTGCAGGGGAACGACCAGGATTCCGGTTGGATCGGCAATGACGGTAAGCTTTCTCAAGCATTCGCCGCACAACCAGAACCGTTCGTGTTTGGGTATTCCGCCGCCGCCATCTTCTCGCCGCCCGGCGGCTTCGACCGTCACATAAAAAAGCACACCGTCATGCAGATACCGAAACGTGGCCGGACATGCCGGATTCGCACATTTTGAAACCATAGCCATCTCCAGATTGCGCCTTCAAATTGTGCGCAATGCTCCTTCATCTTTCGCGGCAAGGATGGCGTGCCGATCTGGTAGGGGGCCGCAGGAGCATAGGCCAGCGAATCAAGGTTGTGAAAATCGAAGCTGTGAAAATCGAAGCTGTGAAAATCGAGGGAAAGATTCGAGAGGTCTTCATTTCCCACCTCCGGCGCAATGCAGAACTCAACTCTGCAGCAATTGTGTTCCCCTTCCATCCTCTTCGCTGTGATGCCTGTCACCATGCCGTGTGAGTTTGCGGTACGCGGCCTTTTCCTTGGCGGAACTCGATAACAGTGATCTGCCATAGGGAGGCCATGCCCCGCCCGGAGTCTACTTTCGTAGGCTTGACGAAGGCCCCCTTCAGGCCAATGCTGTGGGTTTCAAATCGGCTCTTTGACACCCCGCCCCGCCCAGCTAACTCCCTACGGCTCAATATTGTGCCCGCAATGGCCGAAACCAGAAGCTGGCACCCGGCAACCGGCCGCTGGCAACTGTTTCCTTGTGCATCTTTTTCGCCCCCTCGCCCGTATATCCCGATAGCATGAATGCCACAGCCTATTGCTTCGTGAATGTGATGGAATCCGAGACGAGCGCCATTGCTCGCGGTCTTCGGCGGCGCGATCCCGACCTGCTCGATCGGCTCATCGAGCAGTATCAGCACCGGCTTCTGCGTTACCTCGTTCACCTCTCGGGAAATCGCGAACTGGCCGAGGACCTTTTCCAGGAAACCTGGATTCGCGTGCTCGAACGCGGCCATCAGTACGACGGCAAACACGAATTCAGCACCTGGCTCTACGCGGTCGCGAGAAATCTCACCCTCGACCATCTCCGCAAGAAAAGTCCCATCAGCCTCGATGGCCTGCTGGAGCAGGAAGACCACGCGCCACTCGAACCCGCCGACACTCGTCCCGCAGCTTGGGAAGTTGTGCAGCAGCACCAGCAAGCCGAGCGCATCAACGCGGCCTTGGTCGGCATTCCGGTCGAATATCGCGAGACCGTCGTGTTGCGCTTCCAGGAGGGAATGGCGTTGGAAGAAATCGCGACGGTAACCGGCGCCAAGCTGGGCACCGTGAAATCGCGGCTGTATCGCGGACTCAATCTATTGATGGGGAAGTTGGGGGGACCACAGGCATGACGCGACACGCACATGACGAAGCGCGAGAGTTGATCGCTCTGGGTGAAACTCTCTCGGATGCGCAGCAGACTTGGCTGCGAGCCCACCTCGGCGAATGCGATGCTTGCCTGCATTATGCGGATGCAGCTGGCCGGTTGGTTCGTACCTTGCATTCGCAGCCCTTCGCCGCCGATTCCGCGCTGGTGCGTACCACACAAATGCGGGTGCGGATGCGCGCCGGCGAACTCCAGCAGCGCCGCGAGCGGCTGCTCTTTGTGGCCATGTCGTGTGCGCTGGTCGCGGTTTCATCGGCGCTCACCACACTGCTCCTCTGGCGCGGATTCGCGTGGCTCGGGCGCTGGAGCGATCTGCCCACTCCAGTCTGGCAAGTTGGCTTCGTGTTGTTCTGGATCGCGCCCACCCTCGCTGCCAGCTTGCTGTTTCTGGCGCACGGCACTCACTGGAGTGGCCACAGCGGCAAAGCTTTTCGAGGATAAAGGATAAAAGGAGAAATCAAGTGCAGGCCAATAGCGACAAGCATTCGAAGTTCGGCGACGAAGTCCGTTTCATTCCGCATTGGGCCTGGGTCGTGGCCGCCTTGGTCTTCGTCAGCATCCCCATACTGTTCACTGTGGTCGTGGGGCACGATCCTAAGGCACCGCCGTTTTGGGCGCGCGTATGCATGGGCTGCGTGTGCGGAATATTTCTCAGCTTCTACACCCTGCTCATTGGCTATGTGAACCGTGATGCCGCCCGCCGCGGCATGAACCGCGTGGTCTGGACTCTGCTGGCCATGTTCGTCCCCAACGCGCTGGGGATCATCCTGTTTTTCCTGCTGCGGCCGCCCGTGCCTGCGTTGTGCCCACACTGCAGCGCTCCGGTCCAGAGCGCATACGGGTATTGCCCAAGGTGCGGCAAAAATCTGGCCCTGCACTGCAACCACTGCCAGCATGCGGTCCATGCCGATGACGTGTACTGCCCGTACTGCGGAACCTCGTTGCGCGAACCGGCGATCTCCGGGCGGGCGCAGCTTCCTGGATAAGGAGTCAGAAAAATGCGCTTGCCAATATTAGCTTTTCACATTGCGGCGGGACTCGTAGGAATACTGTCGGGCGCCGCCGCACTCTCTTTCCGCAAAGGCTCGCCGCGGCACGCGTTGGCGGGAAGGATCTTTGTGCTATCGATGCTCGGCATGGCCGCGGCTCCGGTGTGGCTGGCCGTGATGAAGAACGACATGAACAACATTGGCGGCGGGGTTCTCACTTTCTATATGGTGGGAACCGCATGGCTGACCGTGCGGCGCAGAGAGGGAGAGACGAGCATTTTCGACTGGGCCGCGCTCCTGATTCCTTTGGCGATCGGAGTTGGCGGCTGGATCAATGGCGTGCAAGCGTGGCACAGCCCGGCGGGAGAAAAATATGGCGTTCCCGCTGGCATGCATCTCTTTATGGGTTCGGTTTGTCTGCTGGCCGTCGCAGGCGACGTCCGCATGCTGACGAGTGGCGGGGTTTTCGGCGTACAGCGCATCGCGCGTCACCTCTGGCGCATGTGCTTCGGGCTGTTCTTCGCCACCGGATCGTTCTTTCTAGGACAGGGCAACAAAGTGTTCCCTGAGTGGATACTCAAGACCAACCTGCTGTTTATTCCGGCGCTCCTGCCTCTGGGATTGCTCATTTTCTGGCTGATCCGCGTTCGCTTCGCCAATGCGCGCAAGAGAATGTCGCTGCCTCGCGCCGGAAACGCTTACTCCTAAACGACTTAGCCGCTCACCAGTCGCCTCCTGCCAGATTTTCTAAGAAAAAGCTTGACACGTTCATAGTGGTGTAGTTAAGTATAACAGTACACCAGTGGTTCGCAAATCGAATCGGCTCCGGCCAAGCCGCCTTAGGCCGAGAGCAAAGAGAGAAAAGAACCCTCAAAGGAGATCCAATATGAAATCGCTTCGCTTTATGTTGTCCGTTGTCCTGCTGTCGTTATCGACCCTGGCCCTTGCCCAGTCCGACGCGCTGAAGTCTTTCGACAAATTGAAAACTCTGGCCGGTACGTGGGAAGGCCACATGACAACCATCCCGCCGGACCCCAGCATAGAAGGCAAACTGGCGCATGCTTCCCTGCGCGTGACTTCCATGGGCAACGCGATTGTGCACGAGATGACCGGCGAAGGCAGGCCCGACGATCCCATCACCATGCTGTATCTCGACAGTGACCGCCTGCTCCTCACTCATTATTGTGACGCCGGCAACCGCCCGCGCATGACGGGCAAGTTGTCGCCCGACGGAAATACGGTGGAGTTCGATTTTCTCGACGTTGCCGGCAGCACGCAGTACGGCCACATGCACCACGCCGTATTCACCGTGATCGACGCCAATCATCACACCGAGGATTGGACCTACATGCAGCCTGACGACAAGCCCGTGCGCGCGCACGTGGAGTTGACGCGCACAAAGTGACGCCACTTTTCCGCCATGCTTTTCAGGACGCGCGAAAGCGCGGCGGTCGACTAGAGAGATCGAATGGTAAAGAAAGGCTAAGGAGAAAAACACTATGAAAACTCTTCGTTTAATGCTGGTTCTGCTGGCGCTCTGCACCGTGACTTTTGCCCAATCCGACGCGCAAAGGTCGTTCGACAAACTGAAAACCCTGGCGGGCTTATGGGAAGGCACTTTTGAGGGCAGTCCCGTACACTTGTCGGTGCGCGTGGCCTCCTCAGGTAACGCCATCCTGCACGAGATGAATGCAGAAGGACCCGAGGATACGATCACCGTGTTTTATGTGGACGGCGACCGCTTGCTCCTGACGCACTATTGTCACGCGGGAAATAGGCCTCGCATGGTCGGAACGATTTCCCCCGACGGCAAGACCATCAACTTTAATTTTCTCGACGTCTCCGGTAACACGCAGCAAGGAGAGATGCGGAGCGCTGCCTTCAACCTTGTCGACACCGACCATCATAGCGAAACCTGGAACTTCGCCATGGCCGACGGCAAACAGATGGCGGGATCGTTGGACCTTAAGCGGACCAAGTAACGCGTGCGGGTCATGGAGGGGGCGCAATCCGGGGAGGCGCGAACGGTCGATAGGAATCAATCGCTCGCGCCTTTCTCGACCGAGATCTGGATTCGGAAGACAGAAGACATAAGATGACAATCAACCCTATCGACGAGTCTCAACGCAAAGCCGCCAAAGTGGCGGGACTTGCCTATCTGACCACGTTCGCGCCGGTGGTCTGCGTCAATTTCGGTATCCACGCCCGCCTGATCGTCGAGAACAATGCGGAAACTGCTCGCAATATCCTGGCGCACGAAACCCTCTTTCGTATCGGCATGGCCGGCGATCTCCTCTACTGCGCAGGCGTGGTCGTGCTCCTCACCGCGCTTTACGTAATTCTCAAGCCGCTCAATCCAGGCCTTGCCTTGCTGGCGGCATTCTGGAGACTCATATGGGTCTTCATGTGGCTGGTCATGACGCTCAATCTGTTTGACGCTCTGCGCCTTCTCAGTAGCGCTGCTTCTTTGCAAGCATTTGAACCGGAGCGATTGCAGGCCTGGGCAAAGTTCTATCTCAGCACGAGTTTTGACTACTATTACGTGGGCTTGCTGTTTGGTGCGTTGGCGTCGACGGTGTGCGGCTGCCTTTGGTTCAAGTCCCGCTATATCCCGCGAGCTCTGGCTGCCTTCGGCGCCATCTCGTCCGCGTTCTGTGTGGCGTGTACCTTGATCTTCTACATCTTCCCCAACTTCGCCAAGGTCCTGAACCTGTGGTGGTTCGATACGCCGATGGGCCTTTTCGACATAGCCCTGAGCTTTTGGCTGCTGTTTAGGGGATTGAGGCCGTCCGCAATAGACGCCGCCGGCAAACTGAGCGCTTGAGCCATCGAAGTAAAGTGGAATACACCATGGACCGTGAGTTTAACGACAGTCAGCCGATTTACCGCCAGCTGCGCGACCGCGTGGTGGCGATGATACTCGACGGCGTGCTCAAGGAGGGTGACCCCCTGCCCTCGGTGCGCGTGGTCGCCGCCGAGTATCGGGTGAATCCGCTCACGGTGCTGAAGGGCTATCAGCAATTAGTGGACGAGCAACTGGTCGAGAGCAAAAGAGGCCGCGGCATGTTCATCAACACCGGCGCGCGCGATCTGCTTTTGCAGGCCGAGCGCCAAAAGTTTCTTGCCGAAGAATGGCCGCGAGTCTATGCCAACATTCAGCGGCTCGGGCTGAAGCCGGAAGACCTGCTGAATGGCGACGGCACTCGCGGGCCGTCGTCGAATTCCGGGAAAGAGGAGCCGAAGAAATGACAGTGATCGAAGCACGTGGGCTACGCAAGGCCTTCGGCACAACCATCGCGCTGGACGGAGTGAATCTGCGCGTGGATGAGGGCCGCATCCTGGGGCTGATCGGCCCCAACGGCGCGGGCAAAAGCACCGCGCTCAACGCCATTCTCGGCCTCACGCAATATCAGGGAGAACTGCGGGTGCTGGGCCGCGACCCCTGGGCCGAGCGCGACCAACTGATGCGCGACGTCTGCTTCATCGCCGATGTCGCCGTGTTGCCGCGCTGGATGCGGGTTTCGCAGGCGCTCGACTATGTGGCAGGAGTGCATCCGCGCTTCGATCGTGCGAAGGCGGAAGGTTTCCTGGCAAAGACCGACATCCAACGCAAGAGCAAAGTGCGCGAATTGTCCAAGGGCATGGTGACGCAACTTCACCTTGCTTTAGTCATGGCCATCGATGCTCGATTGCTGGTGCTGGACGAGCCCACGCTGGGCCTCGACATTCTCTTCCGCAAGCAGTTCTACGATTCGCTGTTGAACGACTACTTCGACCGCAGCCGCACCATCGTGGTGACCACGCATCAGGTGGAGGACGTGCAGAACGTGCTTACCGATCTCATGTTCATCTATCGTGGCCGCATCGTGCTCAGCTGCAGCATGGAGGAATTCGAGACGCGTTATCTGGAAGTGGCGGTGAAGCCGGAGCAGGCCGCCGCGGCGCGGGCGCTGCAACCGATGCACGAGTGGCAAACCCTGGGCCGCAGCATTTTTCTCTTCGATCATGGCGCCGGGAAAAACGATCCGAAGATCGACCGCCAGCAACTCGCCGCACTCGGCGATGTGCGCACGCCCAGCATCGCCGACCTTTTCGTTGCCGTGATGGGGGATAAGCAGGGAGACCGGCCGGGCAGTACCGCCGTTCCGGCACAAGGAGCAGCTCAATGAGCACGGAACCAAATGCTGTGTCCGAGTCTTCTCTCAACTCGCAGGCCATTACGCCCGCGTCCTTGCCGGCGACTCGGCTGTTTTACTGGTCGTTGCGCCGCGAACTGTGGGAGTACCGTTCCATTTACCTGGCGCCGCTGGGCTTTGCCGGAGTCACTCTGCTTGCCTCCGTGTTCGTGCTGGCCCTTCTGCCTCACATCATGCGCACGCTGCCGTCGCTCGGTCCCGCGCAGCAACACAAGGCGCTGTCCCATCCTTATGACATTGCCGCGGGCCTGATCATGGGCGCGGCCTTCATCGTCAGCATTTTCTATTCTCTCGATGCTCTGTATGGCGAGCGCCGCGAGCGCAGCATCCTGTTCTGGAAATCGCTGCCGGTTTCCGATCTCACAACGGTGTTGGCGAAAGCGAGCGTTCCGCTGGTCATTCTGCCGCTTTTGGCCTTCGCCATCACGGCTGTCACCGACTTCGTAATGATCCTGCTGAGCAGCCTGGTGTTGCTGGCCAGCGGTCTGAGTGTGGCCACGCTGTGGACTCAGGTGGGGCTGGGCCACTCCTTGTTGGGGCTGCTGCACCACCTCGTGACCGTCCATATGCTCTGGTATGCGCCCCTCTATGCCTATTTGCTGCTGGTTTCGGCATGGGCACGGCGCGCGCCGTTTCTGTGGGCGGTGCTGCCGCCGCTCGCCATTGGCGTCTTCGAGAAAATCGCGTTCCATTCGTCGCATTTCGCAGATTTCCTGCTCAACCGCGTCGGTGGCGGCTCTGACGTCATGGGGGCGGACTTCCCCATGCAGTCGGGGATGCGCTCCGCGCCGTGGAATTTCCTGAGCAGCCCGGGACTGTGGCTTGGGCTGATGGTCGCCGCCATATTTCTGCTGGTTGCGGCGCGGCTGCGGCGCTATCGGGAACCGATCTAAAGCGACTGATGCGATGTTCGAGCAAACATGTTCCGGCAAGGAGACACAGGAATGAGCATCGACCAGAAGGCGGAACACGGGCCGGAAAGGTGGCCGCTCTTTTATGCCCGCATCGCGGGCTTGCTGTACTTGATCGTGATCGTGGGCGGCGCCTTCGCGGAACTCTTCGTTCGCGGCCGGCTGGTCGTGCACGGAGACGCCGCGGCTACGGCGCACAACATCCTGGCCCACGAACGGCTTTATCGTTGGGGCTTTGCCGTGGAGCTCTTCTATTGCGTGTGCAACGTTCCCGTGACCGTCATCTTCTACAAATTGTTCAAAGTGGTGAACCGCAACGTCGCTTTGATGATGGTGATCCTCGATGTGGTGGTGAATACCATCGAGAGCGTCAGTTTGTTGGGCCACTTCACGCCGTTGCTGCTTTTTGGCAGTGGGCACAGCTTGAGCGCATTCACGGCGGAGCAGTTGCAGACTGCGGCATATGTGTCCATCCAGTTGTTCGAACATGGCTTTGCCATTGCGCTGGTATTTTTCGGATTCGATTGCTTCGCCATGGCTTACCTGATCTACAAGTCAACCTTCCTGCCGCGAATCATCGGTGTGCTGCTGGCGATCGAGGGCGTGGGATATCTGGTCAACAGTTTCGCGATGTTTCTGGCGCCAACGCTGCAGCCGCGTATCTTCCCTTATTTCGCGGCGACGGCGATCGCGGAGGTAGCGCTCTGCCTTTGGCTGCTGGTGATGGGCGTGAACCTCCCGCGGTGGAACGAGCAGGCGCGCGCAGCAGGGGAGTTGCCGCCGCTGCGGCGCGATGAAGGAACGATGCTGCAACGATAAGGAGGAAAACATGTCGTACTCACCCACATTACTTCTCCACATTGCCTCGGGAACGTTGGGAATGCTCTCGGGATTCGTCGCGGTATTTCTGCGCAAGGGTTCGCGGCGGCATGGCATGGTGGGAAACGTGTTTGTTGTGTCCATGCTGATTCTTGGAGCGAGCGGCGTGTATCTGGCGTTCGCGAGTTCCAAAATCGGCAACGTTCCGGGAGGTGCGCTCACATTCTACCTGGTGGCTACGGCGTGGATGACGGCGCGGCGCCGGGACGCGGAAACCAGCGTGTTCGATTGGGCCGCGCTGCTGTTTTCGCTGGCGATTGCGGCAGTCACGGTGACGTGGGGGATCGAAGCGGCGCGTAGTTCGACCGGGATGCAGTATGGGTATCCTCCTGGGCCTTACTTTTTTCTGGGCGTGGTGACGGTGCTGGCCATTGTGGGGGACGCGCGGGTGCTTGTGCGGCACGGTATTTCCGGGACGCAGCGGATTGCGCGGCATTTGTGGCGCATGTGCTTTGCGCTGTTTGTGGCGGCGTCCTCCATCTTCCTGGCGCGGGCGCAGGTGTTTCCGGTGTTCCTGCAAAAGACCGGCGCGCTGGTTTTCCTGAGCGTGCTGCCGCTGCTCTTGATGATTTTCTGGCTGATCCGTGTGCGCTTCGAGGGTGCGTACAGGCGGATGACGATGGCGGCGGGCGAGGTTTATTCGCTACGGGCACAGGGAGCGGCTCACGCTGCGGCGCAGATGGTGGCTGTGGAATCCGGCCCGAAAATATAGTTTGGGATGCGGATCTTGGGTTGGGAGCGGATGGCTAGAACTTTACTATTCGGTAACAGTGAATGGCCAGCCGGGCAAACCCGTCCTGATCGCAGATTTGTCACTCAACTCCGTGACGGCGGTGAACGAGGCCACCTACTCCCCCAAGCGCGGTCCTTAAAGGTGGAAGTGGCCCGGCGGGCATCGCGGTCAACAACTTATTGATTCCAGAGATTTTACGAATCCCGATCTGAAACATTTTTCCTAATCCAGATCTAGGCCCCGGCAGATGCGAAAGCCAGCCGCTCTTCTCAGCGTCCTCTGCGGCAGTTCTCCGCGAACTCCGCGGTTAAAGGCTCTTCCCTTTAGCCCACACCAAAGTATGAGGCCAGCTAGCCAAGAAGCTTTAGCTTTAATACCATCAATATCTATAAGCGAATCACGTTGCAGACGGAAGACTCGAGCATTTCCGCCGCCCTCATCTCCGCCCCAATCTCCCCGCCAGCCTCACCAGCCGCACTACGCGATAGAGAGGAAACAGCGCCCGCGGCAGCCGCACCGCTTCCCACTCCCCCGGCCCCGGAGTAAACACCAGCCGCGCCAGAAACCGCGTCCGGTCCGCCCTGCGTTCGCGCAGTCGCATCATCAGCCGAAAGTAGGAGGGCTGCTCAACCTCGTAGGAAAGCCCGCGCGCCATGTTGGCTGCGATCTCATCCGCCAAAGCCCGCGCCGCGCGGTCTTCCACCATCGCCGCCGGAATCGCCCCTCCCAAAAGTTGGTGCGTCAGCAGCAGGGTGATGTGCAGAATCCGCTCGATCCCCAACTCGCGCGCCTGCGCCTGCACCCGCTCCCAATTCAGCCGCTCCCGCTTCAGGATTTGCACGATATCGCACAGCCAGATCAGCCGCTCCCACACATGCTTCGCCGCGTGCACTGAGAGCACCAGCAACAGGTCTTCCGCCGAAGGCGTCTTCACCTCTCGCCCCGCAACCGTAACCTTCACCGCGCGCTCG
>Ga0302320_10008034_pt1 | contig 23078 bp, 20 predicted proteins | sample Bog_T0_3_FD_202130 | JGI IMG/M metagenome (GOLD analysis project Ga0302320, IMG submission 202130) | Peat permafrost microbial communities from Stordalen Mire near Abisko, Sweden - Bog_T0_3 | ecosystem: Environmental > Terrestrial > Soil > Wetlands > Peat | place: Sweden: Abisko, Stordalen Mire... | reverse complement strand
GTGTTTACCAAAATGAAAGGGTGCGTCCTAACCCCGGGCTGGGGGGGGCCGTTTATGGTTGCGGTGGGGGCGGGGGTTGGCTAGGCTGTACGCCTGACTGGGAAGCATGAAGCCAGCGGTCAGATCATTTATGCCTGAAGGTTATTGCTTTAAATGCAAAGTCAAAAAAGAAATTGCCAACGGCGTTGAGGAAACCATGAAGAATGGACGCAAGGCCATCAAGGGGACCTGCCCCACGTGTGGCAAGGTCATTTTTAAATTTCTCGGCGGCAAGGCCGCCGCGCCGGCGGCCCCGGCGGAGCCAACCCCGCCGACAACACCCCCGACCGAAAACACTCCAACCATTGATTCGATCTGATCGTCATTTATGTCACAACAGCTCGCTTACGTCATCCTGACCCCCTACTCATTGCACAAGTCCCGCACGGGGGGCATCCTCACGCGTCTGATCACCCGGACCGGGCTGGACTTGGCGGCCATGCGCATGTTTGCGCCCAGCGCCGAACTGGTGAAGGAATATGCGGCCACCGTGGTGTCGGCCAACGACCCGCAGGACCGGAAAATCCAGGAATTGCTCCGGGAATATATGATCAAGAATCTGTCACCGGACCCGGTCACGGGGCGGCGGCGGCGGGTGATGGTGCTGTTGTTCCGCGGGGAGGAGGCGGTGCGGAAGATTCGTTCCGTGGTGGGCAATCTCAATCCCGAGCGCCGGGTGGGCGAGTCCATCCGGGACACGTACGGGGACCTGATCCTCGAGGACAACGGGCAGGTGCGTTATTTTGAGCCGGCGGTGTTTGCGGCGCCGACGGTGGAGGAGGCGGACATCAAGGTCAAATTGTGGGCCCGCCACTCGGACCGCGACGGGGGCATCTTGGACAACGTGATCACTTATCAACCCGGGGAACTGGGGGAACGCACGTTGGTGCTCATCAAGCCGGACAATTTCCGGTTTCCGACCGGGCGGCCGGGCAATGTGATTGATTTCTTCTCGCGGACGGGCTTGTACATTGTGGGCACCAAGGTGTTGCGGATGAGCACGGCGCAGGCCTGCGAGTTCTACGGACCGGTGCGCGAAGTATTGCGCACGAAGTTGAAAGATTCGATCGCGTCCAAAGCCGCCGGCATTTTGGAGCGGGAACTGGGCTTCAAGATTCCGGCCGGCGACCAGGGCAAACTGGGGGATGTGCTGGGACCTCTGTTTGGCGACAATCAATTCGACAATATCGTCCGGTTCATGGCCGGGCGTTCCCAAGGCGAGTGTCCGACGGACAAGGAGTTTAATGAACCAGGCTCGGAAAAATGCATCGCCTTGGTTTATGAAGGGGTAAACGCGGTCTCCAAGATCCGGGACGTGCTCGGGCCGACGGACCCGTCAAAGGCCCCGCCCGGCTCGATCCGCCGTGAATTTGGCTCGACCATCATGGTGAACGCCGCCCATGCGAGCGATGCGCCGGAAAACGCGGTCCGGGAGATGGGGATTGTCAAGGTGGGGGAAAACAATTTCCGCTCCGTGATCGAGAATTTTTACGGGGGATTGTGATCTCCAGCAGGGCGGATGCCGCCGGGATGGAGGCGAACGAACGGCGTTGGTTTTCTGTCAATGCTCAAACTGTCAGCCCACAGAGAGTTCTGCGGGCTTTTTAATTTGCCGAGCAGGCGGGCGTCGGCGGCAGGAAAGGCGAACTGATCCAGTTCGTCACGGGTGATCCATTGGCAGGCGGCGCATCCCAGCAGCCGGGGTTCACCCTGCAACAAACGGCCGATGAAGAATTTCAAGTGGACGGTTTTTTCCGGATAAACATGGGTCAGACTGTCGAAGAGGAGGCCCACCGATATCTCCACGCCGAGTTCTTCGCGGATTTCGCGGATGGCACAGGCTTCCCAAGATTCACCGGGCTCCCGTTTGCCGCCGGGGAATTCCCACAAACCGCCCAGATGCGCGTGGGAATGGCGCCGGGTGAGGAGCAGCCGACCTTGGTGAAAAATCAGGGCGGCGGCCACTTCAATGGAATCGGGAGAGCCGGGCAGATCCATAGTGGTGTGCCGGGGCGGCCCTGTCAGCCTTCAGCCGGGCTCCGGCAGGCATTCTCCCGGGCGACCGTCGTCACTTGTTGGCGGGCGCGGTCAGGGGGGCCTTCATGACGGGGCTGGCATTGCTCCTGGCGGCGTTGGTGGAAGCGGCGATGATCGAATTCAGTTTGGCGACCACGTCGGCCGTCGCGGTGGAGGAGGACACGACTTTGGGGGGCTGGGCCGCATTCAGCTCCGCGATTTTCACGCCGGCCTCCTGCCCAAGGGTCGTGCGAGGCGCGCTGCGGGTGACCTGCTGGTAAAACCGGATGGCCTCGCTGGTTTTGCCCAACCGCTCATTAATCCGGCCGAGGGCGAACTGGGCGGAAATCATGACCACGGGGTCGTGATAGTTATCCAGCACCAGTTGATACTGATCGGCGGCAGCAGGTTTGCCTTGGGCTTCCAGGGCGGCGGCCACGCCGAGGGCGGCGGTGGCGATTTGGGGATTGGAGGGGAAGGCATCCACAAACTTCTGAAACTGGGTCTGCGCACCCGCGTAATCCCCGGAATCGAAAAGGGCGGACGCGCCGAGCAATTGGGCGCGCTGGCCGGGCAGGGTGTCGGAGTAATCGGCGGCGATTTTCAAATACCGGTTGGCCATCTGGGCGGGGGCGGCGTTGGCCGCAGGGGTGACCACCAAGAGGGACAAGGCCTGTCCGGCGGTGTCTTCCTTTTCATTCTGCCGCCAGGAGAGGAAGATAAAAAACAGAACGATCAGGATCAAGGCGACGGCCCCGCCGATGAACCGGTTTTTGTTGGCCTCGATCGTCGGCCAAATTTTAAAAAGAAACAGCGTTGCAGAGTCTTGTGATTCCATATATGAACTGACAATCTTTTGAGAATGGGGTGCAAAACGCAAGCTTGAAATGGGGGTTTTTGGCAACCGACTCAATTTACCCCGGCTCATTACTGTCAACGGGTGGGAAATAACCACCACGGAGGGGAGGGGAAACTGAAAAATCCGCCCTTAAAACCGGGCATCCAGCGGGCGGCCAACCGGCGCGCCGGCGCGCGGTTCCATGAGCCGCCGCATACCCGCAGGCCGGCCAACGCGGGCGGGCGGCTCGAAACGTCGCTGTGCTTTTGGCCCGGCCGCGGGTCACGAACCTGCGCGCCGGAGGGCGGCGTCAGCGCTTCTGCAATTTGGACAGCAGGCGGAGGAGTTCGAGGTACAGCCACACCAGGGTGACCAGCAGGGCCATGCCGCAATACCATTCCATGTATTTGGGGGCCCGCTGTTCCACGTTGGTTTCAATCACCGCGAAATCCACCAGCAAATTGGCGGCGGCAATGCCGACGATGACCAGGCTGATGATTATTCCCACCGGGCCGGAGCTGTGCAAATAGGGGAAGTTCATGCCAAAAAAGCCCATGATCATGTCGATGAGGTAGACGACGAAAATGGATCCGGTGGCGATCATCACGCCCACCATGAACCGCCCGGTCACGCGGATGATCCGGGTGGAATACAGGACGAGCATCAAGCCGAGCACGCTGAAAGTCAGCAGCATGGCGTTGGCAACAATCCCGGGAAAACGAAGCTCAAACAACCGGGAAAGGGCGCCCAAAGCCAGCCCTTCCAGCAACGCATAAATCGGGGCGGCGAAGGGCGAGGCGGTCGGGACGAAGGTGCCCACCAGGCAGGCAATGAAACCGCCCAAGCCGCCAGCAATCAGCAACGTCATTTGCAAGTCCGGCCGGTTCCAAGCAAAGAATGCCGCGCCCATGCACAGCAGCAGGAGCAGGCCCGTCTTGTTGATGACGCCCTGCAATTCCATGGAGCCGGTGGCTTCCGTGGCTGAAAAATCAATGTCTCGTTTAAGCAGCGGATTGGATGTATCCATATTGGCATTATGGTTAGCACAGGGGCGGGGAAATTCAAGCGGAAAATGACTTCTGGCTTAGCAGGCATTAATAATTCAGCGCTCCGCCGAGGTGCCGTTATGGGTCGCTCATTTCCGGCCCAAGTGGGCCAAGAGTTTGGCGTGGATGCCGTCGAAGCCGCCGTTGCTGAAGACACACACAACATCACCGCCGCGCGCGCCTTTGCCGAGATGGTTCACAATGGCATCGGCGTCCGGGAGGCAGGCGGCCTCCTTGCCGAGCGCCTTGAGGTCGTTCATCAACAACACCGGGTCGAGGCGTTCGGCAGCGGGAATTTGCTCCAGGCGCGCCACTTGGGACAGGAGGACGACATTGGCATCGGCAAAGGCCATGGCCAGTTCGGTCTGGAAGACGTTGCGGCGGGTGGTGTTGGAGCGCGGTTCAAAGACGGCCCAGATTTTCTCGTTGGGATATTTGATGCGCAAAGCCCGGAGGGTTTCGCGGATGGCCGTGGGGTGATGGCCGAAGTCGTCCACCACAATCACCCCGCCGGCAATGCCTTTGATCTCCATGCGGCGTTTGATTCCTTTGAAGGTGTCAAAGGCCGCCTGGATCTGCTGGTTCTTGAGGCCGCAATGCTTGGCGCAGGCGACGACGGCCAAGGCGTTGCGGACGTTGAATTCGCCGACCAGGTTCAGGTGGAATTTGAAGCTGGGGATTTCAAAGGTGCTGGCGGTGGAACCGAGCTGAAGATTGAAGGCCTGCACAGCATTGTGTGCGCCCAACCCAAAGCGTTTGACCGGGCAATGGGTCACCTCCAACAGGGGGGCCAGATTCGACTCGTCACCGTTGCCCAGCAGCAGGCCATTGCGCGGCACGAGGCGGATGAAATGGGAGAACGTCTTTTTGTAGGCGTCGAGGTTGTCAAATATATCGGCGTGATCGAACTCGAGGTTGTTGATGATGGCAACTTCCGGCTGGTAATGAATGAACTTGCTGCGCTTGTCGAAAAAGGCGGTGTCATACTCGTCGCCCTCGATGATGAACCACTCGCTGTCGGTGAAACGGGCGCCTTGGCCGAGATTATTGGGGATGCCACCGATGAGGAAACTCGGGTTCAGGCCATTGTGCTCAAACACCCAGGCCAGCAGGGCGGTGGTGGTGGTTTTGCCGTGCGTGCCGCTGACCACCAAGGAGCGTTTGCCGCGGATGAAAAACTCCTTGAGCAGCTCGGGCAGGGAGCAGTAACGCAGCTTGTGGTCCAGCACGTATTCCGCCTCAGGGTTGCCCCGGGAGATGGCGTTGCCGATGACGACGAGATCGGGCTTGGCGGCGAGGTTCCGGTCGGCGTAGCCGTTGATGAGCGTGATTTTTTTGGCCGTCAGAAAGGAGGCCATGGGTTCATAGACGCTCTGATCGGAGCCGGTGACGGTGTACCCCCGGTCCTGCATGGCGGCGGCGGCGGCCGCCATGGCCGTGCCGCCGATGCCGACAAAATGCACTGAATTGATTTGCGTTGAAAACATTCCGATGAAATTAACCACCAACGGGCCGGCGCACAAACAGTTTTGTTCATCCGGTGTGAAAGCTGCTTGAAGATGATAAACACCGGTGGTAGCTTTTCGGCATGAGCACACTGCTCGAAATACAGGCCGCGACCGAGGCGTTGTCGCCGGAACAAAAAGAGGAACTGGTACGTTTCCTCTCCGTACGTCTGCGTCCAGCCCACCAGTCCCCGCACGGGGCCCGGCTGGTGGCAGGGCCAAATGGAACTTTGCTGTTGGAAGCACCGCCCGGCGCTCCCCCGATGACCACGGAAACCGTCAGGCAAATGCTTGAGGATTTCCCGTGAGTGGTTGGTTGCTCGACGTGAACGTGCTGCTCGGTTGCGGTTGGAAAACCCACGTTGACCATCCGGCTTTGCTCGAGTGGCTGTTGCAGATTGACGATTGGGCCACCTGTCCGCTCACGGAATCCGGCTTTATTCGAATTAGCATGACGACCGCCTATCAGGCGACCTTTGAAAACGCACAAAAATCGCTCATGACATTGCGTGCCCTCCGGGGACACTGTTTTCTGTCTGATGATGTGAATGCGGCGTTGCTTCCAGTCTTGACCAGCTACAAAGACACGACGGATGCACATCTTTTGACCCTGGCGAAACGGAACGGGTTGATACTGGCGACCTTGGACGGGGGATTGCTCACCAAATCTTGGGCCGCCGGAGTGGCGGGGAATCCGTTAGCGCCGGAGATATCTTCAACATCATGAATACTTCAAAATCAGGCATGAATATCTTCGAGTTGATATTCTTTGTGGCAAACGTGTTGCTTGGAAGCGCTGTTGCCCGCCGGGGATTTCAACATTGGGGTTGGATTGGTGCTCTGCTTGGCTTTATCGGAGGTTTTGCCATCATTCCGACGGTTGTTTGGTTATGTGGCAAATCACAGAAGAAAGGCGCATGATTATTTTAGGTTGGGCATTCAACCAGTTTTGAGGACAAAATCCGGGCATGGCTGGTGAAGACGGCCGGGCAGGACGGGGAAGCGGGGAAGGCCGGCTGCAATTGCGGCTGGTTTATCATCCTTACCTGGTGTATAAGTGACCGCATTATATGAAAGCCATCCGAGTCAAACAATTTGGAGCGCCGGCGGAAATGCGCCTGGCGGAGGTGCCGGTGCCGCAACCGGAAGCCGGGCAGGTGCTGGTGCGGATTCACGCGGCGGGGGTGAATCCGGTGGAAACCTACATTCGTTCCGGGAGCTACGCCCGCAAACCGGAGTTGCCTTACACCCCGGGCAGCGACGGCGCCGGGGTGGTGGAGGCCGTGGGCGCGCAGGTCACTCATTACCGACCGGGCGACCGGGTTTATACGGCCGGCACGATCACCGGCAGTTATGCCGAGTACGCGTTGTGCCAGGCCGGCCAGATCCACCCGCTGCCGGGCAAGGTGAGTTTTGCCCAGGGGGCGGCGGTGGGCGTGCCGTATGCCACGGCATACCGGGCCTTGATCCAGCGGGCGGGTGCCGTGGCGGGCGAAACAGTGCTGGTCCACGGTGCGAGCGGCGGCGTGGGTCTGGCGGCGATACAATTGGGCGTGGCCCACGGCTTGAAGATGTGGGGGACGGCCAGCACGAAAGCGGGCCGGCAACTCATTCTGGAGCAAGGCGCACAGCAGGTGTTTGATCATGGCCACACGGATTATCTGGAGCAAATCCAGCAGGCGGCGGGGAAGCGCGGGGTGGAGATCATCCTGGAAATGCTGGCGAACCGGAATCTGGGCCGGGATTTGCCTCTGCTGGCCGCCGGCGGCCGGGTGGTGGTGATCGGCAGCCGGGGCAGGGTGGAGATTGACGCACGGGATCTCATGAGCCGCGATGCGGACATTCGCGGCATGGTGTTGTTCAACACGCCGCCCGCTGAAATGGCGCGCATCCATGCCGCGCTGTTCACCGGGATGGACAACGGGACGCTCCGGCCGGTGATTGCCCGGGAATTTCCGCTGGCCGATGCGCCCCAGGCGCACGTCGCGGTCATGGAACCCGGTGCGACCGGGAAGATCATTTTGGTGCCGTAACCGGCGGGGCCAGAGCCCGGCCTTGCGCCCGCTTGCGGAGGACGACCACGGCCATGACACAGGCCGTCCAGCTGGGGAGTTCTTCCGCCAGCGGAACCAGTTTTACGACAAAGGTCGGCAGCAACAGGAGGTGAAATCCCAGGAGCCAGGAGGTCAACACGGCAGCGACCAGGTCTATGGCCGGGTCAATGAACACCCATTCGAGCGGACCGAACAGGCCCAGGCAAAATTGCAGGACGTCGGCCCCGACCGCCACCAGCAAGGCCAGCATAATGCGTACGCGCGTGAGGCGCGGCGTACGGAACCGGCGAGACAAGGCTGGGATCATGGGTTGAGCGAACGCACCCACCATAGCACACTTCCGCCGGTTGAAAAAGGCGCATCTTGGCAGGGCCGCAACCCGCGCCGGCGGAGCGGGTAATGAAACCTCTTTCTTGAACCTTGCCGCTGGCCGATTAAGCCCTATAATTTGCCGGTGCTCGACATTAAAGTAATTCGTGAAAGACCGGATTTCGTCCGGGAACGCCTCGCCTTGCGGGGGGCGGGGGACGAAAACCACGTTGACGCCCTGCTGAAGTTTGACGAGGCCCGGCGTGAGGCGCTGGCCCAGGTGGAGGCCCTGAAGGCCACCCGCAACCGGGTGTCCAAGGAAATTGGCGCCTTGATGGGCCAGAAGAAAACGGCCGAGGCGGAGGCGAAGAAAAAAGAAACCCGTGACTTGGGGGATCAAATCACCGCGCTGGACAAGCAGGCGGCCGACGCGGAAGCCGGTCTCCGGGAATTGATGCTGCGGCTGCCGAATCTGCCCCATGAATCGGTGGTGCCGGGAAAATCCGCCGAGGACAATCCGGTGATCCGGATGCATGGCGCGCAGCCAACGTTTGACTTCAAACCCAAGGGCCATGTGGAATTGTGCGAGTCGCTCAAGCTGGTGGATTTTGTCCGGGGGGCGAAACTTTCGGGCAGCGGTTTTCTGCTCTACACCCATTGGGGCGCGCGACTGGAACGCGCGTTGATCCAATTTTTGCTGGATTTGCATATCACCCAACACAACTACACCGAGGTGTCGCCGCCGTTTGTGGTCGGCCCGCACTGCCTGGAAGGGGTTGGCCAGTTTCCAAAATTCAAGGATCAATATTATGGCGTGGCCGAAGGGGACGTCGTGAGCAAGCTGGGCAAATTGTATCTGGTCCCCACGGCGGAAACGCCCGTGGCGAACATTCACCGCGATGAGTTGTTGAAGGAGAGCGACCTGCCGGTGCGTTACTGCGCCTACACGCCCTGTTTTCGCGGCGAGGCGGGCGCGGCGGGCGTGGGCACGCGCGGGATGATCCGGGTTCATCAGTTTGACAAGGTGGAGCTGATCAAGATCGTCAAGCCGGAGCAGGGGTACGCGGAACTCGAATCCATGGTTGGCAACGCAGAGAAGGCGCTGCAACTCTTGGAACTGCATTACCGGGTTATTCTCCTTTGCACCGGCGACATGGGCTTTGGCAGCGCGAAGACTTACGACATCGAAGTCTGGGCGCCAGGGCAGGGGGGGTATCTGGAGGTGTCCAGTTGCTCGAACTGCGAGGATTTCCAGGCGCGGCGCATGAACCTGCGCTTTAAGACCGAGGCGGGCGAAAATAAATTTCCGCACATTCTCAATGGCAGCGGCACGGCGCTGGCGCGCTTGTTTGTGGCGCTGGTGGAGACGCATCAACAGGCCGATGGCAGCATCCGGATTCCCGCGCCGTTGCAGCCGTATTTGAAAACCGACCAGATCACGGCGTGAGCAGAAGATCGCCTGAATGAAAATTCTGCTGGCCAGCAGCGAAGTCCATCCTTACTCCAAAACCGGCGGCCTGGCCGACATGGTGGGGGCGCTGGGCAAAGCCCTGGCCCAGGCCGGTCATGAGGCCTGTCTGGTCACGCCCTTGTACCGTGGCATCCGGGAGAGTTTCCCCGAATTGCGGCATGTGGACTGGTACCTGAACCTGCCCTTGGGCGGGAAATATGTGAACGCCCAGCTCTGGTCGCTGGAACCGCAACCAGGGCTGACCATTTATTTCGTGGATCACCCGGGTTACTTTGACCGGGCGGGGATCTACGCGGAGGACAACCTCAGTTACCGTGACAACGCCGATCGTTTCATCTTCTTTTCCAAATGCGTGGCGCACCTGGCGCGTTATCTGCCGTGGCAGCCGGAGGTGGTTCATGTGCATGACTGGCAAGTGGGGTTGGTGCCGGCACTGATGTTGCAGCAGCAACGGGAAGGGTGGGTAAACCCGCCGCCGACCTGTTTGACGATCCATAATCTGGCCTATCAGGGCACCTTCCCGCCGGAAGCCTTTGAACTGACCAATTTGCCGGATGAGTTTTTCGGGATCGAGGGCGCGGAGTTTTACGGTCATCTCAACTGTCTCAAAGCGGGCATCGCCTTTGCCGACCGTATCACCACGGTCAGCCCGCGTTACGCCCGGGAAATCACCACGGAGGAATTCGGCTGCGGGCTGGATGGATTTTTGCGCAACCGTCAGGGCCGGCTGACCGGCATACTCAACGGGGTGGATTACCATGAATGGACGACCACCCGGAACCGTTTTCTTAAAGCCACCTATTCCGTAACCCGGATGGCCGGCAAAAGCCGGAACAAGGCCGCCGTCCAAGCGGATTTGGGGCTCCCCGGAGCCGCCAAAACCCCTCTGTTTGGCACCATTTCGCGGTTGGCCGACCAGAAAGGCATTGATATTGAACTGGGTGCGCTGGAGGAGATGTTGAGCACTGGCCTGCAATTCGTCTTGTTGGGGAGCGGTTCGCCGGTCTTTGAGCGTGCTTTCCTTGATTTGGCCCGGCGCCATCCCCGACAGGTGGCCGTGCGCATCGGCTTTGATGAAGGACTCTCACACCGCATCGAGGCGGGATGCGACTTTTTCCTGATGCCATCCCAATTTGAGCCGTGCGGCTTGAATCAGATGTACAGCCTGCGCTATGGCACAATCCCCGTGGTTCGGACCGTGGGCGGTTTGGATGACAGCGTGATTGATTGCACCGCCAACGCTGAGCGTGCCAACGGCATCAAGTTTCGTGAATACTCGGCCACCGCATTGGCCAAAGCCATTCGCAAAGCATTGGCCTTGTACCATGAGCCGGAATTGTTCCGCCACTATCGGCGGAATGCGATGTTGACGGATTTTTCCTGGGAAAGAACGGTGCAAGAGTATTTGCGGGTTTATCAGGCGGCGGTAATGGCAAGCGCGGCGGGGATGCTCAAAGCCGAGTAAACAATAGTCACCTCACAGCGAAGCCCAAATTTCCTTTGGTGATATTTACATTAGATATAACAAACATTGTGCATCTATTTATATTTATCCCGTTCGCCTGCAGTTCTGCATCTTGTCATTGCCAAAATGGGATTATTCCGCAACCGCTCCGTAGCGGGTGCAAACGGCTTGCACGCCCTGCCATGTCGACTCCGTCTGGCTGGCAGCATTGTCAGGGTTGTCCCCAGGCCGGTAAATACCAGCGTCAGTCAACAGCATCAAATTTGGATTGTCGGCGGCCCGGGCAACCCAGGCGGCAACGTATTTGGCAAATGCGGTCTTGAAATCATCCGGACACCCTTCCAGTGGAATGTTCTGCAACCGTTGGGCAAAGTCTTGGGCGTTGAAAATCAAGGCGTTGGAGTTCATGCCGGCAACCCCTGCCAATTCCGTTTGATTGCGCGGTGGGCGGCTGATGATGGTCCGAATATTCCGACGGGCGTCCAAAACATATTGGATTTTCACCTTATATTCCGGTTCCTTTTTATTCCGCTTCGTGTGGTTGGCGGAGGTGCCGCATCCGACCAAAGTCAGGCACAAGAGGAAAATCAAATATTTCATGGACGTTCTCCGGTCTGTTCAGCCCGGATCATTGTGAACCCGGCTGCAGTTGCAAAATTCCGTTCAATCATCGGTCCCAAGCTTCGGTCGTTGCGACTGAAAAGCCAAGGTATTTCTGGCGGCATCGCGTAAATGTGCCCGGCCCTCAAGCCCTTCTGAAAAGCTTGTCCCGGCCGCGCCAAGAATTATCCTGTCCGGGTTGAAAGCGAAATCTAATGCTTGGTTGATGGTGGTGTTTGTATTCCTGGTCGCCGTGAGCCGGTGGCCGGGCCTGATCCCGCCCGGGCTGAACGGGTTCACCGCAGTGTACGGCTTTGTGTTTTGCGCCGGGGTCTATTTGTCCCCGGCCCTCGGCTGGTGGCTGCCCCTCACCGTGATGGCGGCCACCGATGTGGCGCTAAATTTTTACTGGCAGGCCCGTGGCGTTGAGCACGTTTGGGCCTGGACGGCCATCCGCAGCCTGCTGGTCAACTATCTGGTTTACGCCGGCATCATCTGGTTGGGCCGGCGGTTCAAACCCCAGTCCAAATTTCTCACCCTGCTGGGCGGCGGCATTTTGGGGGCGCTGATCTTTTTCCTGGTCACGAACACCGCCGCGTGGTTTCTCAACCCCTTCCAAGCTCCCGAATACACCAAAACCCTTTCCGGCTGGCTCATCGCCCTCATCAAAGGCACCAACGGCTGGCCGCAGACGTGGGAATTTTTCCGCAACACCCTCTTGAGCGGCGGCCTTTTCACCGGCCTGTTCGTCGCCGCCCACGAACTCACCGCCGCCGAATCTCCCGCCGACAAGGAGGCCGGCGTGCGCGCCGATGACGTCGAATCCGAACCGGAACCCGAGACCAAGGAAGCCGGCGCATGAAAATCGGCGTCCTCTCAGACACTCACGATTACCTGGACCGCCGGATTTTGGAACTGTTCCAAGGCGTGGACCACATCCTGCACGCTGGCGACGTGGGCATGCAGATCATTGTCTTCGAGTTGGCCCAAATCGCCCCCACCACCGCCGTCCTTGGCAACACCGACCTGGGCAACCCCCTCAAGTTTACGGAAATCGTCAAGTTCGGCGACCTCACCTTTCTGGTGCATCATATCGTCAACCCCTATGCGCCGGACGAAAAATTAGCGCACCGGCTGGCCGCTGTCCGACCGGACATTGTGGTTTTCGGCCACACCCACAAGGAATTCAACCAAGTGATCGGCGGGGTGCGCTTTTTCAATCCCGGCTACGCCGGCAAGCCAAAATACGGCACCCCCCGCAGCGTCGCCATTTTGCATTGCGAAGGGAAAGAAATCCGGCCCGAGTTTTTCCGGCTGGCCCCGGACATCGCGGCAGATTGATTTCCCATTTTGATTATCCCTTTCCCCGCCCTGCATGGTCGCTCATGGCCGGCCATGTTTGTTTGTTTTCTTCCGCTTTTACGTTTGACATCCCCTGCCCCCTCTGGCTTTGTTCTTCTGCGCAGGGCGTTTCCAACAACATCCGGTGCAACAACGCCGGTCAAAGAAAAGTACCATCCATGGGCAAAGATACCGCCACCGCCGATGCCGCCGCGGAGCGAACCTCCAAGCTGCCGGACGAGCTTCAGGGCGCGCACGAAAACCGCTTCGACGCCGTCAAATGGAAACTCTTGTTGGTCGCCGGTTTGGGGGCCGCCGGCCTGGGGCTCCAGGAAAACCAGCATCCCATCCGCCTCTTGCTGGCGCTCATTCCCTTCGTCTGCATTTACGTGGACCTGATCTGCACCACGCTGAATGTGCGCATAATCGTCATCGGCAAATACTACGGCAGCCTGTGCGGCGACCAGTACGAATGCTTCGCCGACCGGAATCGCGCGGTTTTTCAAATGGAGGATTGGGCGCTTAATGGTTCCACCAAATTGATTTGCGGGCTGATCACCAGCATCGGCCTGGTTCTCTTTCTCCGCTTTTTATCGGAACCAGACAATGTGGAGCTGTTATGGAGTTGGCCGTTTTGGCCGGCTGTGCTCTTCCTTGCCGCGGGACTTTACCAGACCGGCGGAATGTTGGCCGCTGGGAAAAAACCGGGTGATTATCAGGTTCTTCTCACCACCGGTTCGATCGTGATAATCGAAGGGGCCTTGTTGAGCCAGCTTCCGGTTTCCAACCTCTGGCAATGGCCGTTCTGGGAACCCGTGTTGCTCATCCTGGCAGGCACCACCGGCTTTATGGCGGCCAACTACACCTTGGCGGCCTCGAAAAAGCTGCTCGAGAAGTTGACCTTCCCGCCGGCGGAACCGGCGGAACGCAGCCCCCAACTCGTCGCCTTGTTGCAGCCGGCCTATGTGCCGGCGCAATTAACGGCCGTGCGCGAACTGCTCACCCAAAAAGGCGTCTTCATCTTCCAATGCCTGCCCAACGGCCTGTTCCCCGCCGCCGCCGGCCTCGGAGAGGGGGCCGCCTCCGGCTACCAAAATGTCTGGGTCCGCGACAATATCTATGTCGCCTTCGCCCATTACATCTGCGGCGACCCCACCACGGCCGAACGCACCCTCGTTGCCCTCATGGTTCACTTCCAGAAAAACCGCAGCCGTTTTCAGGACATCATCGCCAACCCGGCCCGCGCCCAGGACCCCATGAACCGCCCGCACATCCGGTTCGCCGGGGAAAACCTCGCGGATATCAAGGCCCCCTGGCCTCATGCGCAAAACGACGCCCTGGGTTACTTCCTCTGGTGCTACTGCAAAATGGCGCAGGCCGGCGACCTCCCCTGCGGTATCATGGAACTGGAATGCCTCGCCGAATTTCCCCTCTACTTTCACGCGATTCAATACTGGCGCGACGAGGACAGCGGCCACTGGGAGGAACAGCGCAAAGTCTCCGCCTCCTCCATCGGCGCCGTCGTCGCGGGCCTCCGCGAGTTCGAACGCCTGCTGGAGGAGAAGCAGCTTTGGCCGCAACCGCCCCTGGCCGGACACCACCTGACGCCCGCCACGTTGCGCAAGCTCCAGAAGCACGGGGTGGAGATCTTGGCGGAAATCCTGCCGTGTGAAGCCCTCATCCCCGCCGGCCTCTTCCGCCGCTACGACAGCGCGTTGCTGTTTTTGATATACCCATTGCACGTGGTCGAGTGGCCCCACGCCCGCGTGATTCTGGAAGACGTCCAAACCCACCTCCAGGGCGAATACGGCATCCGCCGCTATTTGGGCGACTCTTACTGGCATCCCGATTACCGGGCCAAAATGAAAACGGAAAAACGGGCGGCGGACTACAGCAGCAACCGGGCCGAACGCGATGCCGGCAGCCACATCCGCGGCGAGGCCCAATGGTGCATCTTCGACCCCATCATCTCCGTGATCTACGGCGAACGATACCTCGCATTAAAACAAACGGGCGCCAAGGCAGAAGCGGACGAAATGCTCCGGTTGCAGACCGTTTATTTCAACCGGGCGCTGGGCCAATTGACCGGCAAGTCCAAGTCCTGCGAGGATTTTCTGTGTCCGGAAGCCTACTGCCTTGAGAACGGCAATTACGTCCCCAACGATCAAACCCCGCTCCTCTGGACCCAGGCCAACCTCTGGCTGGCCCTGCATCAAATGCAAATCAGCACCGCTGCCACCAGCACAAACCCTGTGAGCGGAATCGCCGCAAAAAGGACGGTCAGCACTGATCCCTGAAGCCAACCTCCAATATCATGTAGCGTGGAGTTGCCTCTAAATATCCCTACGGTCCGTCATGCTGGAACATTTTGATTATGTTTGCGGCAGGATTTTCGTTACTCGCATTAACCTCGGCACACAATGTTTCAGTGAAAATTGGCGTTTCCGGCGGCATCCTGCTTTTGGTTTTGGCATTGATTGAAACTGTACGCCGGTTGGCCTTCCCACGATCTCTTGAATTGGGGCCGGACTCACTGCTGCTTCCCCATATTTCTTATGAATACAAGCTTCGAGAATACAGGATTCCGTATGCCGACATTAGGCGAATGTGGGAGGTCGCGAAAGGGAATGGTTCCGTGCTGATGCTGCAAACCAGTGAGCGCACCGTGGCGGTAAGTTCCTTGTTGCTGCCCAATATGTCCAGCTACATCGCGGTCAGAGGTTTTATCAAATTTCAGGTCACTCCAACCGAGCCGAAGCCGCTCCCGCCGGCCGAAGCCGGCAAATACATCCTTCACTGCAACTATGACGGCAGCGGAGAGATTTATGTTTCCAGTGGCGAAATTCGTTGGCGGGTCAAAGCGGACTTCAGTGGTCGTCCGCACCATCCCTATCGACGATTTCAATTGCCCGATTTTGTGGTCTATGACTGGACGGACCGGGAGATTTACAGGTTCAAGGTCGTTCGGAAACTGGTGCTGGCACATTTTGTGATGGTCGAAAACGGTTTGCCCGTCTGCACCATCAGGCAACGTAGCTTGTTCCTGAACAAATACACCCTCGACTTTGCCAACGGACAGCAGTGGATATTCCGCCTGCCTCTGTTCTCCGTAATGTTTGGCGGCCTGTCCGCCACCGGTGCCAAAATCCGGGTTCGCCTTTTGACACATAATGTCTGGCATGTGTGGATGGATGAGATGGCGGACAACCCGCCGTTGGTGGCTGCGCTGGCCTTCATTCATCGGGAACGTCTGCGCTGCAATTAACCGTTCCCTTTTGGGTTGAATTTTTAATTCTGCCCATTCTGTCATTCTGTCCAAAAATCTTCCCATCTCAACTCTTCCCGCTCCCCGTCTCCGCCGCCGCCAAAGTTTGCGCCCGTTCCTTCACCTGCCGCAAATCCAATTTGCCCGTCCCCAGCAGCGGGAACGCTTCGACCTGGAAAAACTGATCCGGCCGGGGCTTCCACAAATTCGGCAGGTCGCAGGCCCCCAGTTTGTCCCACACCGCCTGCAACGGCCCGGCGGCCAGCTTGTGCAGCACCACCAGTCGCTCGCCCTTCTTCTCGTCCGGCACGGCGGTGACGACGAAATTCTGTTCGGTCACGCCCGCCAGTTCGTGCAGCCTTTCCTCCACCTTGATGTGCGGCACCATCTCGCCGCCGATCTTGCTGAAGCGGCTCAACCGGTCGGTGATTTGCAGGAACCCGTCCTCGTCCAGCGCGGCCACATCGCCGGTCACATACCAGCCGTCCCGCAACACTTCGGCGGTTTTCTCCGGCCGGCCCAGATAGCCCAGCATCACGTTCGGGCCGCGCACCAGCAGCAGACCCGCCTCGCCCAACGGCAACGGAGCGCCGTTGAACGGATCGTTGATGTCCGCCACCCGCACCGACACCCCGGGCAGCGGATGCCCGATTTTCCCGCGCTTGGCCCCGACCTGATGCAGCCCGGCGGCGCGGAAGTCCGGCGCGTTCACCGTCACCGCCGGCGAACATTCCGTGCAGCCATACGCCTCCAGCGGCCGGACGCCAAAGCGGTCCTCAAAGGCCGTGGCGATGCGGTCGGGCAGCTTCTCCGCCCCCACCGCTACGATCCGCACGCTGCCGAATTGTTCCGGCGAGCAGCCGCGCATATACAGTTGCAGGAGCGTCGGCGTGGCCAGCAGGAAGGTCACCGCATGATGTTGCACCAGGTGGCCGATGGATTTGGAGTCCAGCGGATTTGGATGAAACACCACGCCAACCCCCAAGGCGCCGGGCAGGGCCAGGGTCCCCGTGAAACCGAACGAATGGAAGAACGGCAGCACGCCCAACACCCGGTCTTTGGCGTTCAGTGCAAACACCTGTTCCATCTGCTCGATGTTCGAGCCGATGTTGTAGTGCGACAACATCACGCCCTTAGGTTCGCCCGTGCTGCCGCTGGAAAAAATGACCGTGGCCAGCGCCTCCTGGGCATTCACGCCCGGTGCCGGAACCGTGGTGCGCAACATTCGTTCCAGCCAGCCCACTGGCAACAGCCAGGCCTTCAACAACACCGCGATCTTCTCTCCCGCGCGCGGCCGGGCGGCGAGGTCTTCCAGATAAACCACCTCGCCGGGCGGTTTCAACTTCACCTTTTCCAGAAACGTCCGCGAGGTGAGTACCGCTTTGATCCCGCACTGCTGCACGCACGACGCCAGCGCCGATTCGGACAGGGTGTAATTCAAATTCACTGGCACCTTGCCGGACAACAGCGCAGCCCAATTTACCAACGCGCCCGGCACGCTGGGGGGCAGCAGCAGGCCCACCATGTGCTGCCCGGACCACGTTGACTTGAGGCGTTGGGCCAGAAAAACGGTTTTGGTCAGGGCGCCGGCGAAACTCACCTTCGGCGTCTGGACATCACCCATCGCAAAGCGGAATGGGAACCGCCGGGCCGTGCTGAAAAACTTGCGGGGCAGCGTCTTCATCCGATCGCGACGGTGCTGCCAGGCGGACGCCACCAGTTCCTGCACGGCCTGCCGGGCTTCAAACGCCGTCGTCGTGGCCGGCAGCGGCCGGCCGAAACTGACCGTCACCGGATGCGGAATGTGCGCCGGCAACCGCCAGACAAACCGTCCCTGCCGGAAACTCGACGGGGTGCCGGACAGCCCGTCCAGCGCTACTGGAATGACCGGCGCATCCGCCTCCTTCATGATGCGCTCCATCCCGCGGCGGAACGGCAGCATCTGTCCGATGCGCGTGATCTGCCCCTCGGCAAAAATGCAGACCACCTCCCCGTTGCGAATGGCCGAGCCCGCCGCATGCAGGGACTGAATCATCTCGCGCGGCCGCTGTTCGGAGGAGATCGGAATCACCCCCAGAATCTTGGCGAACGGCCTGATCCACGACTGATCATAGATGTCCTTAAACATCATGAACCGGATCGCGCGGTCGGTGGAGGAGATCAGCAGCAGCCAGTCCATCCACGAAACATGGTTGCAGACAAACAGCGCCCCACCCTTGGCCGGGATGTTGTCCCGCCCGTCCACGCGGATGCGGTAGAACGAATGGGTCAGGCACCAGAGCACAAAACGCAACAGGGAATCCGGCAGCAGAACCAGCAGATAAACCGTGGCCGCCAGCGTGGCCCCGGCCAGAATCAGAAAGATGTGGGCGGGGGTGAGTTTAAGCACCACGGTAAATAAGAAATAAACTCCGGACGAGATGAAAATCCCAACAAATGACACCAAGTTAGCGGCCGCCAACACACCCCCTTTGTTTTCCGGCGCGGGACGATGTTGCAACAGGGCCGAAATTGGCACGATGAAAAACCCGCCGAAAAAGCCGAGCAACGAAAAATCTATGGCCGCCTGGTCGAAGGACAGACCGGTGCGCCCTAGCAACGCAGCGCAAACCGTCAGCCCCACGGAGCCCAGAGGAATCAGCCCGTATTCGATTTTGCCTCCGGAAAGAAATCCGGCGGCAACGCTGCCTAGACCAATGCCAACGGCCGTGCCAACCCACAGTAGATTGGACTTCTGCGGGTCATTGATGCCCAACGCATCAGCAGCAAAATTGACGATGAGAAATTGAATGAGCGCGGCTAGGGCAAAAAAGTAGGTGTTGCCGAGCGTGGCCAACCACAGGACGCGATCTTGGCGGATGATTTTCAATTGCCCCCAGAGATCGCCGACGAAATTGACCCGAAATTCTTTCGCGGGATCGGCGGCCGGAACTTTGGTTATGAACAGGCTGGTCAACAACCCCGCACCCGCCAGCCCTGTCAATATAATGCCCGACCATGCTTGATTACCGTTAAAAGTTTTGCAAAGCCAGCCACCAAAATATGATCCGCCGGTGATGGCGACAAACGTGCCGAATTCTAGGATGCCGTTACCCCACGACAGTTTTTTCTCCGGCAACAATTCCGGCAGTAATCCGTATTTGGAAGGACCAAAGAACGCACTATGCGCCTCCATTAAAAACACACAGCCAATGGTGAGGTAAAGTTGACCGGTCACCAAACCGGTCAATACCAGCAGCATGACAAAGATTTCAAATAATTTGACGCCGATGGTGACCGTGCGTTTGCTGAGACGGTCCGCCAGAAACCCGCCGGCCATCGAAAAAAGAATGAAAGGCAGAGCAAAGAGGAGGCCCACCACGGCCACCAATTCGTTGCGCTGGTCTTTGGAAATGCTCAGGCTGGTGATCAGGTAAATGGCCAGCCATTTCAGGACGTTGTCGCTGAAGGCCCCCTGGGCCTGCGTGACAAAGAGCGCCCAGAACCCGCGGGTGGACTCAGTTTGATGACCGTTGCCATTTATATTGCTTGCGTTCATGCCTCCACACTATCAAGCCCCTGTCCTGGGCGTGAATCGAAAAACTTTGGCAAAGCATCGTCTGCGGCAATGCCGACCATGTCCAACAAAAAAGGCGTCCTGGCGGACGCCTGGTGAAAACTTGAGCAACCGGCTCAGACGCCTTCGCCCACCTGAAACCGCACGAACCGACGGATGGTGATTTCGTCCCCGAGCTGCTTCGCCACCTGGCCGACATGCTCCTTGACACTCACCTCAGAGTTCCGCTTGACGAAACCCTGATCCACCAGGCAGTAGGTCTGGAAAAATTTGTCCAGCACGCCCGCGAGAATCTTTTCCATGGCCGCGGCCGGCTTGCCCTTTAGGCGGTCCGATTGCGCGGCGATTTCGCGTTCGTGCGCGATGACCGCCGGCGCCACCTCTTCGCGGCTCACGGCTTGGGGATGGCCGGCGGCGATTTGCAGGGTGATGTCCTTGACCAGTTGCTTGAATTCTTCACGCGCGGTGGTTTCCGCCTTACCGGCGCCGACCTCCACCAGCACTCCAACCTTGGCGCCGGTATGGATGTAGGCGGCCACCAAGCCGTTTCCGGCGACGTCCAACCGGGCGTGACGGGCGATCTTGATGTTCTCGCCGATCCGGCCGACGGCAGCTTCGCGGTCGGGCTCGAGATTCACGGCGGGATCGTTGGCAATTTTCTTCGCGAGGTCGTCGCAGAAGGCGCGGAAGGTGTCATTGCGGGCGACGAAGTCGGTTTCGCAGTTCACCTCCACGAGCACGCCGGCCTGGCCGCCCGGCAAAATATACTGGGCGATAAGCCCTTCATTCGCGTCGCGCGAGGCCTTTTTGGCCGCGCTGGCGGCGCCGGATTTGCGGAGCAGATCCACGGCGGCATCCAGGTCGCCATGGGCTTGGGTGAGCGCTCGTTTGCATTCCATCATGCCGGCGCTGGTCATTTCACGCAGCTTGGCAACAATCGCAGGAGTAATTTCAGCCATATAGTAGTTGGAGGTTGGGGGCGGCGAAAACGCATTGCACCGCCCAAATCAGCTCAGACCGGCAGGGGCTCCGCCGGGGCGGCAGGCGCTTCCGGCACGGGCGTCACCACGGGCATCGCCGGGGCTTCGGGAGCGGGGGCGGGCTGGCCTTCGGCAGCCGGCGCGGCGGCCTGGTCGGCGTCCAACCGGCGCGACCGCTTGGATTCAAATTCCGCGTTGGCCTGCGTAATCGCCTGACCGATCGTCGCCATGATCGTGCGGACCGAGCGGATCGCGTCGTCGTTGGCGGCGATGGGATACGTCACCAAGTCGGGATCGCAATTGGTGTCCACGAGCGCGACGATGGGGATCTTGAGCTTGCAGGCCTCGGCCACGGCGTTGTGTTCACGCTTGATGTCCACCACAAACAGCGCGGCGGGCAACTTGTCCATCGAGCGGATGCCGTCAAAATACTTGTGCAACCGGGCCACTTCGCGGCGGATGACCGCCTGCTCCTGCTTGACGTAATTGTTGATGGACCCGTCGGCCTCCATCTTCTCAATTTCCCGGAGCCGTTTGATGGAGGTCTTGATCGTGTTAAAATTGGTCATGGTGCCGCCCAGCCAGCGCTCCGTGACATAAAATTGGCCGCATTCCTTGGCGGTGTCGGTCACGCACTGCTGCGCCTGCTTCTTGGTGCCCACAAACAGCACCTTGCCGCCCTTGCGCACGGTGACAATCAGAAATTCCACAGCCGCCTCGAGCTGAGTGAGCGTCTGGCTCAGGTCGATGATGTGGATGCCATTGCGCGCGTCAAAGATGAACGGCTTCATCTTGGGGTTCCAGCGCTTCGTTTGATGGCCGAAATGAACGCCCGATTCCAACAATTCTTTTACACCAATGCTTAACACGTTTTTCCTTTGGTTGAGACCCCGGATATTGTCGGGGCATCCCGCGGAACACGGGATTGATTTATATGTTGTTATGGCCGCTCCGCCCGCATCCGCGGACGAAATAAAAGGCCGTTAACCCGTCGCCGAAACCGGCGACCGGAAGCGTCAGAATAGCAGAAACCCGCCGGGGGGCAACAGTTAATCTCACCTTACTTTTGCGCCGCCAGCCAGGCCGGCGCGGCGGGATGAACCGCCCAGGCCGTGTGCAGACTTTCGGCAAAACTGACGGCCTCCTCCGGGCTGCCCGGCGCGTAGACCTCCGGACGTTTGGCTGGCAACGGACGCCGGCCCAGCAAATAATCCTGCAAGTGAGGGTTCAATTTGCGCGCGGCCCCCAGCGCCGCGGCCGCCGCCGCCAGATCATCCGCCAGGAAGCGTTCCAACACCCGGCCCCAAGCGAAGACTACATGCGCCGCCAGGTCATCGGGATATTCCCGGAAGAGCTTGCGCGCCTCCGCCAACCGCTGCAACCGCAGCAACAGGAGCAACTGGGGATAACGCACCCGCTGATGGTCGTCCGGATTCAAGGACAACAGGGCCTGGTATTCCGCCACCGCCTCCTCAAACCGGCAGGCGACGGTCAAGGCCTCCGCCAGTTGCTGCCGGGCCCGCATGTAGGGCCGCGTTTGCAGGGCCACCCAGAAGGCACCCGCATAACCATCGAACAGCTCCGGTCCGAGATTCTTCTCCCCCATCCGCACCGTCTTCCGCATCCACTCAATCTTATCCTCGCCCGACAGTCCGGCGTAGCCGCCCATCTGCAGCAGGGCGTCCACGTTGGTGGGATCCAGTTCCAGCGCCCGGCGGACCAACGCCTCCCCTTGGGCCGTCGTGGTCGCCTTCCAAGCCGTATAGACCAATTGCTGTGCCGCGCGAGCCCGCTGCTCCGGGACGGGCTCAGTCCGGTTCAGGTGATGGTCCAAGGCTTGGATCACCGCCTGCAGGTGGTTTGGCTCCAGCCCCGAGGCGGGCAAATCGTTGGACCGTGGTGTCATAAATCTGAGGTCATGATAAAAGATGGCAGCCGGCAGGCAATGAGAAACATCCTGCTGAACCTCAATCGAGGGTGGTCGTGAGTCCTTTGGAATGAGCCGGCCGAGCGATGGCAGCATCCATCAAAGCGGGAGGGGTATGCCGGCACAAGGCGGAGGTCAGGTGCGGCGGTTTGGCGGCACCATCCTAACACCCAAAAAAACGAAACTGTTATTTTGGTTATTTTTGGTTATTTATGGTTATTTTTATCCTAAATACGCGTTGTAACAAATTGTAGGTAAACAGGTTGTGTTAATATTTGGGCTGATCATGGCTGGTTCCACCCGATTATGCGTTGTAAAACATTTATTTACAACACGTTACACATAAAATGCAGGTTCTTCGCTGTTTTCGGTGGAATGCCATTGCCCGTCAGGCACGCCCAGTCCCGGCGGGGAAGGACCATACAGCCTCAGAGCCACTGCCCGGATCCGTCCAACCAAGCCAGCCACCCTCTGCCGCCGCCGAGGAAGCGTCCGGACCGCTCGATGGTTTCGGCCGTCCCTGACGGGACTTGAGCTCGCTGGAGGCACCAACCCCGCGATGAATCGCGGGGCTACTTTCAGTCGCCCTCCGGGCTGGGGAAAGGCGTGGCGACGGCGTCCTGCTTTGGGGAACGGTGTCGCTCCCGCCCGGCGCGGGATTGCCAC
>Ga0302320_10008033_pt1 | contig 23082 bp, 16 predicted proteins | sample Bog_T0_3_FD_202130 | JGI IMG/M metagenome (GOLD analysis project Ga0302320, IMG submission 202130) | Peat permafrost microbial communities from Stordalen Mire near Abisko, Sweden - Bog_T0_3 | ecosystem: Environmental > Terrestrial > Soil > Wetlands > Peat | place: Sweden: Abisko, Stordalen Mire... | reverse complement strand
CACGATCACGGCGGTGCGGCTCAACCAGGGCGATTCACCGAAACACGTAAAGCTGGGCAACTACACCCTGACCCTGACCTACACGGGCCGCAGCGCCCACATTGCTCCGCAGCCAAAGGGCGAGACCATTCCCTCCCAGGTTCCGAGTACATTACAAGCCGCCCCAGAGCCGCCGCTCGAAGCTGCTGCAATTCTCATATCTACAGGTCCTGACGAGTATTATTTCGCCGGTGGCGGCATGCGCATCGATTTCGCGCCAAATACGCCTGGGCCGCAAAATGTCGGGCTGGGCGACGTCCAGCAGGGCAACTTTGTCGATGGAAAGTGGGTGGTTACTCGTCAAATCGCAGGCGATGATGACGCGCAAGGAGAGATTCTGATCTTACGCCCGTATACAACCCTACGCGTCACGCTCTACCGCTTTCCATAAGGTCCTGCGTTCCTAAGCTCTCTGGAACAGCCTTCTCTAATCTCATCAGCCTTCTATTGCCAAATCAGCTATTCCTGCATCTCTCATCTCGCCCGACCTCTACTCAGAAATCTCATTTCGACACTATTGAATTCACCGAGCTCGGTGTTACAGAAGAAGACGCGGTGCGCTTTTCCACCCATCTGTTCGAGCCCGATCTCTTCGTTATGGAACACGTCGCTGACGAAAACCAGGCCCATGCGGCACTCGGCGATCTTCAACCTATACGAACACATAACTACCAAGTCTCCCTTTGGCGAATCCTATCTGACGAGAGCGGACAGAAACTGAGGAGGCGGCTTGGTCATGCGGTGTCTGACTTGTATGGCGTTGCTGTGCTGCGGAGTTGTTCTTTTGAATGCTGGGGCGGTGAAGCTTTTCACGCAGACCCTGCACTACGGGAAGCCCCCGGACGCAAAAGCCGGAGAAGTGATTTATAAGACCGGGTGCATCGCCTGTCATGGAAGCACGGGCAAGGGTGCCCCTGCGTCGATGACGGTATTCAAGAGGCCGGATACGTTTCCGGACTTCACGGATTGCTCGGGGACAACACCTGAGCCAAACGGCAACTGGAAGGCCGCGATTGTGCATGGTGGGCCATCGCGCGGTTTGTCGCAGATTATGCCCGCGTTCGGAGATCTGCTGACGAACGAGCAAATTAACGATGTGATGGCGTATATGCGGGGATTTTGCAGGAATGGCCACCATGATCCGCTGGGCGAATTGAACCTGCCACGTGCGCTGGTGACAGAGAAGGCGTTTCCCGAGAATGAGCTTGTGGTCTCGACGGCGGCAAGTGCGTCTGGCGCACCCACGTGGACCACTGACGTCATTGATGAGCGGACAATCTTCAATGCCCGCACGCAGCTTGAGACCGATATTCCAGTCAATTACGCCGATCAGAACCACAACTGGACGGCGGGGTTTGGAGACATCACGCTGGGGGTGAAGCGAGAGATGTTTTCCAGTCTGCGGACAGGCTCCATCCTGAGTTTGCAGGGCGGACTGCTGTTGCCGACCGGCGACAGCAGGCGCGGGTTTGGCGCTGGAACAACGCAGTTTGAGCCGTTCGCAGCATTCGATCAGTTGTTCAAGGAAAACACGTTCCTGCAATTCGAGGCCGGCGCGGACCTTCCGTTCGGTACGAGCGTTGCGCCGCGCAGCATGTTCTGGCGGTCCACGGTAGGACAGGCGATAGCACCGGACCACATGCCGGGGCGGCTGTTCTCGCCGATGGTGGAGGTGCTGGCTGCACGGAACTTCAAGCCGGGCGCGAGCACCGACTGGGATGTCTTGCCGGAGATGCAGATCACAATAAGCCGGCGGCAGCACGTCCGCACGGGCTTTGGGGTGCGAAAGCCGTTCACAAACACCGGCAACCGAGCGCCGCAGGTTCTGTTCTATCTGCTTTGGGACCGGGCGGACGGAAAGCTATGGGAAGGTTGGCGATGAGACTACGGTGGGGCAGTGCCATTGTTCTGGGGTTCGCGATGGTGGGATTCCTGCCGCTGCTGCGAGGTGCTTCGGAGACGAAGACCGAGAATGCGAAGGGGGACAAGGTACCTCCGGGGACAGTGTTTCGGACCTCGGACCGGTGCGTATCCTGCCATAACGGATTGAAGACGAGAGAAGGCGAGGACATTTCGATCGGGCTTCAGTGGGGTGCGAGCATTATGGCAAACTCTTCGCGAGACCCTTACTGGCAGGGGAGCGTGCGGAGGGAGTCGATCGATCATCCCGAGTCATCGCAGGCGATTCAGGATGAGTGCACGATTTGCCACATGCCAGCGGTGCGCATGGCAGACCGAAATGCCGGACGCCACACCCAACTGTTTACCCGCCTTCCGTTTGAGAAGTTTCCCAAGAGGGACAAGGCGGCGGCGGATGGAGTTACGTGCTCGGTGTGCCACCAGATCGAAAACAAGGGGCTGGGAACACCGGCGACGTTCGTCGGGAATGTAACGATCGCACAGCCGGATGAGAGCGGCGACCGGCCAGAGTATGGTCCGTGCGAGATCGACAAAGGGCACCAGACGCTGATGCACTCCTCGACCGCAACGTACCGGCCCACGCAAGGGCACCATATGGGTGATCCGGGGCTGTGCGGGAGTTGCCATACGCTCTACACAGATGCCCTGGGACCGCACGGGGAGAAGATAGGCAGGTTCCCAGAACAGGTGCCGCTCCAGGAGTGGCAGCACAGCGAGTATTCACAGGGGCAGACCAGGCAGACGTGTCAGCAGTGCCATATGCCGCAAGTGGAGGAGCCAGTGGCTATTACCGCTTTGTATGGCCAGCCGCGGGAGGGTATGCGCCGACATGTATTTGTCGGGGCGAACTTCCTGGTGCAAGGGATGCTGCAGGACCATCGGGACGAGCTAGCGACAGCAGCCGACCCGGAGGCGTTGGACGCAACCGTGAAGCGGACAACAGAGTTCCTGCAGACCAAATCGGCAACGGTGACGATCCGCGGCATGGAACGAACCACGAATGGGCTTGCGATCGAGGTGCACGTCGAGAACCTTACGGGGCACAAACTGCCGACGGCCTATCCTTCGCGGAGAGTATGGCTGCATGTTGTGGTGCGCGATAGGAACGGGCGATTGGTGTTCGAATCCGGGGCGCTGAATTCTGATGGATCGATTGTGGGCAATGACAACGATCAGGATCCGTTGCGTTTCGAACCGTACTATCGGGAGATTTCGAAGCCCGACCAGGTGGAGATTTACGAACCGATCTTGAAGGATTCGGATGGGAAGGTGACGACCGGGTTGTTGCATGCGGTGGGCTATTTGAAAGACAGCCGGCTGCTGCCGAAGGGGTTCGATAAGGCTACGGCGGAGAAGGATATTGCGGTGGTGGGGGACGCAGCGGACGACCCGGCCTTTGATGACAGGGGGAGCGTGGTGCGGTATGTGGTTTCGACCGGGAATTTAACGGGGCCATTCCGGGTAGGGGTGGAATTGTGGTACCAGCCGATCGGGTTCCGCTGGGCGCATAATCTGGCGCCGTACCAGGCAAGGGAGACGCACCGGATGGTGCGGTACTACGAAGAGGCGTCGCGGAAGTCCGCCGTGATATTGGCAAAAGCGGAGGCTACGCGGTGAGTCCCTCACCGTAGCATCGATTACCCTGTTAGCCCTGAGATATCGCGACTCGGGCCTGATGAGGCTCTTGTTCGTGAACAGTGTTGAAAAAGCTATTCGCCGGCAATCCTGGCATTGCTTGAATTGCTAGCATTCCCGGAATCAGCAAGTTGAGCGTTTTCAACACCGATGTCCGGCTCAACTCCCGCCGCATCCACCAGAATACTCTGTCGCTTCAATGTTCCTTTCGCTCGAATTCGAGGGAAAGGATCCTCCTCAACAGACTCCATTTATCGAGGACGCGCTAATTGGCGCAGGTATCCTTGTGCTCCATTTGTGCTCCGTTTGATTTGTAGAGGGCGCACAGATTGAAAACCCGGTATTCTCTATCGCCAGAACGAGATGCTGGAAACGCTATGTTCCTTGTTTTCAATTGATCGCCGTCTTCCCAAGCTGAATGTCGCCGGTTCGATCCCGGTCTCCCGCTCCAGATTCTAAAGCACTTACAGAGTAAGCAGCGATACGATAGGCCACACGCCCCCGGTCATCAGCACGGGACCATTGGGCAAGCAGGAACGTGGATCCATCCGAAGGATCACCCGACAAGACAGCGAGGTTTGGGAGTGGAGGGACACCACAAAGGGCGTGATGCGCCAGATAACATTTTCAATCGAGGAGTCGGAAACAAGAATGCTCTCCGGAAGCGCCTGGAGATCGTATTCCCACGCATCGATCAAGGCGCCGCGTGTGCGGTGCACGCTGCGCCAACGATGGGCGATCTCGCCGAGAGGTTCGTGGCGGAGTATCTGCCGAAGTTTGCCAAATCGACATGGGATACCTCTGGATCGATGATCAAAGTCCGCATCCTTCCTCGGCCGAAGGATGTAATGGTGGACAACTTGCGGCCCGCCGCACATTCAAACAGATGCTAGAGCGGGCGATGGTGTGGGAGATGTCCCCGCTTTCTATCAAGCCGATGTCGCTGGTGAAGGTTCGAGACCGGGCGATGCGCAAGAACAAGCCCGTTCTCCGGACTCGGAAACAGGGTGTCAGGCTGGTAGAAAACCCTGACTCTATCCTTTGCCGCTCATTGAGCGCCACCTCTGGGTTCTTGAATTGAACATTCTTGTCCAGGACGCCCATGGGGAAGATCTCTTTCCGGCATTTTTTGTATCGCATGTCACGAATATCCGAGAGTTCACGCATTAGTGGGTGTAGGCAGTCGAAGTGAAGGCGCCTCACACGAAGGAGAAACTCCCATGAAACAGATAAGCGCGTTTGCCCTGTTCACAGTCGTTGCCGTCGCGGCGTCAAGCCCGCTGGTTGCCCAGCAGCCCGTCGTGAAGGCCAACATTCCCTTCAACTTTACAGTGGGCGATCAGTCGATGCCCGCCGGCGAATACACCATCTCCTCGCCGCTCCACCACATTGTCCAGGTCCAGAGTGCCGATCGGAAGCATGTCGGAATGGTCGTCAGCAGTGCAAGTTTCCAGGAACCGGCGGCCGGCCCCGCGTTGGTCTTTGACAAGTACGGTGAGTACTATTTTCTTCACCGTATCCTGTCTCCCACAAACACCGCGCTGAATCTCGACATCCCTCTGGGGAAGGCGGAGAAGAGAGTTCGGACGCGCGAGGCGACCCTGCAAACGGAAAAACGCACCCTCGTGGCAGCACGATAGTCAACTCGACCCAGTAAGTGCCCGGGCACCGCACCCGGGCACTTCACTGTGATCGGAGTCGAGCATTGGAAGTTGGGCTTGCGATTGGGGAAGAATGCAGATTTTCGCGGTCCGTTCACGCCGCCAGAACGGGTCGATCTCCATTGATCGCACACGGTCAAATGCAGGACACAGCAGAGTCGGACAGCAAGGACTCCTCATCCAGTTTCAGTTACTTGGGACAAGTTTTGGCAAGAATGCCATTGCAATTCGCACTTTTTCGGTTAATCTCATCCTAATGAACCGCTTGCGCGGGTTCCCCCATTTCCCATTCAAGACATTCACAAGTTAGCGCCATTTCCCCATTTCCGGCTCCGGCTGATTGGACGAAGCTCTATGGAAGACCTGCAGGAAGTTGCCGAACAGATTTTCGTAACTGTGCTGGGTCTCGACCCGAGTGAGCGCGAGGCTTACCTTCGAACGGTGCGTCACGGTTCGCCTGAAGTCCTGACTCGGGTTGAAAAACTGCTGAAGGAAGATATTCTGGCGGGGAGTTTCCTGGAGCATCCGCTTTTCGAGCGTGAGGCCAATCCAAGTGCGGATGTTAATGCCCCGCGGCAACCTTCAGGGATCGGATGTGCCGAAAAAGAGTCCTATACACCGCAGTTCAGTCCGGGAGACGTGGTTTCCGATCGTTTTGAAGTGGTTCGATTCATCGCCAAAGGGGGCATGGGCGAGGTTTACGAGGTTGCAGACCGCCAGCTGCACGGCGTCCATGTCGCGTTGAAGACGGTACTGTCGCAATACGCCGCCGACCCGCTGATGCAAAAACGATTCGAGCGGGAGGTGCTGAACGCGCGGGAAGTAGTTCATCCTAACATCTGCCCTATCTACGATATCTTTCACTGGAATAGGACTGAGGGCCGTCTCACCTTCCTGACTATGAAGCTGCTTGCGGGAGAGACTCTTTCCGCCAGGCTTGAGCGCACCGGTCCAATCCCGGATCCTGAAGCTTCGCTGATCATCCGACAGGTGGGCTCGGGACTTTCCGCCGCACATGCGGCCGGCATTCTTCATCGCGATATCAAGGCGGCGAATATCATCCTCGATGGCTCGGGAGAACAGGTCCATGCCTGCGTAACGGACTTCGGCCTGGCCCAGCCCGCGCAGAGAGAGACAACCGCGTTGACCTTGCTTGGAATCGCCGGTACGCCGGGTTATATAGCTCCCGAGTTGCTGTACGGTGGAAGCCCATCGACGGCGAGTGATGTTTTCAGCTTCGGCGTTGTTGCTTACCAGGTTTTGACCGGACGCCTGCCCCAGTTGTCGTTGGCACGCGCGCCGGCAAGCACCGCAGACGCTCCGGCCCAGGGCCTGGCACCGCAGTGGAGGCAGCTGGTCAATGGCTGCCTGGAACCAAATCCGGACCTGCGCTTCAAGGACATTCCGCACGCCCTTCAATCGCTCGTAGAAGCACCCGTCCAACAAAAAGAAATTCTGCACAATTCAAGCTTCTTCACCCGCAGGAGGATGATCGCGCTCACCGCAACCGGCTGCGTGACCGCCGCCGGGGGGGTGTGGCTGGAGCGAGACAAACTGATCGACTGGCTTGAGCCCCTGCCTGCAAAACGATTTGTTGCACTGCTGAATTGGCCAAAGACCTCGGACGCCCAGCTCACCCCAATGCTGAACGGCGCGTTGACTGCAATCAAGAACGAACTCGCGCGGTTCGAGTCTGTTGATCGTGACCTCTTCGTGATTTCACCTGAGGACGTGGGCGCACAGTTGGCAGAGACGGACCCACTCAAGAGTATTTGCGATTCTCTGGGTGCAAACCTCGTCTTGGCCGCATCTGCGTTGCCAGGTTCCAGCCGCTTCAAAGTGATCTTGCGGTTACTCGATCCGGTCTCAGGGCATTCGCTGCGGGAGCGAACCGTTGGGACCACCGCGGCAACGATGACCCAGTTGCCTCAAAAGGCCGTCGAGGCTGCTACCGCTCTGCTCGGCCTTCCTACAAAGCTTTCGGCGAACCGCGCCCCAATGGAATCAGCCACCCACTCGGAGTCCGCATTCGCAGCTTTCCAATCCGCTGAGAGCCTGATGAAACAACCCAACGACACGGGGCTCCAGCCCGCGATTGAAGAATACAAACAAGCCGTCGACCTGGATCCAAAATATGCCACCGCATACGCAAAGCTGGGAGTAGCGTATTGTCGCTTGGCGGCCTTGCAACACGATCCTGGTGCTCTTGACCTTGCGCGAAGAAACTGCGAGACGGCGCTGAATCTGAATCCGAACGAGGTCGACAGCCACGCCGCAATGGCCTGGGTTCTTCAGCACACGGGAGACAATCAAGGTGCTCTCAAGGAGTTTGGCAGGGCGCTTTCCCTTGATCCCACCGACCCAGTCACGCTCGTTTGGCAGGCCCAACTCTATGCCAAGCTCAATCGTTGGCAAGACGCTGAACGGACCTTGCAGAGGGTACTTGCATTGCGACCAAATAATTGGATCGCGTACAACGAGCTCGGCTTCGCTTTGAACAGCCAAGGGAAGTACTCCGATGCGATCGATCAATTCAGGGCAGCGTGCGTTGCCGCCCCCGGTAGTTCGATGGCATTCAGCAACCTCGGAACCGTCTATATGCAGTTGGGCCATTTTGCTGAAGCTATTGAATACTTAAAGAAGAGCCTCTCGCTGAAGCCAAATGCATTGGCCGCGGCCAACATTTCTTCGGCACTACGTGCCCAGGGAAAAGCTACGGACGCGTTACCGTATGCCCAGAAGGCCGTCAGTTTAGACCCAGCTGACGATTGGAACTGGCTGGAACTTGCAGACTGCTATTCGTCGTTACCTGGCCGTCAGAACTCAGCAAGGGACGCCTATAAAAAGGCTGCCTCGGCGGACGAGAGTCACCTTCGCACAGACTCCTCCGACGGTGCGTCCTGGATGCAACTTGCTCTTTATCGGGTTAAGTCGGGAAGGCCACAGGAAGCTTCTTCGCTGATTGAGAAGGCAGAGTCCTTCGGCGCCGACGATATGGACTCACAGCTCACCAAGGCGAGGGTCATGGAAGTTCTGGGGCATCGGGATGATGCTCTTGCCATTCTCAAGACGTGCTTTCTGAATGGCGCAACGGATTATCAGGTTTCGTCCGCTCCAGACCTGCGATCGCTGCAACGCGACCCCCGCTACCGAAAACTCTTGGAACCAGTCACGGCCGCAAGGAAATGACTTAGTCGCTTCAACGTTTCGAGGAGGTATTACTGTGAAAATTGTCAAGTGTCTCGCAGTAGGAATCTGCCCCATGTTCTTTACGTTCGCCGGCTGCTATCTGCCGCGCCCTGTCCTGCAAACCCCTTATGTTGACACAGGTAACATACTGCAGTGGCCTGCGACCGGAAAGCCATTTCAAATTTATTGGCTCGAAAACGATAGTTGGCTCGATAACAGCGGTCAGCCTAGCCTGGGTCCTTGCCTTAAAAGCGACACCCTGAAGAGTGATGGCAAAAACGACGTCATTTGTCATGCTTTCAAGCCTGGGAGCTTCGACTATTTCATAGACAAGCCGGATAGTCCAAGACACCGAAAGCCCAGAAAACGCACAGGTGTTTTCATCATGCATGTTGGGTCCTGCTCCGGCTGTTCAAAAGGTTTACTGGACGATAATGGGAATGGGATAGCACAACCCCAAATGAGTGGTTCCTCAACCAGCACACCAGCCAACGGAGAAGTTGATATCTCCTGTGGTGCTAAAGATGATCCGACCAAAGTCAACCCTCCGACCGGACCCAGCGGACTTAAGGTAGGCGACGACGTGGTTTTCTACTTTAAGGGAAATTACATCCCGGACACGACTCCAATGACCCTGACGTTTTTGCCCGGCAATTGCGCAAATAGCCCAGATTCCACGCAACCCTTTGTAATCAGCGGAAGCTCCGGCTATTGTGAAGTGAATACAACTCCCACGATCACCTACAGTGCCACAGCCAACACTTGCAAGGAATCCCAGGGAACGTTGTCAGTAAGCTCCTCGCAATAGGATTAGCAAGAGGCTGTGCAGCAAATCGAATCCAAATCAGGGCGACCCGGAGGATCCTTCCTCCGGGTCTCTTTCTCGCGGCTTACCTCTCGAATTCCGGACTGAAGTCAGAGCCTCTCTGCCGGCCCGGGTTTCATCCGCCTAAACAGCCACAGCCGCGCCAGTGTCCAATCCCGCTTGGCAGTCCGGGCGGAGATTTCCAAAACTGCGGCGGCCTCTTCAAACGAGAGGCCCCCAATGTAACGGAGCTCGATGATCTTCGCCTGTCTTGGGTTCAGCTTTTCCAATTGGTTAAGTGCTTCGTCTAATGCAAGCAGTTCGCCGGAGCGCTCGGCGGGCAGACCCAGAGCTTCGGTCCACTCGACCTGCTGGAACTCACCGCCGCGGGCTGCGGCCTTGTGCGCACGGGCGTGGTCTACAAGTATACGGCGCATTGCGTTAGCCGCGACGCCAATGAAATGCGCCCGATTGTGCCAGTCGATAGGCGCTTGCGCCAGACGCATATAGGCCTCGTCGATCAGCGCGGTCGGTTGCAGAGTGTGGTTGGGCCGCTCGCGACGCATGTAGGCTCGAGCGAGTCGATGCAGCTCGGCGTAGACAAGCGGAAGGAGCTTGTCCCCCGCGCCTCGATCCCCTTGGCGCAGAGCATGCAACAGCGACGTTACCTCCCCCTGAGAGTCGGTCAAGCTGATCCCCTGATGCTTTGGCTGAGTTGATTCGCGAACGATGTAGTTCGGCTAGCCAATGATAATCGTGACTTCGGGGTTCACATGAAAACATTTTGCCGTGTCACGAATTGTGCCAAGGTATCCTATACGCCGCTCGTGTGTCCAATTCTGGAATCGAGGAGTTATACGGTTCGAAATCTAAGGCACTTTGTCAGAAATGGACAGGCTCGCAGACGCTACGGCGTGCTTCGTTACCTGGCGGGAATGCGTCTGCAAACAAGATGCGCTGATCGTGCCATCTACGCGCACGTCATGCAGCGCGTTGGTCTTCGAGCAAGAGGCGTTAGCCCACTCAGTACTCGAGTGGTGTCGATTGGCTGGATGTACCCGACTTGCCCCATAGAGCCGTTTCAGCCTGAGGGGTGCCCTTGCCCCACAGGGCTGTCTTACCCCAGAGAGCGGTGTAGCCATCAGGATCGCTCTTACCCCATAGTGCAGCGGAGCCCCACAGCGCGCTCTCGCCTGAGTCGGAATTGATGAACCCGCTGTTGCCATACACACTCGAAGCTGACCACGGTCCGGTTTTTCCCCACAGTGCGGTCTGATTGGTTACAGCGGTCACGTCCCCGGTGGTCGCGTTGTAGCTTGCAATGGGAGACATAGCCGTGCCGGCGGGTACCGACCCACCATTTACGAGAGCCGCATTGAGAGTCTTGAGTATGTCAAGATAGCCCGCGCCGATGGTGAACACATCGTAACTTGCGTTGTATACAATTCCGTTTGCGGTCACGCTGCTTGTTTGCGGAAAGTAGCTGCGGTTGCCATTCACCATGACCAGCGCTTTGACCTGGTCGGGAGTCAGCTTCGGCTGGGCCTGAAGGAGATCCGCGATAGCTCCGCTGGTTACGCCGGTCGCCATGCTGGTCCCGCTGAGCGGGAAGTAATCCAACGACGGATTCTGCGAACCGTTTGTCTGGTAGAAGGAGTAGAGCGTGAAGAAGGAGGGATTCTGCACCGCAAGGGGATCGTCTTCATATTGCAGGCTCGTCACCAGGTTACCGGGAGCAACAATGTCCGGCTTGACGACATCATCGATAAAAGACGGACCCTTCGAGCTGTAACTCGCAATCAGGTCGTCATTCATCGAGGGCGTTTCCATGGTGCGCATTGCGCCGACCGTGAGCACATAAGGATCATTGCCCGGCGAATCAATGGTGCCATAGCCTTCAGGGTTCAGATTGAGGTCGCGGCCATCATTTCCGGCGGCGACCACAACCACGATGCCTGCCTTCCACGCCTGTTCTACCGCCTGGCACAAGGGATCGAGGCTATAACTTTCATAAATGGGGCGGCCGAGAGAAAGGTTGATCACCCGGATGTTGAATGTGTTCTTGAGTGAAATGGCTTCCTGAATCGCTGCAATCACCGATGAATCGGTGCCTGCACCGTTTCCGTCGAGGACGCGCAGGTTAATCAGGTTGGCGTTCGGTGCCGAGCCGTGAAACGTCCGGAAGTTAATGCTGCCGGTTGATTGAGTGCCGTTTCCGGCGACGAGTCCGGCGACGTGGGTGCCGTGGCCGTAGTGATCCAAAGCGTCACTCTGGCCGGGGACAAAATTCTGACTGTAAACAATGCGACCGTCGACCCATGGCGCCACTTCATTGGGCAGCGAGAGGATTTCCTGCAGGACCGGCTGTCCCGGCGGAAGCAGTGAGAGTGAATCGAGGCTGAGATCCGGAACAGGAGTGATTCCGCTGTCGATTACGGCAACGCCGATGTTGGTCCCAACGTACCCTTTCTGCCAGACCGCGGGCGCGTTGATGGGTTCAGTGGTGTATTCGGCTGCGGTGATGGTCACTTGCTGCCGCGCATTGACCGTGCGATCCAGCGAGATGTAAGTCACATTGGAATCGGACGCAACCTGATTGAGCCCGCTGAGCGGCACGTTTGCCGCAAGCGCGTTGATGGAGCCGAGAGTCGTCTTCACCAACCCGCCTAACAGTGAAATCAGGAATGTCTCAAGGGACGAGGGAGCCTGCTTGTACTGAATAATTACCGGGACGGTCGAAGAGGTCGAGGCAGCTGCGTCGGGCGAAATCTTGCTGCTGGTGGTTGCTGTGGCAGCGAACGCGGTGGAGGCGGTGGTAGCAAGCAACGCGAGAACGATCGGCAGCCGAAAGTGAGACATAGGCACTCCAAAGTCGATTTGAGGGTCTTACACGTTCTGAGCTGATCTTGCTAGCTGTATTCCGCCTTGTTGAGCTGGGTTCCCGCTCTGGAGGCTTGTTGTAGATCCAACTTTAGTGGGGTGAGCGTCGATGTACCATTGCTCTCAAGTTGCAATCAATGACCCTGGTGGTGAATAGGCCGTCCCTCGACCGTAACCAATGGTAACCACCTCGCTGTGTTTCCGAAGAGAAGACTTACTTGAACGCGGAAAGCGCGGGTGCCTGAAACTCAAGGCTTGCCCGGTCCCGGTAATCCATCAAAACTTCCGGTGGCGCCGGCAGTGCATTGAGCAACGCTAGGGTGGTCGGGTGACACGCCCGCCCGATGCGGGATACCGGAAGGTTTTCGACGATCACCCCGTCATCAAGCACGGCAATCCGGTCGCAAAGTTGCAGCACGGAAACCAGGTCATGCGAGATGTAAAGCATGGACGTCCCGCGTTGACGATTCAACCCGCGGAGAAGCTGCACCACCTGCGCCTGGGTAACGGGGTCCAGTGCGCTGGTGGGCTCATCGGCAATGAGCAAGGCTGGCCTGTGCAGCAGCGCCAGGGCAATGAGTACGCGCTGTGCCTGCCCTACGCTGATCTGCGATGGCCGCCGGCACAGGAACTCCGGGCCTGAAGGTAGTTGCACCTCGGCAAGCAGGACTCCAAGCCGCGCTTCAAGCGCATTGCGCCCGCTGCTTTCGTGCGCTCTCCACGCCTCAACAAAATGCGTCTCCAGGCTTATCGCCGCATTCAACGCGGTCATCGGACTTTGCGGGATAAGCGCCACCCGGCTTCCGCGCATTTTGCGGAGCGCTCGCTCCGGCAGTGCGAGTAGGTTTTTGCCATCGAGCCATACTTCGCCGGTCACCCGGCCGCCGCGCCACGGAAGCAAACCGAGCAGCGAATGAACGAGCGTGCTCTTGCCTGCTCCGCTGGTGCCCACCAGGCCGAGCACTTCGCCATGCTTGAGTTCAAAACGAATGTCCCGCAGCACAGGCTTTCCCGCATACCCGGCATGCATCGCAACGCGAAGGAGGACGTTATCAATCATCACTGTCCTTCCAGTCGCAGGTTCTCGATGTTCCAGACCAGTCCGGGCTGAAGCACAGCAGGTTGCACACCCTGAAGTTTCGGAGAAACGGCATACAGTGCGTTCGGATACGCAAGGTAGATGAAGGGCTGCTGGTCGGCGACAATCTGCTGTACGCGGTCCACTGCCTGTTTGCGTTCCGCATCTTTCAGAGTGCTGGCCTGCGAGTTCATCGCGCGGTCAATCTCCGCCTCCCAGGCCGTCGCAGGCGCCTTCTCCGAGGGGTTCCATTGATGATTCGGCGAGGTACTCAGCCAGACGTTCATCATGGCGTTGGGGTCCGGATCGACATTTTCCAGCCCCAGAAGGCAGGCCTCATAATCCTGCGTGTGCATCAGCCGCTCGATCAGCGCAGGGAAGTCAAGCGCCACTACCGTCACCTCAATGCCAATGGCTTTAAGGTCTTCCTGGATAAGAGTCGCCATCTTGCGTCGTGCGGCATTGCCCTCGTTGGTGAGGATGGAGAACTTGACCGGGTGTCCCGCCGCGTCTTGAAGTGCGGATCCGTTCCAGCGGAATCCGGCGCTCATCAGCATCGCCTTCGCTGCAGATACGTCTTCATGCGGCACGGAGATTGAGTGGTTGTACCAGGCGCCATTCGCGGGCGAGATAAAGCCGTATGCGGGAGTTGCATGACCTTCATAAGCGATGCGTGCCAGGTCGGCCCGATGGATCGCTCGTGAAATTGCGACACGAAACGCCTGGTTCTGGAACCAGGATTTCTCCCAGGCCGGCAGTGGCGAACCCCCAGCCTGGTTGAACCACATCTGCTCAGTGTTGAGAGACGGACCCATGTCGCGAACGGCATTTGGAGTCTTCTGTTGCAAAAGGCCAAAGTAGTCAGGAGGCAGCCCGTCGATTACGTCGTATTCACCGCGCTCAAACAGCCTGATCTCCTGCTCGTGATTGTCGAGAATGTCGAGCCGGATTCCTGTAGCGTACGGCAGCCCGGCCCCCTTGCTGTCTCGTTCCCAATAGTGCGCATTACGGCGCAGGCGCACGTAACGCGAGCGCTGATAATCCGCAACAACAAAGGGCCCGGACGTAACACGCTCCTCGCTTGATCGATCTGCCGGCTCAATCGCTATTTCATCGAAGACCTTTCCGATCCCGATAACCCGCTGGGGAAGATGCACGATCACGGTGCGCTCATCCGGCGAGTCCACTGTGACTCCGGCGGCGGAGAGAAATTCTTCGGCGACCGGGGCGCCCGTGGCCGGCAAGAGAACGCGCCGTATGGACCATGCAGCGTCTTTCGCAGTCAGCCTGCTTCCATCAGAGAACTCAAGTCCTGCACGAAGCTTGAAGGTCAGCGTTTTCCCATCGCCAGAAGCGTTCCAGTTCTCCGCAAGTCGCGGTTCCACTTTCTGCGTGAAGCGATTGAAGCGAAGCAGAACGCCGGCGGTCAGGTAGCGCACCAGTTCAGACTCCTGGTCGTCGACCTTTGCGGGATCGAATGTTTTTGGATCGTATCCGATCGTCCAGGCCAGTTCCCCGGGCAGCCTTGGCGCCGCCTGGCCGGCACACGTCAGCGCAATTGCGGAGGCGAGAATTGCGGCGGCAAATCCAACTGAAAAACGCGAGAGTCGCATGATTAGACCTCTGTAGCCACTGCCTCCAATAGAAGCAGGACAACAATAAGCAGAGCGATGGGGAGATAGACCCACGAAGTGCGCAGCAGCATCGCGGAGTTGTCAAGCTCGAGCAGCATGCCTCCCCAGGAAGGAAGCGGCTCCCCGATGCCCAGGCCAAGCGCACCGAGGTTGGCCTCGGCAATGATGAAGGCGGGAACGCAAATAAGAAATTGCGGTATCAATAGCGGCATCAGGTTGGGGAACACATGCCGTACAATTTGCGGACCTCGCAAGCCGCCCGCGCGCGCTTGCAGCATCCACTCTGCATTGCGTAGACCCTGCGCGCCGCGATACACGGCACGCGCGCATGCCGGCCAACCCAATGCAGCCAGGACCAGAAAGGTGATTGCCGCCGAGTGTGCGGGAGATGTTGTCAACGGCAGAGCGGATCGAACCATCATCAGCAGAAACAGCCAGGGCAGCGCGAGAAATACATCGCACATCAGCATGCTGAATCGCCCCAGCACTGCCGGGCCGAATGCGGCGAGCGTGCCGATTCCACCTGCAGCCAGCGTCGTCGCAGCCGACGCCAGAATCGCCCCTGCCATGCTCAGCAGAAAAGCTGCGGCTACGCGAACCGATCGATCGCGGCCAAGTTCGTCGGTCCCAGCCGGATGCACTGCGGACGCGCCCGCGAGCAGTTGTTCCCGATCCTGGCTTGAATAGCTACTGCCCGTCCGCAAAGCGAGCGTAGCCAGCGCGATCATCACCAGGCCTGCCAAGAGCCACAACGCTGTAATTCTTGATTTCATGCACGCTGCCAATCGTCCGAGCTATCGGATGCCATGCCTGCGAGCGTTACCGTGACTGCCATGAACATGGTCACCGCCAGCAGCACCGGGAGATCGCGATTCATCGCCGCGTTCCATGCCAACTGTCCCAGTCCTGGAACACTGAAGATCACCTCCACAGGCACCAGCGCGCTGAGCGCGGTAACGAGTGAAAGTGTGGCGAGGGCAAGCAGTTGGGAGGTGATGCTGGGAAGAATGTGCGCGTAAACCAGGCGCGCTGTGGATAGGCCGTGGGCCCGCGCCTGCAACAGGTGCGGCTCTTGCCACGCTTTGCGCAGTATCCTGTCGAGAAACTTGAAATCCCGCGCTGCCACCAACAACGTCATCACCAGGGTCGGGCCACCGAGGTCGCTGAGAATGCACAGGGTCGCCATTGCGGCGGTTGGTACGGCCAGCAGTAGGGTGCTCGGTGACTGCCACAGCAGCGAGGAACTGCGACCGGCACTCGATACCAGTGCCACGCTAAGAGCGAGGGCCCATGCAAACAAGATCGATCGCAGCAGCAAGCGCCCGGTAACCGCGAGGCGAGGCAGAATCAGCTCAACAACAGGCACGTCATATTGCCGTGACGTGCCCAGATCGCCGTGCGTCCATCCGCCGAACTCTCTCGAAAGCATTTGCTCAAGGGTCGCGCTCCGCGCCGCCTCTGCCGATAATTCCTGGCGCGCCGCGTCTCCGTAGCGGGAGTCCATCTCGCGCGCGTCGCACAGATACCCCGGTGCAAAGCGCATCAACACCGTGGACCCGGCTACCACCATGACAACGATCATGAATGCGCGTCCAAGCCGCTTGAGGAGTCCTGCGAAAAACCTCATAGTGCCGCCAGGCTCGCGACATCGGGAACAGTCTTGGCGACCTTTTCTCCCATGCTGATGCTGAGTGCCCGCTGCAACGCCTGAGATAGCCGCGAGTCTAGCGCTTCGAGAATCCTCAGATGATCTTTTGAGAAGGCCGCGCCCGCCGCGGAGTAAACAGTGATCACGCCAAACACTGATCCCTCCGCATCAAGAAACGGAACCGAGAGCGCCGAACTGATTTCAGTAAAAAGGCCGCTGGCCGACAGGTAATTCGGCTCTACGGTCGGGTTGCCATTCACAATCGGCCGCGCATGCTCAGCCACCCAGCCGGACAAGCCCTCACCGAGCGGCATCTGTACCGTTGAAAAAGCCCTCTCCAAACTGCCGTTGATGAACTGGGGCAAAAGGAACTCCCCGGATCTCAGGTAGACCCCAAGGCCGTCATGCGGAATCAGAGGGCGTAGCCGCTCTGCCAGCGCGAAATTCATGTCGAGCACACTGGTTGCATCGTCGAGCATGCGCACCAATTCGGCGATTGAAGGTGTGTCCTGGCTTGCCGCTGGACTTGCCAATGCCGATTGCGCCTCTGCCGATTTACCTCGACTTGCGATCGTCAGATGTTCGGGCTCAAATCCTGCGCCGGGCGCGGCTCCGCGAACGATCGTCATGTTCGTCTTGAGCGGTTCAATCTGTCCAATCTGCTGGCGCGCCCGCTCTTCCAGCTCGAGATAGTTCTTCTCGAGCAGTTCCACAATCTGCGGGTCAAACTGGATGCCTGCGCCTGCCCTCATAAACGCCATCGCCTCCTCGAGCGGCAAAGCTTTCCGGTATGGTCGTTCGGAGGCAAGCGCATCGAACCAATCCACGGCCGTAAGCAGCCGCGCGCCGATCGGGATCTCTTCGCCCTTCAACCCGTCAGGGTAACCGCTGCCGTCCCAGGACTCATGATGCGCGCGCACAATCGGCACAACCGGATACGGAAAACGAACGCGTTCGAGAATGTCCGCACCCACCACTGGATGAATCTTCATCTTCTCGAACTCTTCCTGCGTCAGTTTCCCCGGCTTGTTGATGATGTATTCCGGAACTGCGAGCTTCCCGATGTCGTGTAAATAGGACGCGATCAAAAGTGCCTGCATGGTCGGCTGATCAAGCTTCATCAGCTTGCCAAGTTCCGCCACGTAAACTCTTACTCGCAACAGGTGCTTGTGCGTGTTCTGGTCTTTGGCTTCAATTGCCATGGCGAGGCCTTCGATGGTACGCAGATGCAGTGCCTCCGTATCCTTGGCATGCTGTTCCCGGTCCCGCACAAAGGCCATCTGCGAGGAATAGGTGCGATAGACGGTGTAGACCATGGGAATGAGCAGCATCGAGGTCATCCAGCCAAACATCATGCCGATCAGGTATGCCGTTGCCGCCAAGATTGCGCCGACAAAGTAAAACGGCAAGAACCACAGGAAGTCCCGCCGCCACAGTGCCAGTGGAGAGATGTCCTGATCCCATGCGATCACCAGCGCGACCGGGATTGTGGTGGAGAAGAAATAGACTGTAGTTGCAATTGCCAGGGCTGGAGCAACGGCCCAATGAGTCCGCAGCAGGCCTGCGTAGCTATCCCAGGCGAGCACGGTAGCAGTCGTCACGTTTGCCACGTTGAAGAGAATCTGCACCAGCGTGAACGGTCGAAGCACGCGAAATCGGCACTGCGCAACCACGCTGCAAACCGCCAGGCCGACCGCTTGAAGCGGAGATAGTTGCAGGATCCCAAGAAGGATGAACGGGAAGTTCAGCGACATCGTGCCTTCGCTTTTGGGCAGGCCTACTTTCATCCCTGAACTAAGAAGGATGGCCGCCAGGTACACGAAGAATCGGAGCCATTGCTGTGCCGGGTGTCCAAGAATCGACAGCAGGCTGGCAGCCGCGCCAACCACTGCCAAGCACACAAGAGCCTTGATGCGATGCGCCATGATGCATTCTCAAGTTGTTCTCGATAGCGGGGTGCGCCCGCTTTGGACGCCCTCCTTACCTGCCCCGATCGGAACTTGGGAGTATCATTCGACTTACTTCAAGGCTTTACGTTACCTTCGTTTAGAGCAAAGCCCAATAGGACTTTGGTTGTAGTCCGCTCCCAAGATAGTGAGTCAATGAGCGGAGGAATCGAGATGCCGGCACGAGTTGAAAGCGCGCAGACGGCAAGTACCCATTTTGATTTGCCTTCGGTGACGTACCGCGCGCCTTCCCGCGCATGGGAAAAATCTGACACGGTCCAGATATGAGCATTGGGCCGGCAGCTCACAACAGAACCGATGCCGTGGTGCAGTGCCAACGGATCTGGAGGCGTCTTTGAGGCAGGGCACTATGTGCTGTTGCGAATTGACCACTGCTACCGAACACTGTCGACCACGAAATCGTACGTTCCAGCCCCAAGAGTATACCCGGCCAAGCCATCCTTCGTTGACGCCGAAGCCAGTTTGGTGGTGTTCAACAACTCTCCATTCAGCTTGTAATTCATGGCCTCCGCGCTGCTCAGGCGCAGCCATCCGGTTGCGTTTGCTGGAATGGTCACAGACCAGTGGGCAACCTCACCATCCACTTTCCATGCGGAGTGAATTTCGCCATAAGGCGACTGGAAAACCAGGTCGAAACTTCTTAACCTTCGATCGAAGACCGGGTGCAGGTATACCGTGTGGAAACCGGCGTCCAGCGGTGTTGCATCCACGCCGGCCGCATAGCGGTAGATCCAGTCAGCAACTGCGCCATAGGCGTAGTGGTTATACGAGTTCATGCTCGGATCGCCGCGCATCTGGTCCCCGTTCCAGCGTTCCCACATGGTTGTGGCGCCATGGCCCACCAGGTAGCCCCACGATGGATATTCGGTATTCAACATCAGTCTGTATGCCAGATCACTGTGCCCGTTCTCAACGAGCGTGGCCAGCAGGTACGGGGTGCCTAGAAACCCAGTCCCGAGCAGGCCATGATTCGCTTCGATTTTCGCTGCCAGCTTATCCGCCGCAGCGGTGCGCAGCTCATCCGGGACAAGGTGCATATTCAACGCCAGCACGTAGCCAGTCTGTGTGTCGCCGCCTTTTGCCTTCGCGTTCGGATTGTTGATCTGACCAAATGGAGATGGTCCGTCGTCAGCACCTGCGACAAAGCCGTCGGAGTGCACGAACGCACCAGCAAATGCCGTCCGAATGTGATTGAACAGTGCGGTCAACCGCTCCTCCTCGTCTCGTTTTCCAAGTGCATGAGCCATCTGCCGCATCAGCGTCACGTCATATGCCCAGTAGGCTGTGGCCACCAGCGGGTAGCGCGTCGGCCCTTCCGGCGACAGCCAGTCGCCAAAGGGAATGCCCGCCTCATGCGTCCACAGGCCATCGGGGTTGGCCTTTTCGATGGCGTTCACATACTTCTCCATCGCATCCCAATTCTGCTCGAGGATCCGCGTGTCTCCGGACTGCAACCACGATGTCCAGGGCACAATCACGCCCGCATCGCTCCATCCTGCACCGGAAGACTGCGAACTCTTTGCCGCTCCTGGCGCAATGATGCCGTAGTACGGAGTTCCGTCCTGGGTCCCGCGCAGATCTCCCGCGAATTTGCGCGAGAATGCAGCCAGGTCCGCGTTATAGGAGGCCGCGCGCCAGAAGACCTCGGCGTCGCCCGTCCATCCCATCCGCTCATCGCGCTGCGGACAGTCCGTTGGAACACCGACAAAATTCGATCGCTGTCCCCAAAGAATGTTGCGCCACAATTGGTTCAGCATGGCGCTGCCGGTTTTGAGTTGCGTGGTGAACGGCGCTGCCGTATGCAGCACAACCGCTTCTACATTCTCTTTCGCAGGGGCGCTGGGGAGTCCGCTTATCTCGATATAGCGGAACCCATGGAATGTGAACTGAGGCTGGAACTCTTCCACGCCTTCACCCGCGAGGATAAAGTGGTCAGTAGCCTTGGCAGTGCGCAGGTTCTCTGTATAAAGCGTCCCATCATTGTTGATGTCCTCGCCGACTCGCACCTGCACATCTGTGCCTCCAGGTCCTTGCACGCGAATGCGCTCAACCCCGGCCATGTTCTGGCCGAAGTCGTACACATATACTCCAGACTTCGGCGTGATTATCGATTTTGCGGTAAGCACAGTCTCAGCGCGGATGGCCTGGAAGTCCTGCGCCTCGATCGTTACCGGTCTGGGCTCCACCAGGCTCACCGGCGACCAACCGGCATCTTTGAAGCCAGTCGCATCCCAGCCCGGCTGAACAAGACGGGCGTCGTAGGTTTCGCCGTCGTAGATCTCGGCCTTCACAATCGCAGATTGGCTTGCCTTCCACTGATCATCGGTGGTGATCCACTCCACGCTGCCGTCGGATTTTTCAATGCGCAACTCCGCCAGCAGCGCGGGCGGCGTCAGTCCGTAGCCGTTCGGTTGCTGGAACCACTTCAACGGGGTCGAGTACCACCCCGGAGCAAGCAGCGCCGCAAGCGCGTTCGATCCCTTGACAATTTTCGCGGTAACGTCGAAGGTCTGATATTCAACACGCTCGCGATAATCCGTCCATCCGGGCGACAGCACCTCGTCGCCCACACGCTTGCCGTTGAGGAACATTTCATACGCGCCGAGTGACGTCACATAAAGGCGCGCCGACCGCACAACCCCTGTGCTGCGGAACTCATGACGCAGTGCCTTCACCGAATCCGCGGGCCACGGTTGACCCAATGGATCATCGCCGTTTCCCGCAGCCTTGGGCTCGGTCCATTCCGTGGCATCCTTCCAGCCATTGTCATTGAAGTTGCCGCCTGTCCAACCCCCTACTGGATGAAGCGAGGACTTCCAGTCCGCTCCGCTGACCCATGTTTGCATGGACCCGTCCGCATATTCGACCACCAGCGTCGCCTGCATCGGAGAGTTGCTATCGATTGGGTTCCCGCTTGAGTTATCGAGGTAGTGTGTCGATTCAATCGCAATCGTGTTGCCGCCGGCCCCCAGCTTATCCGTGATATCTTGCACGACAGACTTCCTCCACGGCATTTGCTTCCATGCCGGGAACGGCTCTGCCTGCATCACCTGTTTGCCGTCAATCCATGCAGACGCCGTGTCCTCCGCGGCAACATACAACAGGGCCTTCTTCACCGGCTTGGCAAAGTCGACACGCGAGCGGAATGCGATGTGCTCGTCCGTACCCTTTGGCAGAATACCGCTCGCTTCAGGGCTCGTGATCCATTGCGCGCCGGACGAACGTACAGCGTGTTCTTCGGGAGTCTCAAAGCCGATCCATCGGGCGCGCCATGGCTCCTTCATCAAGCCCGATTCCCACCAGCTGATTGGGCTCTCTGGCTCCTGCTGATTGTCCTGATCCCACACCAGGACCTTCCAGAAATAGCGCGTGGATGGGGCAATGGCCGGGCCCTGGTAAGGAACAGCTACCGACTGACCGCTGACCACGCGCCCGCTGTCTCACACATCCGCCTTGCCCACAGCGAGAAGCTCTGGCTTTGTGGCAACCAGCAATTGGAATGCGTTTTGCTTCGCTCCCGTCCGTCTGTCCTGTAACTGCCATGAGAACCTCGGCTGCGCATCGTCAATGCCCAGGGGCGTGACCAGTTCATCCACTCGAAGCGCGGCCGGGCTCAGTGCCTGCGCGCTCGCGGCGCGATTGCATCCCGCAATTCCGAATGCCATGCAAATTGCGGATCCAAGCAGCCGTGCCCTTGCACGGAGTCTTCCCTTTTCCAATCCGATCATTGCGGTTGGGTCTCCAGGCCCAGAGCCTACTGTCGCCTGATTGTAAATCTCCTCAGCAGCAGTCACCATCGCCGACAACGCCGTCGGCTCACCACAATCCATCATGCTAAGCGGTACAGCGGACTAACGGGACCAAAGTCTTCTCTCTAAGGATTCACGTAAAAAAGCACGCCGAATCCATCAGATCCGTCCTGCTTTTTTGTCGGGATTACCGAGACTTCGAAGCTCGAAACCTGCCCGCACCTTTACCTACTTAGCTGGTCCCGCATCCACCGCATCTTTGCTTACTCCCGCCAGGGCAATGCGTTGAAATTCCTTCCAACTGCATCCACGCGCCGCGCTTCCGCATCCTTCCACCTGCAGGTCCTCAGCGGCCGGTGGAGCAGTCAGCGTCAGCTCCCGCATGTTGCGCATCTGATCCAGCGTCTGCGCCGACACCCGCACCCGCACTAACCATTCGCCGCGTTCGCTCTGCCAAAGCTCAAATGCCACCTCCATGCCCGGTGGCGTGTCGTCTTTGCGCCCGTCCAAGGCCCAATGCAGACCCAGCAGGGCTGCCACTCCGGCCAGGTTCCCGTCATGGCCCACAACCAGCACCAGCTTGCTTTCATCCGGCCCCAGTGCGTTCGAGTTCGGCTGGCCCTCCACACGCTGCTGCAGGGTCCCCACCAGGTGCTCCAGCATGTTCGACGCTTCAACTCGCGCCAGCCCCGGCGTGCGGTGAATCAAATCAAAGTAGTCCGTGTGCAAAGTCAGGAGACGCTTGAGCTGCACCTCATCCACGTTGCCCCAGCCCACCTCGTCCGCGGCCATGCCGTCGCCGTACTCAAGCAGAAAATCCTCGGCAAAGCTCGACGCCTCAGCCAGAGGCCCTCGCAGTTCAGCCAGATGATCCCCG
>Ga0302320_10008029_pt1 | contig 23092 bp, 22 predicted proteins | sample Bog_T0_3_FD_202130 | JGI IMG/M metagenome (GOLD analysis project Ga0302320, IMG submission 202130) | Peat permafrost microbial communities from Stordalen Mire near Abisko, Sweden - Bog_T0_3 | ecosystem: Environmental > Terrestrial > Soil > Wetlands > Peat | place: Sweden: Abisko, Stordalen Mire... | reverse complement strand
CCTCATTGTGCTAAAAAGCGGGGAACTTTTTTCATCCAGTTTAACTCCCCCTTCCACCCCTCTTTGTGCTAAAAAGCGGGGAACTTTTTTCATCCAGTTTAACTCTCCCTAACCCCCTCTTTGTGCTAAAGAGGGGGAACATTGGATTCTATTTTTAATTTTCTAGGGGATTTTTTGAAACTACACTGTTGGGGACAGCAGTTCTATGAAAACCGTTGTCCAGCATAGGGATAGCTAGAAACGGTCCAAGTTTAAGATTAAACTACAACGTCAGAGAGAAATTGTTTTCTCCTACCAAAACTTTTATCTCTTCCATTAATACTTCACTGGGCGTCACGTACAGGTCCTCACCTACCAGGATCTGCACTCTTTTATAATTATGCGTATCTACCTGCACATAAACCGGGGTCTTACCCGGGAACCGGGATAATTTTTCTTTCAGCTTTTCAAAAAGATCCTCATTGGCCAAAGACAGGTCCACATGGACGGATTTGATCATGTCATAAACCTCATCAATTCCGGCCATTTCATTGGCCATCATCTTGGGAAAACCATCCCGAAAGCTTATCTTACCCTTGACCACCACCACCGCACTTTCCTTTAAATAGGAAGCCACCTGCGTATAACTGGAAGGAAAAACCACGACTTCCATCTCACCATCGATATCTTCCAGACCCACAATGGCCATGCGCTCCTTGGTCTTCTTGGTGGTCGTCAACTTGACCGTTTTAATCAACCCCACCATACGCACTTCCTGTCCGTCACGGGCATTGTTAATGCTCGCGGTGGTAAAATCCGAGAATTTCTCAATTTCCGTTTTATACCGGTCCAACGGATGCCCGCTTAAATAAAATCCCAATAAAGCTTTTTCATTGCTCAAAATCATCGCCTGAGGCCATTCCGGGATATCCGGGTGCCTTTCATCATTCTTGCCAAAACCGTTGTTTTCCCCATCCATACTAAAGAAAGAAAATTGGCCGGCCTGAGCTTCTTTTTGACCCCTGGCCCCCGCGTCCAAAGCATTTTCCAGCACCGCCATCATTTGAGAACGCCGCATATTGAAAATATCAAAAGCACCGCACTTGATCAGGCTTTCGAGTACTTTACGGTTGTTTAAACGCAGATCTACGCGCTGACAGAAATCAAACACGGAAATAAATGCTCCGCTTCCCTGACGGGCAGCGATCAGAGAATCAATGGCGCTGGCGCCTATATGCTTGACAGCCAGCAATCCGTAACGGATGGAATCCTTATTCTCCACGGTGAATTGCGCCTGACTTTGATTAACGGCCGGCGGCAGAATATGGATCCCCATCGCTGCCGACTCTTTGACATATTCAACCACTTTGTCGGTATTGTCTCTTTCAGAGGTCAAGAGCGCGGTCATGAATTCTACGGGATAATTAGCCTTCAAATAGGCGGTGCGATACGTGATCAGCGCATACGCCGCCGAATGGCTGCGGTTAAATCCATAGCCCGCGAAATAATCAATGAGATCAAACAGTTGATTGGCTTGCGCCTCAGGGATCTGGCTGGTCTTAGCACACCCTTCTATGAAAAAGACCCGGTTTTTCTGCATTTCCGCCGCGATCTTCTTGCCCATAGCCTTACGCAGATCATCGGCCTGGGTCATGTTAAAACCGGCAATGACGGAAGCGATCTGCATGACCTGTTCCTGATACAGAATAATGCCGTAGGTGGGCTTAAGCACTACCTCCAGCTTAGGATGCGGATAGGTAATATCCTGTTCCTTACGCTTGCGCTTGATAAAATCATCCAACATGCCCGAGCCCATGGGACCGGGACGGTATAAAGCTAAAATGGCGATCAGGTCTTCGAACTCCGACGGCTTCATCTTCTTAAGCAGGTCGCGCATGCCGCTGCTTTCCAGCTGAAACACCCCCATGGCATTGGCACGTCCCAGCATCTCAAACGTTCTCTTGTCGTCAAGGGGAAGGCGGTCGATATCAATATCGATATGCTGATGCAGTTTGACGAGCTTCAAGGTTTCGGCGATGACCGTCAGCGTCCTTAACCCCAGAAAATCCATTTTCAACAGGCCGATCTGAGAAATACCGTCCATGTCAAAGGCCGTCGTCACCTGTCCGTCCGAACTTTTAAATAGCGGAACATACTCTGTCAGAGGCCTGTCCGAGATCACCACTCCGGCGGCATGGATCGAGGCATGACGGTTGAGGCCTTCTAACACCTGCGCTATCACCAACAGCTGTTTGGCCGTCTTATCAATTTCAAAAGCCTCACGCAATTGCGGCTCCACATTTAACGCCTGCTCAATGGTAATGCCGATCTCATTGGGGATAAGTTTGGCAATGCGGTCCACATCGGGATAGCTCATGCCCAGGGCCCGGCCTACATCGCGCACCGCGGCCTTGGCCTGCATGGAACCGAACGTGATGATCTGGGCCACATTGGTCACACCGTATTTCTGGGTCACATAGTCAATGATCTCACCGCGGCGCTCATAACAAAAATCAATGTCAATATCCGGCATGCTTTTGCGGCCCGGGTTGAGGAAGCGCTCGAATAATAAACCGTATTTAATGGGATCTAAGTCCGTGATCCCCAATAGAAAACTGACCAGACTGCCGGCGGCAGAACCGCGGCCGGGGCCCACGGGTACACCGATCGACTTGGCATATTTAATAAAATCCCACACGATCAAGAAATAACTGACAAAGCCCATCTTCTCAATGGTGCCCAGTTCATGCTCCAGACGCTGGCGTAAAACATCGTCCACGCCCGCGGGATAGCGTCGGCGGAACCCTTCTTCGCACAGCTGGCGCAAATATTCCTTGTCCGTATGGATGGGCTTTGACCCCTCACCGACGATACCGACAGGCACGGCATAACGTGGCAGATGATATTGGTCAAAATCCAGTTTTACATTGCATTGCTCGGCGATAGCGAGGGTGTTATCGACGGCCTGCGGTATCCAGCTAAAGATCGATTGCATATCCTGCGGCGCTTTAAAATAAAATTGGTCGGTGGCAAAGCGCATGCGCCCGGGGTCCTGAATGGTCGTCTGCGTTTGTATACAAAGCAGCGTCTCATGGGCCATGGACTGTGTTTGTTCAAGGTAATGCACATCATTGCTGGCCACCACCGGTAAATTTAACTGCCCGGCGATCTGGACTAAACCCTCATTGACTTTCTTCTGGTCAATAATGCCGTGGTCCATGACCTCGATATAAAAGGCACCCGGCGAAAAGATCTGTCGGTAATCATCCGCACTCTTTAGCGCGGACTCAAATTGACCGCGCAACAAATGCCCTGCCACTTCACCTTTAAGGCAAGCCGACAGACCGATCAGCCCTTTTGCATGCGTGGCTAGAATTTCCTTATCAATACGCGGCTTATAATAAAACCCCTCCAGATAAGCAGCAGAAACCAATTTCATCAAATTGGCATAACCCTCATTGCTTGCGGCCAAAAGGATCAGATGATTGATGTTCTTTTGTTCGGGATCTTTTTCAAAACGGCTGCCGGGAGTGATATACACTTCACAGCCGATGATGGGCTTGATCTTGGCTTTCTGGCAGGCCCGGTAAAAATGGATGGCGCCGAACATGTTACCATGATCGGTCATGCTCACCGCCGGCATCCCCAGGCCCACGGCTTTCTGGACCAACTCATCGACACGGCATGCACCGTCTAAAAGAGAGTATTGGGTATGAACATGGAGATGAACGAATTGAGAAGCACTCATAAATACAAAGGCCTTAGGTGATGATTAAATGGTGACGTCTACCAATTAATTAATTGGTAGACGTCACCATTTAATCTTAACACTTAAGGCCTTAAAGAATCAATACAAAGTTCTACGTAGAAATGAAATTATTCCCACTCAATGGTGGCCGGCGGTTTAGAGCTTATATCGTAAACCACCCGATTGACACCCTTGACCTCATTGATAATCCGGTTCGAAATACGGCCCAAAATATCATAAGGCAATTGCGCCCAGTCCGCGGTCATCCCGTCGGCGCTGGTCACACAACGCAAAGCAACGACATTTTCATACGTGCGCTGATCTCCCATGACACCAACAGACTTGATCGGCAACAGTACCGCAAAAGCCTGCCAGAGGTCCTGATAAAGGCCAGCCTTCTTGATCTCATCTAAAACGCGGTCATCCGCTTCACGCAGCAACTCCAGGCGTTCAGGCGTGACCTCTCCGATAACTCGGATAGCTAAACCCGGCCCCGGGAAAGGCTGACGCTTCAGGATAGCTTCGGGCATTTGCAGATTCTTGCCGATCAGCCGCACTTCATCCTTGAACAGTTCACGCAAAGGTTCAACCAGCTTGAATTTCATATCTTTAGGCAAACCCCCGACATTGTGATGGCTTTTGATGACCGCTGTCGGCCCGCCGTGAGCGGCAACGGACTCGATCACATCGGGATATAATGTCCCCTGGCCTAAGAACTCAGCACCTTTGATCTTCTTGGACGCATCCTGAAATACGCGGATGAACTCGTCACCGATGATCTTGCGCTTTTGTTCAGGATCTTCAACACCCTTAAGACGGTCAATGAATCTCTTTTGAGCTTCCACCACCATCAAATTCATTTTGAAATGACCCTTGAACGTACGGGCAACAGCCGATGATTCATTCTTGCGCAGCAAACCGTTATCCACAAAAATGCAGTGCAAGCGGCTCCCGATAGCTTTTTGGATCAATACCGCGGCAACGGCAGAATCCACTCCTCCGCTTAAACCCAACACCACCTTTTTGGTCCCGACGGTCTCCTGGATCTGCTTGATCGCTGCCGTGATAAAACGGTCCATGGTCCAACGCGGCAGACAGCCGCAAACGGTATAAGCAAAGTTCTGTAGGATTTGAAGCCCGCGCTGCGTATGCACAACTTCAGGATGGAACTGCACGCCATAGATCCTGCGGTTACGATTAGCGATAGCCGCATTGGCTGCATTGAGCGTGTGGGCAATGCGTACGAACCCCGGAGGAGGCGCCACAATTTCATCACCGTGGCTCATCCAGCAGGTCAAATTCGTGGAAAGATTGGTAAAAAGGTCTTTGTTGCTGTCGATGAACAGCTCGGCTTTGCCGTATTCACGGTCCTTAGCCTTGGCAACCTTGCCCCCGAGCATATAGGTAATCGCCTGCATGCCGTAACAAACGCCTAATATAGGAATATTTAATTTAAAGATCTCAGGGTTTGGTAAAGGCGCATTCTTTTCCGTCACACTTTGCGGTCCGCCGGAAAGGATGATGCCCTTAGGATAGATCTCTTTGATCTTATCCATAGAAATATTATAGGGAACAATTTGACTGAAAACCTTGCTTTCGCGTACGCGACGAGCGATCAGCTGGGTATACTGCGAACCAAAATCCAGGATCAAAATGATATCCCGGCTTCTTTGCTTTTTGATCTCCATCGGCACTATGCGAGAAGAAGACCTTAGTTTGATGGGTTTCATCAAACCGTGCACTGGTTTGCGACGGCCCTGCTTTTTAGCAAATTTATTTGGCATTCAGATTGCTCCTTTGAACCGTTATTTCGTACGGGAAATATTTATTCCTGTACGGGCCGAGCATGCTCGGCCCCTACTTGCCCATCCCGACGCGCTGACCGATCTGGAAGACTTTTCCTTCCGTCTGGATCGAAGGTGCCAGGATGATCTCTACATCATGCATTTCTTTGATATTACGGGCCCCCAAAGAACCCATAGAAGTCTTTAATGCCCCGACCAAATTTTGAGAACCGTCATCCACACGGGCCGGCCCCATCAGTATCTCTTTTAAAGTACCGCTGGTGCCAACTCGGATACGCGTACCGCGCGGCAAATTCGCATGCGGAGTAGCCATCCCCCAATGATAACCGCGTCCCGGCGCTTCCTGAGCTTTGGCAAAAGCAGACCCCACCATGACCGCGTCAGAACCGGCGGCAAAAGCTTTACAGATCTCCCCGCCGATACGCATACCGCCATCGGTGATCATGGGAACATATTTAGCGCGGCGCTTGAAATAATAATCACGGGCAGCGCAGCAATCCACCGTTGCGGTGATCTGCGGAACGCCGATGCCTAAAACACCGCGGGAAGTACAAGCAGCTCCTGGGCCGACACCAACCAACAAGCCTGAAGCGCCGGCTTCCATAATTTCCAAAGCCATGTCATACGTCACCACATTACCCACAATGACCGGGATAGTGGAAGATTTACAGAATTTTTCTATATCGAGAATTTTGTATTCAGTGGAAATGTGCCGCACTGAAGCCACAGTCGATTGAACAATAAAAATATCGGCGCCGGATTCAATGGCGATCTTAGCGTACCTTTCCGCATTTTGCGGAATACAACTGACAACCGCCGGGACCTTGGCTTTTTTAATGGCCTCGACACGTGCGGCGATCAATTTCTCTTTCACCGGGAATTTATTGTTCTCATAGAGACTTTGAACAAGCTTGGTCGCTTCTTCAGGAGTTGCTGAAGATATTTGTTCTAAAATCTTACTGGGATTATCATAACGGGTTTGGATACCATCAAGATTTAATACCGCGATACCTCCGAGCTTCCCCATGGCAATGGCAAAATCAACATCAACAACTCCGTCCATCGATGCCGCCATAATAGGCACCGCGAATTTATATTTTCCCAAAATAAAAGTAGTGTCCACTTCACTCGGATTGACGGTCACGCTACCCGGGACCAAGGCGACTTCATCAAATCCATAGCACCTGCGCGCTCTACGATTGATACCGATCCAATCAGCCATTACATAACCTCCATGATTTCAACAAGATAGAATCTTGAAAAAATGAATAAAAAGTGAATTTGAAGCGCGATTATACCCTATTGCCGGAAAATTGTCAATTTAAAAATAAATGGTGACGTCTACCAATTAATAATTGGTAGACGTCACCATTTATTCCCATTTATTCGTTCTTGTACGGGCCGAGCATGCTCGGCCCCTACATTAATACATTCCGCCCATACCACCGCCACCGGGCATCGGAGGCATGGCTGGTTTTTCCTTTTCAGGAACATCGGTCACTAAACATTCGGTTGTCAAAAGCAGTGCCGCGATAGACGCCGCATTTTGTAACGCGGTGCGGGTCACCTTAGCCGGATCAATGATCCCTGCTTTGATCATATCCACATACTGATTGGAATTGAAATCATAACCGAAGTTCATGTCTTTTTCATTGACCAGATGCTCAACGATCACAGAACCCTCGAGACCGGCATTGAAAGCCAGTTGACGCAGCGGGGACTCTAAAGAACGGCGCACGATCTCGGCTCCGGTCTTTTCATCACCCTGAAGGTCAATACCTGCAAGGTCCTTGATGCAGCGCAAAAGGGCCACACCGCCGCCGGGAACAATACCCTCTTCTACCGCCGCGCGGGTCGCATGCAAAGCATCTTCAACGCGAGCCTTCTTTTCCTTCATCTCGGACTCGGTAGCTGCCCCAACATTGATGATGGCAACACCGCCCGCGATCTTAGCTAAACGTTCCTGTAACTTCTCTTTATCGTAGGAAGAATCAGTTGATTCGATCTGATTCTTGATCTGCGCTAAACGGCTCTTGATATCAGCCTGTTTGCCTTCTCCCTGAACGATGGTGGTATTATCCTTGTCAATTTTAACCTTCTTGGCACGACCAAGGTCAGAAACCTCGATATTCTCAAGTTTCAATCCCAGATCTTCGGTAATAGCCTTACCGCCGGTTAAAACCGCGATGTCTTTCAACATTTCTTTACGGCGATCGCCGTAACCCGGAGCCTTGACCGCGGCGCAATGCAAGGTACCGCGCATCTTGTTGACCACTAAAGTCGCTAAAGCTTCACCCTCGACCTCTTCGCAGAGGATCAATAACGGACGTCCGCTTTTGGCCACTTTTTCCAGGATCGGTAAAATATCCTTGATGCTGGAAATCTTCTTTTCATAAAGCAGGATATAAGGATCCTCCAATTCGCAGATCATCTTTTCCATATCCGTGGAAAAATACGGGGAAAGATAACCCTGATCGAACTGCATACCTTCGACGATCTTAAGTTCGGTATTAATGGTCTTGCTTTCTTCAACGGTGATGACGCCATCCTTGCCCACCGCTTCAAAAGCCTCAGCGATCTTCTTGCCGATGACATTGTCATTGTTCGCCGCAACGGTCGCCACCTGCTCAACCTCTTTGGAATTCTTCAGATCGACTTTTTTAGCGATCTTTTCTACTTTGGCAACCACACGCGCTACCGCCAGCTCGATGCCGGCCTTCAACGCCATGGGATTTGCCCCGGCAGTCACGTTCTTTAACCCTTCACGGTAAATGGACTCAGCCAAAACCGTTGCTGTCGTTGTTCCGTCTCCTGCGATGTCAGAGGTCTTTTCGGCAACTTCCTTGACCATCTGGGCACCCATATTCTCGAACGGATCTTCCAACTCAATTTCTTTGGCGACCGATACACCGTCTTTGGTAACCGTCGGGCTGCCAAATTTCTTATCTAAGACCACATTACGACCACGAGGTCCTAATGTGACTTTTACCGCGCGGGATAACTGTTCGACACCGCGCAAGATCTTGCGGCGTGCTTCATCTTCGAATAATAACTGTTTAGCTCCCATATCATCTCTCCTTTAAAAAATAATTTATTTTACAATAGCTAAAACGTCCTCTTCCTTCATGATCAAAAGCTCTTCGCCATCGGTGGTGGTGATCTCTGTCCCGCCGTATTTGGCGAACAAAATGCGGTCTCCAACTTTCACTTCCAACGCTACGATCTGCCCGCTGTCAGAGGCTTTCCCCTTGCCTACAGCCACCACTTTGCCTTCTTGTGGTTTTTCTTTGGCAGTTTCAGGGAGCAAAATGCCGCCCTTGGTAACTTCTTTAGCTTCCAGCACCTTGACCACTATGCGGTCAGCTAACGGTTGAATAGCCATAACTTCCTCCTTATACAATTACGGTTAATATTATTTTCGATTAGCACTAGCATTGTTGGAGTGCTAATATAACGGGAGATGGAAATTTTGTCAAGAGAATTTTAGCAGTAGATTTACAAGAGTGCTAATTAAAAGAAGAGACGCCATCAAGGCGTCTCTACAAGATCCCTCCCCCTCGCAGGGAGGTCATTGCATTACTAGGGCGGGTAAATCACACTAACACCCAAGTCAAAAACCCGGGTAATTAGACAAATGTCGCTGCTGCTTAGAACCAAAATATTTTATTGAGTATAAACAAAAGATAACATATTATTGCGGATTGTCAAGCTTGCATCTATATGGGAACAAATAAGTTATGCGCAAGACAAAAAATAGATCCCTTTAAAAACCAGATCTTCATCAATAATGCGGATCTTGGGAGAGACAAATTTTTTCATTAATCGAGTATGTCCGCCGGTCATTACCACCTTGGGCCTGATCTTTAACTGCTGACTGATCAAATCGATGAACCCTCGGCACAAAGAGCCGTAACCGTAAAATAGTCCGCTGAGCATACTTTCCTGGGTGGTCCTTCCTATTATATGCCTCGGCGCTTTGATCTCAATCTTTGGTAAAAGCGCCGTTTTCAAAAATAAAGATTCCGCTGATAAACGGATCCCCGCAACGATCGCCCCGCCTAAATATTCACCTTTGGCAGAAACCACATCAAAGGTAATGGCCGTACCCAGATCCACCACGATCAACGGGCGACCATAGATCTTCATGGCCGCGTAAGCGCCCACCAGACGGTCCTGCCCCACCTGCCCGGGATCCTTGTAACGGTTCTTGATCGGCACTATAATGTCGCGGCCGATAACGTCAACCGGCACCCTTTGATTTAAAACAGCCTCCAGGGTCATCAACGCTTTGGGCACGACCGAACAGATCACGGCCCTGGAAATGGCATAAGTTTTGAATATCTTCTGCAAAGCAGTCTTGATCGTTGCGGCCTGAGCCGCCGTATCGATCTTGACCACCGATACGACACGTCCGTTCTTCAGGACAGCAAAACCTATGGTGGTATTGCCTATATCAACCGCCAGCAACATTTTGGAACTCCTTGATCTTATCCCTGATCTTGGCCGCCTTCTCAAATTCTAAATTGCGGGCCGCGGCTTCCATTTGCCCTTCCAGATCGCTTAAGTAGGTCGCCATCGCAAATTCTTCTTCTGACTGACCGCTGGCCCCCATCACCACACTGACCGCCTCGGCAAACTCCTCGATGCCCAGTTTGATGGCTTTTTTAATGCTCGTCGGCGTAATGCCGTGCTTGGTATTGAACGCCACCTGGATCTTCCGCCGGCGCTCGCACTCATCAATGGCTTCTTTCATCGCCGGCGAGACGCTGTCCGCATACATGATAACGACCCCGTTGATATTACGCGCAGCCCTTCCGGCGGTTTGGATCAGGGATGTCTGCGAACGTAAGAATCCCTGCTTATCAGCGTCAAATATAGCAACTAAGGAGACTTCCGGCAAGTCTAATCCTTCGCGCAACAGATTGACCCCGATCAGACAATCAAATTTCTTTAACCGGAGATCCTGCAAGATCTTGGTGCGATCGATGGTCTCGATATCCGAATGTAAATATTTAACCCTTAAGCCTGACTGCTCAACATAGGCACACAGGTCTTCTGACATACGCTTGGTCAAAGTCGTCACCAGCACACGTTCATTCTTCGCCGAGCGTTTTTTACATTCCTCGATCAAGTCCTCGACCTGACCTGCCGTCGGACGCACCATGATCGGCGGATCAATGATCCCGGTCGGACGGATGATCTGTTCAACCATATGATGGCCGCTATCCCGCCGCTCATAGGGCCCGGGAGTGGCGGAGACATAAATACGCTGCTTTAAGATCTTTTCTAATTCATGGAATTTCAACGGGCGGTTGTCCAGGCATGAGGGCAATCTAAACCCATGCGCCACCAGCATTTCCTTGCGGGCACGGTCGCCTTCGTACATGCCGCCCAACTGAGGTACCGTGACATGACTTTCATCGATAACGGTAATAAAATCAGAAGGAAAATAATCCATCAAACAAAACGGCCGACTGCCGGCCACGCGCCCGGACAAAACCCGGGAATAATTCTCAATTCCCTTGCAGATGCCCACTTCTTTCATCATTTCCATGTCATAGCGTGTGCGGGATAACAGCCGCTGGGCTTCCACTAGTTTCCCTTGGGATTCCAGTTCTGTCAGGCGCATCTTCAACTCTTCTTCGATCTCGGCTAACGCCACGGACAGCCTCGGCGGGGATACCAAAAAATGTTTGGCCGGATAAATAAATGTCCGGTCCAGATCGGCGATGGTCTTTGCAGATACCGGGTCTATTTGCCTGATCTTCTCTATCTCGTCATCAAAAAATTCGATCCTGATCGCATCCTGACGGTACGCCGGAAAGACTTCCACAATATCCCCGCGAACCCGGATCTTACCGCGGGTAAAATCATAATCGTTGCGCTCATATTGTATGCCGATCAACTGGGAAAGCACTTCATCCCGATCGATCTTTTGACCGACTTTTAGCTGGACCATATAATTTTGATAATCATCCGGAGAACCCAGATTATAAATGCACGAAACGCTGGCCACGATGATCACATCACGGCGGGACATGAGCGAAGTGGTGGCCGCTAGACGCAAACGGTCCAAGCGGTCATTGATGGACGAGTCTTTTTCGATATAAATATCTGTCTGAGGAATATACGCTTCCGGCTGATAATAATCATAATAACTGACAAAATACTCAACCGCATTACCGGGAAAGAATTCCTTTAATTCGCTGTAAAGCTGGGCCGCCAGGGTTTTATTGTGTGAGATCACCAGCGCCGGACGATCAAAGTTCTTGATCACATTGGCGATCGTGAACGTCTTGCCGCTGCCGGTCACTCCCAACAGTGTTTGTGCAGGCAGGCCGTCACGAAGGCCTCGGGTCAACGCTTCAATGGCCTTGTGCTGTTCATCGACGGGTTTAAACGGACTTTTTAGGACAAACTTTTCCATAGAATATTATGGCACACCTTGGACCGTTTATAGGGGCACTTCTATCATAAGTCTATATTTTTCTGAGGCTCCGATAGAAACGGTCTAACATTTGCATCATTACTGTTCGGGTGCAAGATTTTGCCCCCGTACTTCTTGCTCTACGGAATCCAAAATGCTTTGCGCCAAGCGGTCGTTGCGCACCGTCACAAACTGTTTGCCTAACGGCGTCAGCTTACAAAAACGGACCTCAACGTTGCAAACACCCCCCAGTCCATGCACTAAAATATTTAAATGCGTATAGGTCGAATAAAACACCCGGAAATGCTTCTTGATATCCGTGAATATCAGCACATTCTCGGTACCGTTACTTTCATAACGCTCATCCTGCTCGTAAACAGCCGGATCGACCCCCTGAGAGGTGCTCCAGCCTTTTTGATGCATCACAAAGATGACCGCACTCGTGACCTTTTCAAAACCAGCGTAAATCTTCCGTTCATAAGGATGGTCAGCCTTAATATAATCGGTCACCGGCATCGACGCACAACCGGAGAGCAGGAATATAAATGATAAGATCAGATAGCGCATAGGAAAAATGGGGACAGCGCCCTATTTTGTTCAACAAATTTACAAGCAAAAATAGGGCGCTGTCCCCCTATTTCAGCAGATCTTTCCGTGTTTATACGGACGCGTTTTATTCTTTTCGCATTTCTTGGCGATTTCTGCTTGGATGTCTATGCCCATCCCTCCGCACAGATCAAATAAACGGATAAAGGTGTCGGCCAATTCTTCGCGAAAATTATCTTGATCCTGTTTGCGGTGGGCTTCCATCGCTTCGGCTAATTCGGTCACAATGAGCATCAACGCTTCTCCGGTATTACGCTCTTTGTCCCAAAACCCTTTGGATTTGGCGATCCCATGACACAGGTCGGACCATTCTTTTAGGCTTAATTTATCGTAATCCATGCAATCTCTCCTTTATTTCAACTCCCCCTTCCCCCTCTTTGTATTAAAGAGGGGGTTCTCCCTTCTGTCTGGCCAGGAAATCTGCCATGTCTTTGGGCAGCGGGACCTCTACGCTTAGCATCGGCCCTCCGCCTAAGTCTGGCCACTCCAGACGCAGTGCATGCAGCGCCGTGCGCCGGAAGCGTAACGCAAAGTCCCGGCGAAACGCGTATTTGTCTTCGCCTACCAGCGGATGCCCGATCTTGGCCATATGAATACGGATCTGATTGGTCCTTCCGGTAATAGGCATTACTTTTACCACCGTAAAATCTTTATAATAGTCCTGAACCTCATAATGCGTCAAAGCCGACTGTGCCGGCAGATGGCGCTCAAATTTACGCTGATATAGATCTTTGATGGGGATACGGATCTTACCGCGAGGCTCTGCGACACGGCCGTGAACAAAAGCGATATACGTTTTATGGACTTGCTTGTCCTTAAAGAACTGCATCAGCTTTTGCTGGCGGTCTTTCCCTTTAGCAAACAGGATAGCTCCCGTGGTGTCACGGTCAAGCCGGTGGGCCGGATGCAAATATCCGTGACCTTGGCCATCCACCAAGGGAAACTGTTCATTGACCATGTTGACTAAGGTGCGATGTTCTTCTTTATCCGTGGGGATCACCAAAAGCCCCGACGGCTTATTGAACACCAGGCAATTCTCATCCTCGTACACGACGGGAATTTGAATTTTAGGAATTATTGGGGGGATCGCTGGGGTGTCCATCTAAATGCTCATGAAGCAAATCCGTTAAATAATTGATCTTCCGGATCAAAAGGATGGGAAAAACGATCATCCATACCTGAAAAACCAAAGCCAGGATCGCCTGAAGGGGCGTTACGGATAAATTAATTGAATTTTCCATGGTTTTGAGTCTCCATCACACTCTCTATAAATTCACTAATACTGCGGGTGTCCTTAGGAGCAATATCACTAAAGAATATGGCCGTATCATAATACTCTTCGTCCTCGACCACCATCTCAACACGCACCACTACCCCCTGACAAGTAATCTTTTTAGAGGTGACCTTATCCTTCTTGCGCACAGGTAATAACAAATGGATCCGCAGTCTGGTCATCGGCTCCAATCGGCGGGTCATACGGCAAAAAGCCCCGGAGCAACTTAAGTTCTTTGTCTGTGTAAGTATCTCCCCATGATCACCGGATATTTTTACAGGGATCTTCTGCTCTAACCGGGGATTACGACGTTTCTCCTGAGGCATAGTAAAGTAGGCCATCTTCCCTTACGAATTCGAAGCAATAGGGCGCCTATGGCGCCACCGGCTTGCTCCTAGGCTTGAGGTTGTTCGTCAGACTTCTCAGACTTCTCGGCTGCTGCTTCAGCGGCTGCTGCTTTCGCGGTAGCTTGGACTTTCTTAAAACAATTATTGTTACAATAATACGCACCGTTGCGATAGAAGCGTCTTGCTTTCTTTAATGGTTTCTTACACGCAGGACAATTCTTGACTTCCTCAACAACCGGGGCTACTTTAGCATCTGCCATAACTCATTAACTCCTTTATTAATGTTGCTTTTTAAAATGATCCTTTTTTTATTTCAGAACGGCTGGCATGAATATACGCGCCAACAGCTCTTATACAAGCTTCATCTTTGACAAATCGAAGGCCGATCTCATAATAGCCTTCAGATGAAATTTCACGTATCCTGACAACTTGGGCCTTAACCCAGACAACTTCCGGAGACGTTCCTAAACGAACCTGTAATTCCAGGAAAGTCCCCATCGGGACGAATTGCTGGACCTTTAAAGATATGCCGCTTAAACTGATATTACCGGCGACACTGCCATTAATAATTACATCCGGAAGGATATATTCTACAGATTCAGAAAAGGGAATACGTGCGTACCCACGCTTATCTTCGCCCATAACCGCAGTAGTATAACATAATCAAATCCGTATACAATATAAAAAAATCGTTCAAAACGATTTTTCTTCAAGAAACGCTATTTTGGCTAGCGCCGCGGCATCCTCTTTACGTCCGGACGCTCTATAAATTTCACCGAGCTTTAGATAAACATCGGATAAATACATATTCAACCCCAAGGCTTTGTTATACATACCGATAGCTTCGAGGACATTGCCCTTTATCCGGTACACGTCCCCCAAATAATCATATACCCGGTAACGGTCCGGGTATATGTCTACGGCCTTCTGCAAAGCCCCTATCGCCTTATCCCAATTTTTTGTCTCGATATACAGAACACCTAAATTAACATAGGCTGGGGAAAAATCCGGATTGACCAAAACCGCTTTCTTAAGCATGGCCAACGCTTCTTGAAATTGTCCCATTTGCATCAACATCCCACCCCAGTTGCTATAGACGTCTGAATACTCCGGATTAAATTCTAAACTCCGCTTAACACAGGAAATATCATCCTTCCAGAATTTCTCCTGCCTGATCGTTAAGAAAGACCAGCCCTATGGAGTCCGAACGGCTTGAGATGTACGCCACCTCCTCGACATGAACGGGATGGACCACAAATAACAAAGACGTAAAAAGAGCCAGCCCCTGATCTTGAAAAACAATATTTATAAACCAAAACAGGCTCATGGCAACCAATATATGCAAAAGGATATTGGTCAAATGATGGCCGGCGGGATCAAGCCCCCACCAAGAGTAGTCCGCCATATGCGTCATCACTTCTACGGGTCTATACGAAGTATACCCGCCGACAGTTGCCGCATAAGGATTCCGGGTAAAAACCTTTGGAAGATTGGACCAATTCTTAATGTGGATATTTTTTAGAACAAGCAGTTGATCATCCCATATGAATTTCGAAGAAAGAGAAAAGGTCGGGCGGCAACCTATTGGTTGCCGCCCAGTGGATGCCGTCCCGCCCCATTTCGGAACGGCGAGGGAGATCTATATTTTTGGCCCTCGGGAATCCTACCCCCTCGGACATCTACTTAAAAGATACCACCCTTTTACATAAAAACAAGGCTGTGGAGCTAATTCTAAGGAACCGCTTCCAATTAAAAACCCCCGTCGATGAGCATCAACGGGGGCGTTATAACACATCAAAAATTTAAATAATTATTTCGCATCAGCCTCAATGCTGATATTAACTACCACGTCGTTGGAAACAGCCAACCCTCCCTGATCCAGGGTTTTGTTCCAATTAATGCCGTAATCCTGCCGATTGACCGTAACAGATCCAATGATGCCTATCGCAGTCCCACCCATCATGGTTTTGACCGGACCGGAGATGGTGACAGGGATCGTCACTTCCTTGGTCGTCCCCTTCATGGTTAAATTCCCGATAATCGCGCCAGGAGTGAACTTTGTGCTCACAAAAGTGATCGCAGGGAATTTCGCCGCATCGAAGAAATCCGGACTTTTTAAATGCCCGTCACGTTGATCATTGCGGGTATTGATACTGGCCACCTGGATCGTAACATCGGCTTTAGAATTTACCAGATCAGCGGAGTTATACGTGATATGTCCGTCAAACTTGTCAAAATTACCCGGCACCTGACTTATCATCATATGTTTAACCGTAAAGCCAAAGGTGGTGTGTGCAGGATCGATAGTGTACGTATTTGTCGCCGCAAAGACTGATGAAGCTGTTAATAGAAGCCCCATGAGCACCGCTTGAATTTTTTGTCTCATATGACACTCTCCTTTTGGCCCCCAGCAGGGCTTTAATTTTTAATACCAATGCCTTTTTTGAATAAAATCAGATTAACCACACTTAGAACGATTGTCAAGAGAACTAATATGCCCAGACATATCCCGGGGTTAACATCCGAAAATCCGAAGAAGCCGTATCGAAACCCGTTAACCATATACACCAACGGGTTATACAAAGACGCCTTCTGGCATACTGCCGGCAGGCTGTGAATGGAATAAAAGACCCCTCCCAGATAAATAAAAGGAGTGAGGATAAAATTTTGAAAAAAAGCAACTTCATCGAAATTACGGGCATAGATCCCATTGATCAAGGCTGCCAAAGAAAACACGATAGAACTCAGGAGCATAAACACGATAACGGCCCACCAATGCGTGACCACGGGATGCACAAAGAACAAAGACACTAAAAACACCAAAACCCCCACCACGATCCCGCGCACCACACCGCCTAGAACAAAACCGGCAACAATGACCCAATCAGGGGTCGGCGAGACCAGGACCTCCTCGATATTACGCTGGAATTTGGCCCCAAAAAACGAACTGACCACATTGGCAAAAGAGCTGTTAATGACCGCCATCATCACCAGACCAGGGACAATGAAAGCCATATAGCTCGTCCCGTTAATGGCCCGGACCTGGGAACCGATGAATTTCCCGAAAATAATAAAATATAACGTCTGGGTGATCAAGGGCGGCAGAAGCGTCTGGCTCCAGATCCGCAGGATCCGGGTGGTTTCTTTACGGACTATCGTTTTTAGCGCTATATAATGAGTATGCCGAATCATCGTCTTAGGATCTCCAAGAATAGTTTCTCCAAACGGTTACCTTTCGGATGAAAATCCGTGATCACAAATCCGCTCTGGGCTAATTTTAAGATCAATTCATTGAGCTCTTCCCGTTTTTGGATCTCTACGTCCAGCGTATGCTCATCTACTTGAACGGGATTATAGGCACGGACACCTTCTAAAGAAAGCATTTCTTTCACGGTCACGCGGTAGGTATCCTGCGGGATCGTCCTTAAAAGGTTACGCACACTATCACGGCGGACGATCTCTCCTTCTTTAATGATCGCGCAATTACGGCACATTTGCTCTACTTCTTCCAGATAGTGGGTGGTCAGAAGGATAGTTGTCCCCTGAGCATTGATCTCGCTTAAATATTTCCACATACCGTGACGGAGTTCAACATCCACGCCTGCGGTGGGTTCATCTAAAATGAGCATACGGGGATGATGGATGAGCCCGCGGGCGATCATCAAACGGCGTTTCATGCCTCCGGAAAGATTGCGCGCGATCGATCGGCGCTTCTCCCAAAGCCCCACGCGCTTGAGGATCTCTTCGGAGTCTTTAAAAGCCGTTTTATAATCGATGCCGAAATACCCCGCTTGATTGACCACAATATCCTGTACTAACTCAAACATATTAAAATTAAATTCCTGCGGGACCACACCTAAGCACTTTTTCGCCTCTTCAAAATCGTGGTCAATACTATACCCGAAAATTTCCACCGTCCCAGAGCTTTTTGTAACCAGTCCGGTCAATATCCCGATGATCGTGGTCTTGCCCGCGCCATTAGCACCCAAAAGCGCAAAGAAATCCCCGTCAGGCACAACCAAGTCAACACCTTTAAGCGCCTTGGTGCCCGAATGATACGTCTTGACCAAATTTTTAATTTCAATCGCGTTCATAATAATGTGAAATAGGGCGCTGTCCCCTATTTCCCCTATTTCCCTTTAACTACTATCACTTCTTCCAACTGTGAAAGATCTACCGCCGGTTCTACCAGGCATTCTACCGTGTGACTATTGCTGGACGCCTGCACGTCGGTGATCTGGCCGATCAGGACTCCCTCGGGAAAAGCGGTCGACAGCCTGGAGGTCACTACCCAGTCGCCGACTTTGACATCCGCATTGGCCGTTAAATACTGCAGGTGGCAGACTCCCTCCAACGTTCCGGTCAATAACCCGTTTTCCCGTGAACGCTCGATCACCGCTGCCACGGCAAAAGCCGGGTCAGACAGCAGGATCACCTTGGCAGTATTACGCCCTACTTCAAATATCCTTCCCACTACCCCCAAGGTGCTGATCACCGATTGGCCGACTACCAAACCTTCAGCGCTGCCTTTATCAATGATCAGGGACGCATTCCAATTTGACGGGTCACGTCCGATCACACCGGCCACGACAGAAGCGTAATTCTGATTGCTACGAAAACTCTGGATCTTTTCATACCGCCTGGTCTTCTGCTCATTTTCCTTGATCGATATCAGCTCGGCTTTGAGCACATCGTTCTGTCTTTTAACATGCGCATACTCATCATAAATCTCACGATAATAAAACAATTTCTTCAGCTCAAAAATAGGGGTTTGGAACAAGCCCACGGGTCTAACCATGGTGTCCAAAAGAGCCGCAGCTTTAAAATTTCTCGGATGAAAAAAAAGGATCAGGAGAGGAATAACGAGGATGCTGAAATAAACAACATTTTTAAATTTTTTGCGCCACACAGTTTACTTAAAAATCTAATTTGGCCTGGGCTGTAAAGCGCCGACGCATCGCGGGAGACATATTTAACGTCGCCCCTGTTCCATTGACCACCGCGGTCAGAGGGTCATCGGCCACATGCACAGGCAATCCTGTTTCTTCGGCAATGCGCTTGTCCAAACCTCTAAGCAGAGAACCGCCGCCGGCCATAACGATACCGCGATCGATCAGGTCCGCCGCCAACTCCGGAGGAGTATGCTCGAGCGTCGATTTAGATGCATCCACAATAGCCTGGACAGGGTCCTGCAGGGCCTCACGAATTTCCACTGATGTCACATTGATCGTTTTAGGAAGACCTGCGATCAGGTCACGCCCGCGGACATCCATGTTCAATTCTTCTTCCAGAGGGTACGCCGAACCCAGACGGATCTTGATCTCTTCAGCCGTACGCTCACCGATCATCAAATTATATGTCTTCCTTAAATATTCAATGATGGCCATGTCCATTTCATCACCGGCAATACGGATGGATTTGGCATACACCAAACCTCCCAGGGATATGACCGCAAACTCTGTTGTACCGCCGCCGATATCAATGATCATGTTCCCGGCCGGTTCATGCACCGGAAGACCGACACCGATGGCCGCAGCCTTAGGCTCTTCGATCAAAATAACATTGCGCGCACCCGCATGCTCCGCAGAATCAATGACCGCACGTTTTTCCACCTGGGTGATCCCGGAAGGGATTGCAATGACAATAGTTGGACGAAAATAAAATCTATTAGGCTGGACCTTCTTGATGAAATATTTAAGCATGGCTTCGGTCACTTCAAAATCAGAAATGACGCCGTCTTTCATGGGACGGATAGCCACAATGCTGCCCGGAGTACGGCCCAACATGCGTTTGGCCTCTTCCCCTACTGCCAGGACCCGGTTGGTATCTTTTTCAATGGCGACGACAGAAGGTTCACATAAAACCACCCCTTCTCCTTTAACATACACCAGGGTAGTAGCCGTGCCGAGATCGATACCGATATCCTTGGAAAAAAGCCCGAGAACTTGGTCGTAAAAGAATTTGAAGAATTTCTTTATCTTATTAATCATGGGCATCATCTTAGCTAAAAGCTTATGCGATGTCAACCGAATTTAAATCGCACCTAAAGCCTTCATATCTTTGACAAAATCAGGATAGGATTTATGCGTGGATTCCATGCCCTTAACCCTGCATCCGATCTTTGCTCCCAGAACGGTAAAGGCCATAGCCAGACGGTGGTCATGGTGGGCGTCCAGGAGCTGGCCGTCTTTGTAACTTGCTCGAGGAGATATAGTTAGGGCATCAGCGGTTTCAGAGACCTGTGCCCCTACTTTTAAAAGTTCATTTCTTAGATCACTGATGCGGTCAGACTCTTTGATCCGGGCATGATGAATGCCGACCAACTTGGTTTTCCCCCGGGCAAAAAGCGCTAAAACACTCATGATCGGAACCAGATCCGGACAATCCTTTAAAGAAAAAGTCCCGCCCTTTAGATCAAAAGGGCCTTTCATTTCAATAGCCTTTTGAGTCTTTTTAAAATCAACACCCATGCGCCGCAAAAATTCAAAAATATGGCCGTCTGACTGGATCAAGTCCTCATCCAAATTTCCCTGCAAAACCACATTCGAAGGCAACAACGCTGCGGCCCCCATCGCAAAGGCGGCCAGTCCATAATCCGACGGCACATGAAAATCCTTTAACCCCTTAAACTGCTGCGCGCCTTTGACTTCGAACTTTCTGGGGGAAAGCTCATTTATCACAATACCGGCTTGGGCCAAAATGGCCCTGGTCATAAGGATATAATCCCGGGAAACCATTTGTTTACCTGTAATCATAAGGCAGGAAGACTTGAGGCTGCCAGGCAGTGCGATCAAAAGCGCTGAAATAAATTGTGAACTTAAAGAGCCGTCAACTGACAACGTACCACCCTGTAGTTGACCGCCTTTAAACACCATGGGAACAGATTCTCTTAATCCTTTTCCCCGGATATCCATGCCCTGCCGGCGTAAAGTTTCACATAAATGCGCGTTGGGCCGGCCCACCAGAGAGCCCTGCCCTTCAACCCTGGCTTTTTGGGTATGCAACGCCAGTAACGGCAGCAGGAACCTTAACGTTGTTCCAGACTCTCCGACGCTAAATGTTCTTGATGCCAGCATATGTGATCGAGCCTTCACATGCCAGATATCGCCCTTATGCGTGATGGAAGCCCCGAGAGCCCGGGCGATCTTGATGGCTATACAAGCATCCTCACAATTGGAAGGTTGTTCGATCCTGGATTCACCGCCACAGGCGGCAATGATGAAAGCTCGGATGGAATAAGATTTGGAAGCCGGCAGATGAATACGGCCGCAAAGACGCTCGACTGGTCGGACGTTGACGATCACGGCTTTAAAACCACGGTATCATTTTTGCGCACTTCATTGCTGGAAAACGGAGGAATAAGATCTGCGGCGGACATTTCATCCTGTACCCGGGTGGCTTTGATATCGCCTAAATATCCCTCACCGCGGTACACCGAAAGCACATCTTCGGTCTTAACGCCCTGCTTTGATCCTAAATTAACGATCACAAACTGGGCATCCGTATCGACGCTTAAAATATGCCCCTTAGTGCCATCCTGGGGATTGACCACGATCTTATCCAGCTCTACCTTACCCTGACCGCTGCGGGCGGGAGGGACGATCTCGTTAGCAATTTGCTCAGAGGGAGTTTTATCCTGATAAGGCTTAAGGGCCGTTGTCAATTCATTGATCCGGGCTTCCATGCCCTTTTTGATCCCATCCAACGCATTGAGCCGCGCTTCCAGGTCCTTATCTTTATCCTGAGCCTCCTTTAAGAGATCCTGATATTGCGCCAATTTTGTGTTGGAATTCTCCAGGTCCGCCTTTATCTTTTCCTTAGTCCTATTGATCGTTTCCATCTGTTCTTTAAGATCGACGTTCTCTTTTTTCAATGCGGTCCGCAGCCCCTCATTCAGGTCGCGCTCATCAAGGAGACTATTGATCTTCTGATCGGCTTCTTTATTTTTGTCCAACGACAGGCTCAACTGAGCCTGAACATCTTTTAATTGGACCTGCAATTTAAGCTCACTGTCCCGGCTGGCCTCAAGGTCGGCCTCGGAATTCTTGCGCCAACGCTCCTCTTTGTGATATAAATAGAAACCAATACTGGTCGAGGATGTTAATAAAATAACGACCAACGCGACAAAAATGGTAAGAGTTTTTCCTGTTCTATTAAACATGGGGTCCTTTAAACATTGTCATTCCCGAATGCCTAGCTTAAGCCAAAGCGGCAGTTTTTGTCGGGGATATGGATCTTTAAATATCCATTATAGGGAAAAGAAAAACCGCAGTAAAGACTAAACTTATAAAAGTATTAAATGTGTCCGTTACCTTTATCCACATTGGCCGCATTCACAGCCATCCCCCCAGCATTGGCCGCAATTATCCCTCTCTGAGTTATCCCCGCAAGGAACGCCACAGCTATCATACCACTCCGAGCCATTCCCGTTGCAATAGCCGCAGTCATCATATGAATATTGAGGCGGACAAACCTGTCCGCAGTTTCCTGTGGTAGAAACGCAGGTATTATTATTACACGAAGGCGAACATAAATTATTATAAATGATAACACATTGTGAACCAAAAGACCCGGGGTTCCCGCATCCGGGGCCCACCGAAGCTGCAGATGAAATAACGCCACAGGTACTAGAGCAATATGTAGTACTTTGGTTGTTTGTACTACCCCAAGAGACCGCAGCAACGCTGTAGGATTGAGAAATCACCCCGCACGCGCAGCTAGCAGATCCTAAGCATCCGCTACTCCCCGAACAGTTTGTCGCATTACAACAGGTATTATTAGAGCCGCCGCAAACGCCGCAGAGGTCCTGGCTCGAGCCTCCAGAGCAATAGGTGTTGTCATTACCGCCATATGATGAACAGGCCCACGCTCCATTACTACAACCACTGCCGTTGGTGCAAGCGCCTG
>Ga0302320_10008028_pt1 | contig 23092 bp, 17 predicted proteins | sample Bog_T0_3_FD_202130 | JGI IMG/M metagenome (GOLD analysis project Ga0302320, IMG submission 202130) | Peat permafrost microbial communities from Stordalen Mire near Abisko, Sweden - Bog_T0_3 | ecosystem: Environmental > Terrestrial > Soil > Wetlands > Peat | place: Sweden: Abisko, Stordalen Mire... | reverse complement strand
CCATGCCGCAAGAGCCAGCGCGCAAAGCGCCAGGCCTCCTGCCGGGCTTCGTCCCGTTCCTTTACCCACTCGGCGCAAGCAGTTCATTCTCAGTAAGAAGGTAACAGATTCAGATCGAGGATTCTGTCGCTCTGCGCTGGCTTGGCTCCAACCGCAGCGCCGTCTACCCGTTGCCGTTGCCTCGTCGCGGCTCGGTCAACCGTCTCTCCGGCCGGTTTCAACAAATCCGTCCTGTCTCTCAATGCTTTCAACCTTAGACGTTCCTGATGCGCTGAACGTTAAACTTGATTGCAGTGACCAAGCGAAAGACGATCGAGCACTATGAGATTCTTCGCCGCCTGGGCTCCGGCGGCAGCGGCGTGGTCTATCTGGCCAACGACCTGCTCCTCCAGCGCCCCGTGGTCTTGAAGATTCTCCGCACCGGCCTGCTCTCGGCCCAGCAGTTGCGCTCGACTGTTCTGCGCGAAGCGCGCCTCGCCTCGGCCATTGAACACCCCAATGTCTGCGCCATTTACGAAGTCGGCGAAAGTGGTGACGAGGGCTTCATCGTCATGCAATACGTTCCGGGCCAGTCGCTTGACCAGCTCATCGCTCGCGGGCCTGCCAGCCTCCAACTGGTCCTCTCCGTCGGCATCCAGATCGCCGACGGCCTCCACGCCGCCCACGCGCTGCGCATCTTCCATCGCGATCTCAAGCCGCAGAACGTCATGCTCACAGACGGCGGCCTGGTGAAGATTCTCGACTTCGGCCTGGCCCGCCGCCTGCGTCCTGAAGACGCACCCGCCGACACCTCCGCGCCCGCGCACGCTGCCTCGCTTCCTGACGCCTCCACCGCCCGCGGCGGCACCATCCGTTACATGGCTCCCGAGCAGTTTGTTACCGGCCAATCCAGCGCCCAGACGGATGTGTGGGCCCTCGGCGTCATCCTTTATGAGCTGGCCAGCGGACGTCACCCTTTTGCCCGCCCTGACGACGAGGACTTCCGCGTCATCCGCGCCATCCAGTTTTCCTCCCCTGAAGACCTGGGGGAAATTGTCCCCGGCATCTCCACTGAGTTGAAAGGCGTCATCGCCGGCTGCCTGGAGAAGAATCCCGGATCGCGTTACGCCTCCGCGGCTGAAGTGCGCGAAGCCCTCAAGACCATCATGAAGGCCCTCAGCATCGAAACCGGTGTCATCCCCGGCGACGCAGCCGCCAACCTGCCCACCACTGAGGCAGAAGCTGAAAAGCGCACCACCGGACTTCTCTCCATGCTGGCCGAGCGCTTTCGCGAGTCAGCCGCCGACCGCGCCCCGCAGAACTCTCTCGTCGTGCTTCCCTTTGCCAATCTCGGCGCCGCCGGCGTCGCCCCGCTCTACGGCTTTGCCCTGGCTGACGCCATTGCCGCGCGCCTCGCCCGCATTCCCGCCCTCGTCATTCGCCCCTCCAGCACCCTCATGCAGGTGCCCATGGCCCAGATGGATCCGCTCGCCATCGGCAAAAAGCTGCTGGTCTCGTTTGTCCTCGCCGGCAGTTTTCTCCGCTCCGACGAGGGCTTCGACCTCAACTGGCAGTTGCTCGATGTCGCCACGCAGAGTGTCCGCTCCGGCGGAGCCATCCGTGTTGCTTCCCTTGACCTGGTCGCGGTGCAAACCGAAATCTCCAACGAAGTCTTCGCCGCGCTCCACGGTCTCAGCGCAGGCGACCAGTTTGACGCCGCGCGCTCTATCTCCAGCTCAGCTCCCCGCGATCCATTGCTCCCCGGCCGGGTCAGCGAAGAGTATCTCCAGGCCCGCGCCCTGCTTAGCTCCTTCATGGTGCGCACCGGTTCGCGCGCCGATCTCGATCGCGCCCACGCGCTCTTTTCCGATGTCACCGTCAAAGACCCGGCCTTTGCCGCCGGCTGGACCGGCCTCGGCATCGCGGAACTGCAGTACGTCCGCCACGGCTTCGGCGGGCAGATTCATGTCATGCACGCCCGCCGCGCCTTTGACGAGGCACTCAAGCTCGACCCCGCTTCGGTTGAGGCCAACTTGTACCGCATCTATATGCTGCTCACCCGCGGCGAAAAGGAGTCAGCCCGCCACGGCATCGCCTCCCTGTTGGCCAGTGCTGCGAATGACTGGAACGTCCACATGGTCGCCGGCCTCGGCCTCCGCGGCGACGGCATGTATGAAGAAGCGCTCGCCGCGTTCAGCCGGGCCCTCCGCCTCAACCCCGCCAACGCGCCCATCCTCTATAACCATCGCGCCCGCGTCTACCACTATCGCAATCAGATTGAGCTGGCCGGCAACGAACTGGCCAAGGGACTCGCGCTTGAGCCGCGCCATCCGCTGCTGCGCACCTCCGCCGGCTATCAGCAGATGCGCATGGGACACTTGGGCGCCGCCATCGAGATGCTGGAAAGCGTCATCCGCGACGATGAATCCATGCGCATCGCCGTGCCCACCCTCGCCCTTTGCTACGTGCAGGCCGGCGACCGTGCCCGCGCCGCCGCCCTGCTCAAAGACGACACCCTCGCCGCCGCCGAAGCCGATAACGAAATGGCCTATCGCCTCGCCACCTACTTCGCCGTCGAAGGCGACTCCACTGAAGCCCTCCACTGGCTCCGCCGCGCCATCTATCTGGGCAACGAAAACTATCCATGGTTCCAGAAGAATCCTGCGTGGAACAATCTCAAAACCAACTCCGACTTCGAGCGCATTCTCGATGATCTGAAAAAGAGCTTCCGCAGGAATCAGAAGACCTGGAAGCGGCTGCTGGAACAGGTGCCGCCGGAAGGGGAGTGAGTTCGAAGATGCTGTCAGCGCGCAAACCTTCTTCGCGGTGCCTTTTTCAAAGCCATCTCGTCATTCGCCGTTCAGGATAGGCAGGGCGCGCAACCGGCTGCCACGATCATCAATCGTAACGATCATTCCGCTCTCCGCCCTCGCGGCAATCGCTTTGCAAGCCGCAATCACTTGCGTCCCAGGCCCTTGCGGGTTTCGCTCACTTGTTCGTAGAAAAATGACGCTGGGGCGGCTCAACCGGCGCAATGCAAGCATCTGAGAAAAGTCGCCATCGCCGGTGAGAATGGCCGCATCGCGCTCCGTGGCCCATTCGAGCAACTCCGCGTCCGGTGCGTCTCCCTTGCCAACGCCTGACCAATGCACAGCTTCTACGCCCGCAAGTTGAAGAAACTCAACCCAGAACGGGGTGAGGTTTGCGTCCACAAGGATGGTCATGGGGCCGGACGCCTAGGCGCTCAGTTCCACTTCTTCTTCCTGCGCGCGCCATGCGGCGAATTGCAGGGCAGCGAGTACATCTTCCCGTTGGATGTAGGGGTAATCGCGCAGCACCTCTTCGATGGTGTGCCCCACGGCAAGCTGGCCAAGAATCGCCCCGACAGTCACGCGCGTCCCCTTGATGCGGGGCTTCCCGCTCACTACGCCAGGGGTGGAAACAATGCGGTCAAGCGTGTACATGGCGTCTCCCGACTGCGAAGCTCGTTCTCTTATCTCATATTGTGCCACAAGTGGGAAATCGGCTGCCGAGGCGCATTATCGGCCGGATTCTTCCGCGAGTTTGTCGTACTTGCTCTCAAGGCGGTCAAAAACTGCGTCCTCCGCTGCCTAGAAGAAAAGCGCCGCCTGCGCCGTCACTGTCAGCGCCCCGGGAAGCTTGGGCGTAACCGCCGGTCGCGAATCGTAGCTCGCGCCGCCCACCATGTAAATTCCGGCATGAACCCGCATCGAATAGCTCCCTGTCAAAGTTGCTGCGTGCGTGGCTGCGGTCTTGCCCGCGGCAATATTTGCCTTGGTGAAATAGCTGCTGTAATTCGAGTAAGACGAAACCACGGATACCAGGTCGCTCGGCCGCCGTCGGAACGGCGCAATCTGGTACATCCGCAGTTCGTAGTAGCGGGCATACGCATTCATCTGCGGCGGCACGGCTATCGCTGACGCGCCCAAATAGAGCCCGTGATTCGGATGCTCCGTGTCGCCCTCGTGCAGTTGCCGGTCCACCAGCAGAAACTCGCAGTTGTTGCCCGCGGTCTTTGTCCCGGTCTTCAGGTTGGCATAGGGCGTGCTGTTGTCAAAGTAGCCGCCCCGCACCCAGAACTCGTGCGCATCCTCGCGCGCTGCCCGGTTGTACCCGCCTTCAAACACCTTCAGCAGTCCATCCCCCTTCGGCGCGAAACGGAAACCCGTCGGATTGCGCGCCAGCTCAGTGGGCTCGCCATCCGGGCTCATCGAGCGCTGCAAGCCTGCCTTCGCATAGAAGTCGCCCACCGGCTGTGCCCTCACGATCACTGTCGGCGAAGTCAGAGGCATGTACGACAGCCCCACCTCGTACGGCAGCACCGCATAGACTCCCTGCGAGCCTGAAGACATGCTGCCGCCCACCGACGTGCCCACAAACTCCGAGTCGTTATCCTGGTAGCCGAACCGGATTGAAAGCCGGTCGTGCAGCAACGGCTTGTAAAGAACCAGTTGCGCCATCTTCAGCGTATTCGGGAAGGCCCAGAACCAGCTCGCCCGCCCATAAATGCCGGTCGCCGTGAATTGCCACCCGGGCAGATGAATGCTCGCCAGGTCGGCAATCAGCCCCAGCGAAGGCCCTGTGGACCAGGTGGGCCGCTGCCCGATGAATACCTGTTGCGACTTGGGAACCCAGGCTTGCAGCGTATTCACCGTGAAGCTGGGAGGATTGAAGATGCGGTAGGTCCAGTCACCGCACAACATCTGTCTGCGCAGCGGATTGCCGGCGCCGGTGATGGTGTCGGCATAGGGTGGAAAGCTCGTATCGCTGCCCAGCTGGTTGAGCTTCTCGATATCCACGTGCGGACCCTTGCACGGATTGTGCAGGACGGCCGCAGTGGTGCGGACCAGGGCAGGACCGTCTTTGGGAGTTCGATCATTGCTTGCAGAAGAACCGATTGCAGCGGGCGGGCCCGTCCGGGATGCTGAGCTAGCCGGACTCTGCGCCATCCCGATCGCACAGAGCAAGCCGAGAATTGCCGGGCACAGAACGTGCGCGCGCGGCCCTGTTAGCCGGCAATGACGCATGGATGGATAACCCCTGGTTCTGTTTTCTGGTTCTTACATGCTTGTCACGCGTACACCGGACAGCCCTGCCGCGTCCGGCATCCACAACAAAGTCGCGGGCGCCCGACGCGGCCTATCTTGGTTCATGCGCACTGACTGGCATGCTTAGTGAGCCGCCGGCCGCGGGTGAGACGCCGTGCTGGCATCGGTCATTCGCAGTGCCCACTTGATGGCTTCAAAGTACATGGTGCGCACGTCCGGGTCGTCCCACGACTCTTCGGTGTGCCCCAGCGTCGAATAGAACACCCTGCCCTTGCCATACATCTTGCTCCACGCCACCGCAAAATCATGGTCGGTGCGATGGATGCGCGGGTTGTTCTCATAGTCGAGCTTCGTAGGATCAAGGCTCAGTAGAACATTCACCTTGTCCCGCGACCACGCCTTGGGCTGGTAAATCTCGTCGTACTTCACGAACGCGCCGGGCAGGTGGCGCACCGCGGGAAAGCTTGGATCTTCATTCACGATCGGTGCGTTGAAGGTCATCCACGGGTGCTGGTCAAACCAGCCGCCGATCATCTCGCCATACTCCGGCCAGTTGTAGTTGGTGTCCATCGCCGCGTGGATGCCCACGAACCCCTTGCCGTCGTCGTGAATGAACGAAAGCATATCCGCCTTCTGGCTGTCGTCCAGGTCCAGCTCGCCGGTGGTGCTGGCAAAGATCAGCAGGTCAAAATAGTTCAGATTCTTCGCGTTGGCCTGCAGATCTTTCTTGGTGATCAGCTTGGTGTCGGTGCGCATTTCGGTATCCCACAGGCCGCTCTGCTTGCCCATGTTAAAAACCGCGGCCATTGCCGAGGAGATGGAATCGTGCTCAAACCCCTTGGTCTGGGCAATCACCAGAACGTGTTTCAAGTGAATCTGCTTGGCGTGCGGCGCAGGGGGCGTGGCGCCATCCGGTGCAGGCTGTGCCTGGCTGCGGATACTGAATGTGAGCGCGGCCAGACCGACAAGGGCTGGAAAGAGGAAGCGGAAGTTACAGAAAGTGCGCACGGTGTCTCCTTTGGTTTCTATGCCTGCCCCCGTCGCACTGCGCAACTCTGCCGCGTCGTGCGGAGCCGCGCTCGCAGTGGAGAGATTCGACGCGCGGCGCAAGGGGCGTTCTCGTCCGCAGAGAAGTCTATCAGCATTCCGTCAGGTCGCGCCCCTCTTGGCTGACGCCGGTCTTGGCGCCTCGGCTTTCCTCAATTCCGCAAAGCTCCAATGCCTTCTATCGATACTCCCGTGGTACCATCCGATGCGAGATTCAGTTTCAAACCCATGCCCCCGGAGAGATGAAATGTTGCCCCTTTTGTTGACTGCATCGTCCGTTCGCGTTGCCGCTCGCAACGCTCTGACCAGTTTCCGTTCCCGGCGGAGCATCCTCTTTGCCGCTGCCGCTCTCTTGCTGCTGCCCCTCGCGCGCAGCCTCAACGCGCAGGCCTATCAGCCAACCTGGGACTCCATTGACAAGCGCCCCACGCCGCCCTGGTTCACTGACGCCAAGTTCGGCATCTTCATTCACTGGGGCGTCTATTCCGTGCCCGCCTACGCGCCGGTCATTCCCGGCAAGCTCGCCTATGCCGAGTGGTACTGGCACCAGATGATCGAGGGCCGCGACAACCCCAAAGCCAACGGCGTGGAATCCGGCACATGGGACTACCATCAGAAGCGCTACGGCTCCGCCTATACCTATCCCAACTTCGCGTCGCAGTTCAAGGCCGAGCTCTTCAATCCCGATCAGTGGGCTGATCTCTTTCAGCGCTCCGGCGCAAAATATGTCGTCCTCACCTCCAAGCATCACGAAGGCTTTGCCCTGTGGCCCAGCAAGGAAGCTTCGGCAACCTGGGGCCGGCCCTGGAATGCCGTTGAAGCCGGGCCCAAACGCGATCTGCTCGGCGATCTCAGCGATGCGGTGCGCAGCAAAGGCCTGCGCATGGGCATCTATTATTCGCTCTACGAGTGGTATAACCCGCTCTGGCTCACTGACAAATCGCGCTACGTCGGTCAGCACATGATCCCCCAGTTCAAAGACGTCGTCACCCGCTACAAGCCCTCCATCATCTTTACGGATGGCGAGTGGGAACTGCCCTCCTCCGAATGGCGGAGCACTGAAATACTTTCCTGGCTCTTCAACGACTCGCCCGTGAAAGACGAAGTGGTGGTCAACGACCGCTGGGGCTCTGAAACCCGCCACAAGCACGGCGGTTATTGGACCACCGAGTACACCCCCGGCATGAGCGGCATGGACCACCCCTGGGAAGAAAGTCGCGGCATGGGCTTCAGCTATGGCTACAATCGCGCCGAGCGCCTTGAGGACTACCACAGTGGCCGCGAACTGGTCACCATGCTGGTTGACATCGTCAGTCGCGGCGGCAACCTGCTGCTTGACATCGGACCCAATGCCGATGGCACCATCCCCGTCATCATGCAGGAGCGGCTCACCCAGATCGGCAGTTGGCTCAGCGTCAATGGCGAGGCTATCTACGGCACCCGCCCGTGGAAGAACACTCGCCAATGGAGCGCCGGCGAGGTGCCCAAAATCGCCTACAATGCCGAGTTCGAAACTGCCTATGATGTAACCAAACTCACTGAGAAGCAGGACCCCGGTAAAGCCGCCATCGAAGCCTTCTTCACCACCAAGGGCAACGACCTCTTCGCCATCCTGCCGCGCTGGCAAAGCGGCAGCTTCTCGCTCAAAGACGTGGCTGGCGTCAAGTCGGTAACACTTCTCGGCTCTGCTACACCGTTGAAATTCAAAAACACGTCAGCCGGGGTGAACATTCAGCTCCCGGAACTCCCTGAGAATCTGCGTCCGCAGCCGGCCTGGACCCTCAAGATTAGCCGCTAGAAGCGAATGGCGCGGAAGGTGCCCTTGGCATCTCCCGCGCCGTGCAGATTATCTCGGCGTCACTGCTACTTCAAATCGATCGCAGCCTTGAGTGGAAGCTCTTGCGACGAGCCGCCTACCAGGATCGCGTACTCGCCCGGAAGCAGCGTCCAGCCATGCTTCTGCTCGTCGAAGATCGACAAATACTTCTCATCCACTTCGACAGTCACGGCCTTCTTCTCTCCTGCCTCAAGCCACACCTTACTGAAACCCACGAGCCGCTTGGGTGGCTCCTGCGCAGCAGCCGGCAGAGTCGCATAAACCTCTGCAATCTCTGCCCCCGCGCGCGCCCCGGTGTTGGCCACGGTAAAGCTCACCTTCACCTTGCCCTCTTGCGTGACTGTCGGCGCTGAGTAGGCATACGTGGTGTACGACAGCCCATACCCGAACGGGAACAGCACCGCCTTCTTCTCCGCGTCATACCACTTGTAGCCAACCTTCACGCCCTCGTCGTACGCCACCGGGAACGGCGGCAACCCCTTGGCCCAACGCGCAGCGATGTCATCTTCGTTGTAGAGCTTCGGTCGCGGCGGCGGCTGCGTAACCGTCGGATGCGGCAGATCGGCTTCGCTCTTCGGGAACGTATTCGGCAGCTTGCCGCTCGGGTTCACCGTACCAAACAACACGTTGCCCAATGCATTCGCGCCATCCACGCCGCCAAACCACGCCTCAACAATTGCCGCCGGCGCCTCAACCCACGGCATCGTCACAGGGCTGCCTGTTTCCAGCACGACGATCGTGTGCGGATTCGCCGCGGCTACCGCCGCAATCAGCGCGTCCTGATCGTGAGGCAACGAGAGGCTTGGCAGGTCCATGCCTTCGCTCTCCCACTGGTATGCAAACACAATCGCCACATCCGCGGCTTTGGCCACCGCTGCTGCCGTCGCCGGGTCTGTGCCCGCGTCGTACTTCACCGTAGCCTTGGGCGCCCGCGCCGCAATCGCCTTCAGCGGCGACGTCGGAAACCAGATCTCTTCCTGCCAGTGTGTCGCTCCCTTGCCCGGAGGCGCAATCGCATTTCCTCCCGGAGGATCCACCTGCGCTGACCCGCCGCCGGAGATCATGCCCACATCCGAATGCGCGCCGATCACCGCAATCGTATGCAGCCGCGCGGCCTCAAGCGGAAGCGCGCGCTTCTGGTTCTTCAGCAGCACAATCCCGCCCTCTTCAATCTTGCGCGCAACCTCGAGTCCCGCCCACGGGTCAACAACCGCGCGCTCCCGCGGATAATCGATCACCCCGGCGGCAAACATCGAGCGCAGAATCCGGTGTACATGCTCGTCCAGCTCCGCCTGCGGAATCCTCCCCGCCTCCACCGCCGCCTTGTATTTGGCTTCAAAGAAAACCCGGCCGGGCTCTTCGTTATCCAGTCCCGCAGCTGATGCTTTCTCTGTCGAGTGCGTCCCGCCCCAATCCGACAGCACAAACCCCGGGAACTTCCAGTCCTTCTTCAGCACATCGGTCAGCAAATACTTGTTCTCGCAGGCAAAGTCGCCGTTGACGCGGTTATACGAGCACATCACCGCCGCTGGCTTTCCCTCGGTCACGCCAATCTCAAATGCCAGCAGGTCCGACTCGCGCGCCGCGCGCTCGCCAATGCTGATGTCTACTGAGTTGCGTCCGCTCTCCTGGTCGTTGAAGGCATAATGCTTGATGTCGCCAATCACATGCGCCGACTGCGTGCCTTGAATCAACTGTGCTACCAGCGTGCCGGCCAGGATCGGGTCTTCGCCCAGGTACTCAAAGGTGCGCCCGTTGCGCGGCTCGCGGGTAATGTCCACTCCGCCGCCCAATGACATGTTGTAGCCCTGCGCTCGCAGCTCGTGGCCAATCAGCGCGCCGTATTCATAAGCCGCATGCGTATCCCAGCTTGCCGCCGCCGCCACATTCGCCGGCAGGGCTGTCGAGTAGCGCCCGTTTGCCTGGCTTGAGCGCACGCCATACGCCGCGTCGCTCATATCGATGCCGGGAATGCCCAGCCGCGGAACGCCCACCGCATAGCCCACGCCACGATTCGACGGCGCATTCTCCGGCGTCAGCGGATCTTCGGTCGGCATGCCCACGCCATGCAGCAGCGCGATCTTCTCGTCCAGCGTCATCTCTTTCAGAACCAGGTCAGCACGCACATCGGCAGAGAGCGCGGTGTTCATCCACGGCCCGGTCGGCTTGGGGGCCTCGTGCCTGCGCTGCGCCATTCCGGCAACTGCCATGCAGAAAACAAACAGAAATGCGACTGCCGAAATCCGGAGCCCGGTGCGGCGCAATGAATACCTCATAAATCCCCCTCGATTACTGCTCCTCAATGATAGGCGGGCGACCCCTGTCCCGGCGGCCGTTCGCAACCACGATGAGGGTGCGGCCTCGGTGCCGGCGGCCAATCGAAAACTCGATGAGGGTGCCCCCGGTCCCTCGCAGTTGGGGACCGGGGACGGAAGCCACTCATTCCTCCACAATCGCCAGATCCCACGGGGCAAGCGTCAACTGCGTGCCCTTGGTCACGGCCTTTCCATCGAGCAGACTCGTCCCCGCGCCATAGCCGTAACTCGCCTTTGCCTCTTCGCCCGAATAGTTGAAGTAGTAGTGCACCCGCTTGCCCATCTGGTTCACGCCGTGCTGCGCATGCACCGCGGCGGGCAGTTGAAGGTCTGCCGAGCTCAACCCTGCCTTCTCCACCGCGCCGCGCAGCAAGGCCGTTTGCAATGCGTCGGAAAGATAGGTTCCCTCGTAGAGCAGCGTTCCCTTGCCGTACTCGTTCACTGTGATCGCCGGCCACTTGCCGAAGAACGGATGGTCGTAATACGCAACCGCCTTCGCGTGCTCCGGCATCAGAAACTCGGCCCAGTACGAGACCTTGTTGCCGTCGGCCACATGGTAGGGATCGCCCTTCAATTCCAGCGGATGTTCGAGATTCGAAAACTCCTGATAGCTGAACCCCGCCGCCTCGCGCAAGGGGCCCGGCGCCCTCACCCAACGGACTGCGGAATTTTCATTGGCAAAACCGCTTTTGAACGTCATTACCACGTGCCCGCCGTTCTTCACGTAGTCTGAGATGCGCTGAAGCAGTGTGTCGTCCGCAATGTAAAGTGCAGGCACAATCAGCAGCTTGTAAGCGGAAAAATCCGTGGTCGTCGGAAACACAAAATCCGAACCCACATTCAGGCGATAAAGCGAACGGTGGATCTGCTGCACCAGCGAGTCATAGCCCGCCGTTGGCTGCCCCAGGCCCCATGGCACGGACGCACTGGAAGTGAACGGCATGAAGCCGATCGCATTGGCCGAGTCGCGGCTCCAAAGAATCGCAACCTCGTTGTGAATCTTCAACCCCACCAGGTGCGGGCCAATCTTCTGCAACTCGTGCGCCGTCCGGCTGACCTCGGCATAGGCGCGGTTGGGCTCCAGGTCATGCGACAGCACGCCCTTCCAATAGGTCTCCTGGTTGGCGGCGATTGACGCCCAATGCCAGTACTCCACCATGTTCGCGCCGTTCGCGAGATGCGTGTACACGTCCTCGCGCAACTGCCCGTCATACGGCGGAAACTGGAATGCCGAACTCCAGTCCGTCGACTGCGCGTTGGTCTCCGTCACCAGAAAGTTCCCGTGCTTCAAAGACCGCGTAAAATCCGCCTGGATGGATTGCGTCACTCCATCAAAGTGGTCCTGGGTCCCGTGATAAATATTGTCGGCGGGAATATCCAGCGCCTCCGCGATCGCTTCCTCGTTCACGTCGTGCCGCATCATGCCGCCGTAGTCGGTGGTCACAAACTGGCCCGTCCCGGCGTACTCACGCACCAGCGCGGCCTGCCAGCGCAGAAAATCCGTAACCCGCATCTGGCTCCAGCGCGACCACTCCAGTTTGTAGCCCGTGCTCTGCGCCCCATCGCGGGTGGGAAGGTCTTCCCAGGTGTGCAGGTTCTCGCCCCAGTAGTTCAAGAACCACGCATTGCTTAGCGCCTCGGGCGTGCCGAACTTCTTTTCCAGGTAATGCTGAAAGCCGATAAACACATCCGGGTTAGCCGCATCGTAGCTCGATGTTTCGTTGTCCAGTTGCCAGCCAATCACCGTTGGGTTGTCTTTGTAGTGGGCCACAATGTGCCGGATCAGCCGCTCGGCATAGAACCGGTAAGCCGGCGAGTCGGTGTCCATGTTCTGCCGCATGCCGTAGGTGGAGTCGATGCCGGGCCCGCCGAAGCGATCGCCGCTCATCCGCCGGGCCAGGATCTCCGGATGCTGGTGCGCCATCCACGCCGGAACCGAATACGTCGGCGTCCCCAGAATCACCTTGATCCCGGCCTTGCCCATCGCGTCCACCACGCGGTCCATCCATGCGTAGTCAAAGCGCCCGTCCTCCGGCTCCCACAGGCTCCAGGTTGACTCGCCCATGCGCACCACGTTCAAACCCGCGGCCTTCATCAGAGCCACGTCCTTCTCCAGCCGAGCCGCCTGGTCGCCCGGCATGTACTCGTTGTAGTACGACGCCCCGTAAAGCACGGTGGGAAAGTTCAGCGCCGTACCGGCCTGTCCATTCGGGCCGGCCTGCTGTGCACTCGCCGCATTTCCCGCCAGCAGAATCATTGAAGCCAGGGTCCCGAATAAACAGTCGCGCAAATGTCGCATGGTGGATTCCTTTCCAAAACAAACAACCACTATAGCGCAGAACCACCATCCGTGCAGTGCTTACTCAAACCGCAGCAGCACAACCTCCGGCTGCGTCCCCACTCGCATCGGCGGTCCCCAGGTCCCGGCCCCACTCGACGTGTATACCTGCAACTCCCCAAACCGCTGCAACCCATATGTGAACTTGCCGAAGACCCGGCGCGTCATCCAGGTGAACGGAAAAATCTGCCCGCCGTGGGTATGTCCCGAGAGCTGAAGACTGACTCGGGCCTCTTCCACAATCGGCAGCCGGTTGGGTACATGGTTCAGCAGGATGCTGGCCTGATCGGGGTCCAATTGCAACAAGCTCAGCGTTGCCCGCAGCCGCATCGGATAAGTGGAATCCCCGTAAGGCACGCCCGCAATCTGCAGTCCGTCCACAACCACCATCTCGTTCGTCAGCACACGGATGCCGGTTTCAGCCAGCGCCTCAGCGTAGTGGTCCGCTCCACCAAACTCATCATGGTTGCCGGTGGAATAGTAAACTCCAAACCGCGCTGCGAGTTCGCGGAAAGGAGCAGCCAGCCGGTGCGCGTCGGCCTTGGTTCCGTCGAACAGATCGCCGGGAAGAAATACGATGTCCGGCTGAAGCCCTGCGCCCAGCGCGACGATGCGCCGGCAGAACCGTACGCCATTGATGTGTCCCAGGTGCAGGTCGCTGACCACAAGTGCCGTGCGGCCGCGCCAGCTCTCCGGCAGCCCAGGCAACTGCACGCCCACCTGCCGCACCTGAATCCAGCGCGCATTCAACAGGCCATAAACCGCCGCCAAAGCCGCCAGGCCAAAAAACGTCGCACCAATCTGCGGGCGGTTCGCTGCAATGCCGGTCATCCACAAAGCGAGGCCAGTCAGCCGGCAGAGGCAGGCGGCCCAGAAAAAGAAGTTCAGCATTCCCAGCCACACCGCCGCCAACTTGTAAAGCAGCGTCACCAGCCAGTTTGAAAAGTAGAAACCGAGCAGCGCGGCGACAACAAAGCTCATTGACAACGCTGTAAGCCCTGCCCGCAGGGCCCACGTGGCCGCCGGGCTCAGAGGAATCCAGAACGCGATCAAAGTGTCATAAATGAACCAGTGAGCGAGAGACAGAAAGCTCTGCATCACCAAAATGCCCGCCACGGGCCATGCTTTCAAACCGTTTCTCCTTAGCTCAATTCTTGCATGGGCAGGGAAGCGTTCCCGCATCCTGCTCCGCGGCGCACTCCTCATGAAACAATCAATCCATGCTGGGGATGGGAGACAACGCGCTGGGACTCTACCTGTCCATCCCCTTTTGCCGCTCAAAATGCACCTACTGCAACTTCGCCTCCGGCGTCTATCCCGCCAGCGATCATGAGCGTTACATCAACCGCCTCATTGAAGACATCGCCGCAGCCCCTGCCTGGGCGGCCCACAACGGCGTCGAGATGCCTCGCCGCGTAGACACGGTTTACCTCGGCGGCGGCACTCCCAGCCTGCTGGCCCCCGAACTCATCGCAAGTCTCTTCGCGGCCATGCGCGCCCACTTCCACTTTGATCCCGGCGCTGAAATCACCGTCGAGTGCGCCCCGGGCCAACTCGCTGACAGAGCTCTCGCCGCGATGGCGGCTGCCGGTGTTAACCGCGTCAGCCTCGGCGCGCAGTCCTTCATTGACCGCGAGTCCGCCGTCAGCGGGCGTCTCCACACTCGCGCAACCATCCTCGAGGATATTCGCCGACTGCGCGAGGCCGGCATCCAGAACCTCAACGTCGATCTCATCGCCGGTCTCCCGGGCCAGACCTTTGCATCATGGCAGCAATCTCTGCAGGTTCTCGTCGACTGCGGCGTCCCCCACGCCAGCATTTACATGCTCGAGGTGGACGAAGACTCGCGCCTGGGACGCGAGATGCTGGCTCATGGCGCCCGCTATCACGCCGGCCTCGTTCCCACCGACGACGTCATCGCCCGCATGTACTCCGACGCCATCGAGACGCTCGCCGCAGCCGGTCTCGCCCAGTATGAAATCTCAAATTTCTGCCGCCCTGGCATCGCCTCGCGCCATAACCTCCGCTACTGGCAGCGCCGCCCCTATCTCGGCCTGGGCCTCGATGCCTCATCCATGCTGCGCGAGGCAGTGCCTGCAGTGGGCTCCGCCGGCGTGGGCCGAGTCCTGCGCTCCACTACAACGGGCCATCTGAAGGCATTTTTCGACCACCCGGAACCCGAAGAGACCACCTGGCTCTCGCCCCAGCAGCAGCATGAAGAAGCCTGGTTCCTCGGTCTGCGTCTCAACGCAGGGGTCGGCATCGCCGCAGTCGAAGCTGAATTTGGATCCGGCCTCGTAGCCCCTGCCCTTGCTGTTGTCGCGCGCCTTCAAGAGTCGGGCCTGGTCATTCAAGAAGGCAACAGCGTCCGCCTCACTCCGCAAGGGCAATTGCTCTCAAACGATGTCTTTCAGGAGTTTCTTGAACTGGGCGATGAACCCGGAGTCGAGGCCAGGCTCGAACTAGAGTAGTGGCAAATCAGCCTTCTCGCCATCCTCATGAACGTTTGCGTTGTACAAGGGATGACTGAGACGGTGGTAGAGAAATATCTGTTGGTGCCAGCTCTCCGGCGCCAGGTTCTTAAATACAAATGCCTGCGACAGGTGGTCCCGGAGCACCTCCCTCTCCGGTTTCAAGTTGAACTGCTTGATCGCCTCGCGCTCACCGATGCTGTCTGTGATTGCACTCCTCGGTCCCCCGCAGATGTCGTCGAAGTAACACCATATTCTCGGCAGAGTGTCGTGCTTGGTAAGCAGCGCGAGCGCGGATGCGGTAGAGGTGTAAAGATCCAGGTCGAACAGGACTGCGCCCAGGGGAGCGTCTGGGCGGGGACTCCAGGCCGGGACTGTCTCCGAGACGTCTCCCAATATCAATTGCGCCCGGTCGCCTAGTCGATCTTTCAGTGTTGCCTGATTCATTTCAAAGGAGCCTGCCGCCCAATAGTAGCGCAGGTCTCTGGAATCGTCGCTCGCGGGAAGGCCGCTCCCGGCATCGAATCCCACCAAGACAATCTCGATGCCAAGCTCCTTTTCAATCTCCTTCTTCTGCTGGCACAGGCAGAGCAAGCCGTACCCGCTGGCAACTCCCAGCTCAGCCACAGTGACGGCAGAGAATCCCAGAGCCTTGGCTTCAAAAGCGGCATAGTACAAGCACCATCCGTAGTGCGGGCGCAGTACTCCTCCCGCGCTCAGCCGCGCTTCGAAGCGCCCAACTCGCCAGGTCCGGAGAAGCCAGCGAAGAAAAAGCGTCCTCAAAGGAACAGGCCGGGATGCCTGGTAGATGATCCGGTCGATGAAGTCCATGCGTCCTTCCTATCCGATTAACTCCGGATTGGTTCGATGCTACCATAGACGGCTTTTGAACATGGAGGCCATCGGTAAGGGTCGGCGCGTCCGATGCCGTGGCAGCATTTTCCTGATAGCGGTTCTGCAATTGGTGTATGGGGAATGCACGGCGGCCAAGTGGCTCGCCGCGGCGAGCCGCCTTTCGCTGCACTTGAAACACCACGGAAACTGGAGGACCGCTCGAAGGCGCACAGGATTTCAAGCGCAGGCTGGGATACCCGTTCCAGAACATCCCTATCTGCAAAGCCATGATGGGAATGCCGGCCATGTCGCGCCGGACTTTCTCTTTTCCATCGCGGGTGGAATCTCTCTTGCGACAAACGCCATGGCGGCTCTGTCCTCTACCAGGCCAACAGTTCGTCTCCGGAGGAGCGAGAGATGAACGTGACCGGCGCCGGCGTCGGCTGTGCCGAATCGCCAAAGCGCTGGATCGATTCCGGTCCCTCCGCCTTGGCCCACTCGAGCGCCTGCTCCGCCTCGCGAAGCACCACCACCGGCGAGCGGCCATGGCTTTGCGCAAGGCCAAAACAAGCTGACAGCCGGACCAGCGAGTGCCCCTCCACGTGGAACGGTTCGCTGAATACCTCCTGTCGCAGCCGCTCGGCCAGCGTGAGAGCGTCCGCATTGCCGCAGCCGGGCAGAGCCACCAGAAACTCGTCCTTGCCCACCCGGCCCAACAAGTCATAGCTCCGCAGCAGCCGCGTTGTGCGCGTAACCACCTGGCACAGCAACTGGTCGCAGTTGTCGGCTCCCAGGCGCGTGTTCCAGTGCCCAAAGTCATCAATGTCAAACAGAATCATGCCGAGCGAGCTGTTCATCCGCTGCACGCGGTCGGTCTCGCGAAACAGCATCCCCAGCATCGCTTCGCGGTTATAGATCTCAGTCAGCCGGTCCAATTGCACATTCAACGCAGCCGCCTCTTGCAGCAGCTCCAACTCGTCGGCAATCTTGTGCGCGCGCAGCACCGTCTCCAGACGAACCCGCAGGAAAGCCGGCTCCAGCGTCCGTGGCAGCAGGTCGTCGATCACGCCCTCAGCCAGCCGGTCACGCCACTCCTGGGTCACACTGTCTGAAATCAGCACAATCGGAAACTGCCGCGTCCCTTCCTCCGGCTGTACCGCCGCCAGCAGCCGCTCCAGGCTCATCCCCGCTTGTGTGCCGCAAAGGTTGGCGTCCAGCAGCGCCAGGCTCGGCGGATGTGCCACAGTCAGCGCGGCCAGCGCCGACTCCGCCGTCAGCACCACCTCCACGCGCGAACCGCATGCCGCCAGCGGCATCTCAAGTGCGGTCAGAAGCTCAGGATTCGGAGAAGCAAGCAGAAACGATGGATGCGCATGCGCCGACATGGTGAAAACCCTCAATGCTGGCTTTATCGGCATGGGTTAGAAAATATTTATGAATAGGCCGCAGATTCTTGGGCGCCTTCAATGACCTTCTGTCATAAGCCAAGTGCCCAAAGTACTACAGCTCACTTAGCCTTCATCCGGTCTCCATCCCTTCCGGAGAGTTTCACGCAAGGGATGGGGCACGGAGGTTCACTTGCCGGCTGGCTAATCAACAAAATCCACCAGCGGCGGAATTGTGATGATTCCGCGCTCATACCCCACGTCCAGCAGTTTACGGATCGCCTGCCGCCCATCGGCGCCGTAATCCAGCGTCCGCTCATTCACATACATGCTCACAAACCGGTTGGCCAGCCGCGAGTCCAGGTCGCGGGCAAACTGCATCGCATACTCCAGCGCCCCCTCGCGGTTGTCGAGCGCGTGCTGAATGCTGTCATGCACCGCCTTGGTCACAATGCGCAGCGATTCCGCGCCCAGCGACCGGCGCACCGCGTTGCCGCCCAGCGGCAGCACCAGCCCCGTCGTCTCGCGCCACCAGACGCCCAGGTCCAGAATCTTGTGCAGCCCGCTCGAGGCATAAGTAAGCTGTCCCTCGTGGATAATCAGCCCGGCGTCAAACCTGCCCGCCTGGATGGCGGGAATGATCTGGTCAAACGGCACAACCTCGGTGACCAGCTTCGGATTGAAGATCTTCAGCGCCAGGTAAGCGGTGGTGAGCGTGCCGGGAATTGCGATTTTGATGCTTCCCAGGTCTTCCAGCGCCAGCGGGCGGCTTGAAACCACCATGGGCCCGTAGCCCTCGCCCACGCTGCCCCCGCAGCCCATCAGCGTGTAGTTCTTCTGCACGTACGGATAGGCATGAAAGCTGATCGCCGTCACGTCATAGAAAGCTTCGTCCTGCGCGCGCCGGTTCAGCGTCTCAATGTCGCATAGTGTGTGAGTAAAGCGATAGCCCGGCACACGCACCTTGTTGGTGGCGAGGCCGTAGAACATGAAGGCGTCATCGGAGTCGGGACTGTGCGCGATCGAGATATCGATGATCTTTTCCGGATGTGCGGTTTCAAACGGCTGGTTGCTCACGGTGTCGAACGGTCCTTTCAAAGTGCGGACTACTTGGATTGCTTCAATCTCAGGTTAAGCGTCGTTGCGGTGCAGGCGGTTGAGTCCCACTGCCAGTGCCGCGGCAGCCACAACCTTCAGCGCGTCGCCGGGAAGAAACGGCGCCACGGCCAGCGTAAACGCCAGTTGGGCCGAAATGTGGGTCAGCGCGCCAAGCCACAACGCGCCGCATGCCAGAATGGCCAGGTTACCGGCCGCTGCGCTCATGGCAGCCGAGGCAAATCCCCGCCTGCTCCGCCGCCACAGCATGGATACCAGCCAGGCCGCCGCCGGATAGGCCATCAGGTAGCCGCCGGTCGGGCCCAGCAGGTGGGCCAACCCGCCCATGCCGTTGGGCGCAAACACCGGCAGCCCCAGCGCGCCCTGCGCCAGGTAAGCGCCCAGCGTGCCCGCCGCAAGCCGCGGCGTCAGCAGCAACCCCAGCAGCAGCACCGCAAAAGGCGCCAGCGTGAGCGGAACCGGCGTGAAATAAAGCGGCAGGGCAATATGGGCACAGACCGCCATCAGCGCGCTGCCCCCCAGAACAATGCCCCCTGCCCGCAGCCAGGCAGAGCCGCGTGCGGTCGCGGCAACTAGAACGGATCCGGTCAGCGGGTTCTCCGGCGCAGAAATCTCGTTGCTCAACACCCCTCCTCTAAACCTCTGGTTCAATGTCCGCTTCGTCTTCCGGCCTGATAACTTCAACTATTTCAGTTGGATGAAGGCGGAGTGCCCGGCGCTGAAGCAAAATGTGAATCGTCATCCCCGCGGCCGCAACCAGCAGCGCAATCAACGAGACGAAGAGGCCCAGGACTAACCAGCGCATGGCAGTAAACCTGGCTCAGAATACCAGACGGGCATCCATGCCGGCCCATGACTCCCGGCCCGGACCCGGCGCGCACCTACTCTCGCCTCAAACTCCCCTGCAGCCATTCAAGATAGGCCTGGCTCCCACTCTCCACGGGCAAAACCAGAAACTCCGGCGTTTCATAGCTATGCAATTCCAGCAGGCGGGCCTCAAGGGCAGCAATCTGGTCCGCCCCGGTCTTCAACAGCACCAGCGTCTCAGTGGCGGACTCCACCTGCCCCTTCCAGCGATAAATCGACTGCACCGCCGGAATCAGCGTCGCGCACGCCGCCAGCCCCTCCTCCACCAGCGTGCGAGCCAGTTGCCCGGCCTCCCTGGGGTTATCGGCTGTTGTCAGGACGATGCGGGCTTGGGTGGTGCTTTCCGGCATGTGCGCCTCCGCTATTGAATCAGGGTATGCAACCAATGTATGCGCTGCCCCCTGGCTTGTCCCCTTCGCAGCGGCATATTCTATCTATTGGCCTCGCCGTGGCCTCGCGGCTTGCCCGCCGCGCCCGGCTCAGGCACTATGATCCTTGCGGGCAGCGAAAACCGGCACACCTGGAGAAACAACACAATGAGCACAGCAATCAAGTTTGGCACCTCCGGTTGGAGGGCGATTGTGGCGGACGAATTCACCGTGGCCAACATCCACCTGGCCGTGGCCGGCATCGCCGCCTACGTCAAGACCCAGCCTGAGCCGCACCGCGTGCTGGTGGGCCGAGATCCCCGCTTCCTCGGCGAAAGCTTTGTGGCCGAGGCAGCCCGCGTTCTGGCCGGCGCCGGCATTACGCCCATCATCATCCCTGACGCCGCGCCCACGCCCGCCATCGCCTATGCCGTTCGCGAACTCAAAACCTCCGGCGCCATCAACTTCACTGCCTCCCACAATCCCCCGGAATACAACGGCATCAAGTTCTCCACCCACGACGGCGCACCCGCCCTGCCTGAAGTCACCCGCCAGATCGAGTCGGCCATTGCCGACCTCGCCGACTGGGGCCAGGCCGTCAGTCACCTCAATCCCCCCGAGGGCGGCTTCGAGACCGCCGACGTCAAGCCTACCTTCCTCAAGCGCCTGGCGGAACTCGTTGACCTCAAAGCCATCGCCAAATCCGGCATCAAGGTGGTCTACGATCCCTTCTGGGGCGCGGGCCGCGGGTACAGCTCTGACATTCTGCGCGAGGCCGGCGTGCAGGTTGAAACCGTTCACGACTACCGCGATGTGCTCTTCGGCGGCCACGCTCCCGAGCCCGACGACCATCTGCTCGGCGACTGCAAGGCCAAAATGAAGGAGATCGGCGCAGCCATTGGCATCGCGACGGATGGGGATGCTGACCGTTTCGGCATCGTCGACGCGGACGGAACCTTCATTCAGCCCAACTACATCATCGCCCTGCTCTTCGACTACCTGGTTGAAACCCGCGGCTGGCGCAACGGCGTGGCCAAGAGCGTGGCCACCACCAACCTCATCAACGCCCTCGCCGAGCACCACAACGTGCCACTCTACGAGACCCCGGTCGGCTTCAAATACATCGGCGAGCTCATCATTGCCGACAAGATCGCCATCGGCGGCGAAGAGTCGGCCGGCCTCACCATCCGCGGCCACGTCCCAGAGAAGGATGGCGTCATCGCCGGCCTGCTGGTGGCCGAGATGGTCGCCACCCGCGGCAAATCCCTCGGCGTCCAACTCAACGAGCTGTTTGCCAAGGTTGGTTCCTTCTATCCCATTCGCGAGAACTTCCGCTTGACCCCGGAAGTGAAAGCTGCGTTCACTGAGAAGATGAAAGCCGATCCCACCGAACTGGGTGGGCGCAAGGTCGCGCGCATTGTCCGCACCGACGGGCTTAAGCTAGTCCTTGAAGACGGCTCCTGGGTGTGCTATCGCCTCTCCGGAACCGAGCCCGTGGTCCGGGCCTATACCGAGGCGCGCAATGAGCACGACATGGAAGCCCTCAAGGCGGCCGCCGAAAAGTTTGTAACGGGATAAGAAGATCGATCGCATGCCCATGGAAGAGGTCCAGTTCGGGAGAAGCTCGGCAGACCGCGTTCCGGCTCCCGCGCCCCGCCGCGCCCTCGACTGGACGCTGGGATCCTGGCGCCTGGCCGGAACCGTGGTCGCCATCGGTCTTGCCATGTTCCTCACCTGGCACGTGGTCAACGGCAAGCACGGCCTCTCCATCTGGCACCAGAAGCGCGCCGAGGACCGCCAGTTGCGCAAGGAGATCGACGAGCTTCAGCAGGAGAACGCCCGCCTGCGCGACCACGTCGAGCGCCTCAAGTCCGATCCCAATGAAATCGAGCACGAGGCCCGCGAAAAGCTCCACTATGCCAGGCCCGGCGAGATCGTTTACACCCTGCCCGAGCCCGTGCAGCCTCCGCCGCAGCCCGTCGTGCAGCCCGCCAAGACGAGCGTCCTCACGTCGGCGATCAGCGTCCTCCACGACCTGCTTCAGGCAGCGGCGCACCTCTTCGGTTTCGACGCACATCGATAGGCACTTCGTATCCTTGGTTTGAACCGCGCTTCACCCCCCCGGCATCCAAGCCAATCCATTTGCCCGTCGCCGCCGCCCTCTTCGCCGCGTTGTTGAAACTTCGCTGTCCAAATTCGCGTCGGGTCACTGGGGTACCGCGCACGTTGGCGTATCCTGCCAGTTGTGCCCGGTTGACTGAAAGGACGTTGCGTCATGCGAATTCAAATTAAAGTCCAGTGGAACCCCCTGTCTCACCTATGCCGCCCGTTTTCGCTCACAGCGGCTGTTGCCCTGGTCGTCCTGGTGCTCGCCTCGGCCGCGCAGCTTACAGCGCAAACCGTCCCCGATCAGGCCTATGGCCCCTACAACGCAACGTTCCTGCCCGACGGCCCCGGCCTCAACAAGCAGCTCGCCCCGCCTGAGCCGCCCCGCATGCCCTTCAGCCGACCTGACGAAAACAAGAAGGTCGAGCCGCGCGCCGTCCTGCTCGCCGGCCAAGCCACCTGGTCCATCGCCTTCTGGTTCCATGCCGCCGATCCCCTCACCGGCACACTCCTCCTCGCCGGCATCGGCGACCCGGCCGCTGAAGACGCCCGCTTCATCGGCGTCCAGGACAACCATCTCGCCCTCTGGCTCGGCAACGGCCTCGGCTCCAAAAAACTCATCGCCGCCGTGAGCGAACTCTCCAAGGCCGATTGGCACTTTGCCGCCGCCGTGGGCAACGGCCAAGCCGTTACCCTCTACGCCGACGGCAAACAGGTGCTCACCACGCCGCTGGCCCAGGGCAAAGTCGCCGGCCGGCTTGAAATGGCCTCCAACCCACTCGCCGACCTTGGCACGCGCCACTTCGGCGGAGAGATCGCCGCCCTCAAGATCTATCTCCAGGCGCTGACCGATTCACAGGTTGAAGCCATCGCCGCCGAGCCCCCCGCCTTCAAAGACCTCTTCTATGAAGAAGCCTCCAAGCACTGGGACGTGCAGACCAATGGCATGATCGGCCAGACCGCCCCGCAAGATCCCTCCACGCTGCCCCACGGCAAAGGCGCGATCCAAAAGCCGGTGGCGATAGCACTCACCGCCGCAGACCTCAAAACCGAGCTGGTTGGCGAGAACCCGTGGAAGCTCCAGGGCGGCTGGCGGCTCATCGCCGAGCCCGACCTCAAGGCCGCGGGCGTCAAGGCGGACGGCGCGCAGCTCTCCAAGCCCGGCGTCTCCACCAAAGACTGGCTCGTCGCCACCGTCCCCGGCACCGTGCTCACCTCCATGATCGACCGCGGCGTCTATCCCGACTCCGACTACGGCCTCAACAACCTGGCCATCCCTGAGCGCCTCGCTCGCCAGAACTACTGGTATCGCGTCGAGTTCAAAGCGCCGCCGCAGGCCCAAGGCCAGCGCCTCACCCTC
>Ga0302320_10008027_pt1 | contig 23092 bp, 18 predicted proteins | sample Bog_T0_3_FD_202130 | JGI IMG/M metagenome (GOLD analysis project Ga0302320, IMG submission 202130) | Peat permafrost microbial communities from Stordalen Mire near Abisko, Sweden - Bog_T0_3 | ecosystem: Environmental > Terrestrial > Soil > Wetlands > Peat | place: Sweden: Abisko, Stordalen Mire... | reverse complement strand
GACGCCGTCGCGCGCGACAAATCCATCGACAAACAGGTGGTGCTCGCCGCCATGGAAGAGGCGATGCAGCGCGCCGCCAAGGCCCATTACGGCACCGAGAATGACATCAAGGTCGATATCGACCCCAAGACCGGCGAGACCCATGTCTCGCGCTATCTGCATGTCGTGGAACTGGTCGAGAACGACAAGACCGAGATTTCGCTGGCCGATGCCCGTCGCCGCAATCCCGACGCCCAGATCGACGACATCATCGCCGAAAGTCTGCCGCCGGTGGATTTCAACCGCATCAATGCCCAGAACGCCAAGCAGGTGATCGTGCAGAAGGTGCGCGACGCCGAGCGCGAGCGCCAATATGACGAATACAAGGACCGCATCGGCGAAGTGGTGCATGGCGTGGTCAAACGCTCCGAGTTCGGCTCGGTGGTGGTGGATCTTGGCAAGGCCGAAGGCGTTGTCCGCCGCGACGAAATGATTCCGCGCGAAAGTTTCCGTGCCGGCGACCGCATCCGCGCCTATATCTACGATGTGCGCCGTGAAGCCCGCGGCCCGCAGATTTTCCTCTCCCGCAGCCATCCGCAATTCATGGTGCGGCTGTTCGCCCAGGAAGTGCCGGAAATCTATGACGGCGTGATCGAAATTCGCGCCGTGGCGCGCGACCCCGGCTCCCGCGCCAAGATCGCGGTGATCTCCAAGGACTCCTCGATCGATCCGGTCGGCGCCTGTGTCGGCATGCGCGGCGTGCGCGTGCAGGCGGTAGTGCAGGAACTGCAGGGCGAACGCATCGACATTATCCCGTGGTCGAACGAGGCCGCGACTTTCATCGTCAACGCCCTGGCCCCCGCCGAAGTGACCAAGGTGGTGCTGGATGAAGACACCCACCGCGTCGAAGTGGTGGTGCCCGATGAACAGCTTTCGCTGGGCATCGGCCGCCGCGGCCAGAATGTGCGTCTCGCCTCCCAGCTTACCGGCTGGCAGATCGACATTCTCACCGAGGCCGAGGAATCCGAACGTCGCCAGAAGGAATTCACCACCCGCACCGCGCTGTTCATGGAATCGCTGGATGTGGACGAAACCGTGGCCCAGCTTTTGGCCTCCGAAGGCTTCGCCTCGATTGAGGACGTGGCCTATGTCGATGCCGGCGAGCTGGCCCAGATCGAGGCCTTCGATGAGGAAACCGCCAACGAGCTGCAGAACCGCGCCATCGAATTCATCGACGCGCGCAACGCGGCGCTGGATGAAAAGCGCAAGGGGCTCGGCGTTGAGGACCAGGTGCTGGAAGTTGAAGGCGTCACCCCGGCCATGGCCGTGGCGCTGGGCGAGCACGACATCAAGACGCTTGAGGATCTCGCCGGTGCCGCCACCGATGACCTTCTGGGCTATTACGAGACCAACAAGGAAAAGGAACGGGTTCGCATCCCCGGCGCGCTGGAAGGCTTCAATCTCTCCTCCGACGATGCCAACGCCATCATCATGAAATCGCGGGTCAAGATCGGCTGGATCGAGGAATTGCCGCCCGAAGAAGAAGCCGTGTTGGAGTTCGAGGCAACCGCCGAGAACGCGCCGGAAGAGGGTGAAACGGCCTGATGACGGCAGTGGCGCACAAGATGGAAGATGACGATCATGATGACCGCCAGAGGCGGGACATCGTGTCGGGCGAAATCATGCCCGAACATCGCCTGATCCGTTTTGTCGCCGCGCCCGATGGCACCATCGTGCCCGATGCCGCGGCCAAGCTGCCGGGGCGCGGCCTGTGGGTGGAAGCCACCCGCAAGGCGATCGCCACAGCGGTTGAGAAAAAACTCTTCGCCCGTGCCGCCAAGATGCAGGTGAATGCCATCGCCGATCTGGCCGACCGCGCCGAAAAAGCCCTGGTGACGCGGATTCTGGGCGACCTTGGCATTGCGCGGCGCTCCGGCACCCTGGTGCTGGGCTTCGACAATGTGCTGCGCGCCCTGGACGGCCCCAAAGCGCCGCCCACGCTTCTGATCGAGGCGTCGGATGGTTCCAAGGACGGCAAGCGCAAACTCTATAACGCGGCGCATGCCCGCGGCCTGAAACCCATGGTGGTGGAGTGCCTTTCCAGCGCCGAATTGGGCTTGGCGCTGGGGCGCGAGAATGTGATACATGCCGCCGTCCACCCGGGCGGTCTGGCGGAACGCCTGACCCTGGATATGCAGCGCCTTCAGGCTCTGCGGATTCCTGCCCGGAACGAAAGCCCGCGAGCGGACGCGAGCAAAAGCGAAAGTAAGTCATGAGCGATACTGACGAGACCAAGCGCCCCAAAACGCTGTCGCTTAAGAAGACGGAAACATCCACCGTCAAGCAAAGCTTCAGCCATGGCCGCACCAAGGCGGTGGTGGTCGAGAAGAAACGCACCCTGGGCGCCCCTTTGCCCGCCAAAGCGCCGCCGGAAAAACCCGTCGCCGCGGAAAAGCCCGTGGCCTCTGAGGCCAAGCCCGCCGCCAAGCCTGCCGTGCGCGGCGTGGTGCTGCGCCAATTGTCGGACGAGGAAAAGGCCCGCCGCGCCGCCGCCCTAGCCGATGCCAAGGTTTCCGATGTCGAGGCCCGCCGCAACGCCGAAAGCGATGCCCGCCGCCGTGCCGCCGAAGAAGAAAAGCTCAAGACCGAACATGTCGCCGCGGAAAAGCGCAAAGCCGAGGAAGAGGCGCGCAAGGTCGCCGATATCGAAGCCCGTCGCCTCGCCGAAGAAGTCGCGCGCCGGATCGAGCCCAAACCCGCCGCGCCCCTGGCCGGCGAAGTCAGCCGCCGCCGCCCGGCACAGGACGAAGAAGAGGAAACCGTCGCCAAGAAAATCGGCGGCAAGATGGTGCCGGTCAAGGCGCCCACGCCCAAGAAAGTCGGCGAGGGCGAACGCCGAAAGGGCAAGCTCACCGTCACCCGCGCCCTGGAGGGCGATGACGAACGCATGCGCTCGGTGGCGGCCTATCGCCGCCATCTCCAGCGCGTCAACAAATCCCACCAGCAGCAGCCGGCCGGCCCCGCCGGTCCGCGCGACATTACTATCCCCGAGACCATCACCGTTTCCGAGCTGGCCAACCGCATGGCCCGCCGGGTGGTGGATGTCATCAAGGTGCTGATGGAAAACGGCATGACGCCGACCCCCAACGATATTATCGACGCCGACACCGCCGAGCTGGTCGCCGCCCATTACGGCCATACCGTCAAGCGGGTGGCCGAATCCGACGTGCTCGAAGGCTTGACCGGCGCCGCCGACGAAGTCGGCGCCATGCTGTCACGCGCCCCGGTGGTCACCGTGATGGGCCATGTCGATCACGGCAAGACCTCGCTGCTCGACGCTTTGCGCAAGACCGATGTGGTGGCCGGCGAAGCCGGCGGCATCACCCAGCATATCGGCGCCTATCAGGTGCAGCTGAAATCCGGCCAGAAGATCACTTTCCTTGACACGCCGGGCCATGCCGCCTTTACCGCCATGCGGGCGCGCGGCGCCAAGGTCACTGATCTTGTAATATTGGTGGTCGCCGCCGATGACGGCGTGATGCCCCAGACGGTGGAAGCCATCGCCCATGCCAAGGCGGCAGGCGTGCCGATGATCGTGGCGATCAACAAGGTGGACAAGGGCGACGCCAATCCCACCCGGGTCAAAACCGAATTGCTGCAATATGAGATCCAGACCGAAGACATGGGCGGCCAGACCCAGGCGGTCGAAGTCTCCGCCACCAAAGGCATTGGCCTGGACAAGCTGGAAGAAGCCATCCTGCTGCAGGCCGAAATTCTCGACCTCAAGGCCAATCCCGGCCGCGCTGCCGAAGGCGCGGTGATCGAGGCCAAGCTCGACAAGGGCCGCGGCCCCGTCGCCACCGTGCTGGTTCAGCGCGGCACCCTCAAGGTGGGCGATATCGTGGTCGCCGGCTCGGAATGGGGCCGGGTGCGCCTGCTCCAGAATGATCGCGGAGAAACCGTCAAGCAGGCCGGCCCCTCGACGCCGATTGAAGTCTTGGGCCTCTCCGCCGCGCCGGAAGCCGGCGATGAAATGGTGGTGGTGGAATCCGAAGCCCGCGCCCGCGAAGTGGCGGAATATCGCGGCCGCAAGCGCCGGGAATCGCGCCAGGCCTCGTCCAGCCGCCAGACATTGGATCAATTGCTCCAGACCCGCGCTTCGGGCGAAAAGCGGCTGTTGCCGCTGGTGCTCAAGACCGATGTCCAGGGTTCCGCCGAAGCCATACAGGGGGCTCTGGCCAAGCTGGGCACCGATGAAGTGGGTGCGCAGATTCTGCAATCGGGCGTCGGCGGCATCACCGAAAGCGATGTCATTCTGGCGCATGCCAGCGGCGCGGCGGTAATCGGGTTCAATGTCCGCGCCAACAACCAGGCGCGCGAACGCGCCAAGCGCGACGGTGTCGATCTTCGCTATTACAACATCATCTACAATGTCGTGGACGATGTGAAAGCGGCGCTGTCGGGCCTGCTCACGCCCGAGACGCGCGAAAAATTCCTCGGCAATGCCGAAATCCTGGAAGTCTTTACGATTTCCAAGGTGGGCAAGGTCGCGGGCTGCCGTGTCACCGAAGGGGTGGTACGGCGCGGTTCCAAGGTGCGCCTGATCCGCGACAATGTCGTGATCCATGAAGGCGAACTTTCCACCCTCAAGCGCTTCAAGGATGAAGTGAAAGAGGTTCAGGGCGGCCAGGAATGCGGCATGGCCTTCGCCAATTACCAGGATATGCAAAAGGGCGACGTGATCGAGTGTTTCGACGTCGAAACCATCCAGCGCGCACTTTAGAACCCGTTTTTATTAATCAGGTCCAACTCCTGAATTCCCGTCACCGGGAATAACAAGCGAGCTTCCCATGTCCCGGCATCGTTCCCCGCGCGGCGGCGACCGTTCCAGTCAAACCCGCACCCGCACCCCGCGCGGCGATCCGGGGCCGTCCCAGCGCCAGCTTCGCGTCGGCGAGGCGCTGCGCCATGCCCTGGCCGAAATCCTGCGCCGCAATGAAATTCAGGATACCGACCTGAAAGGCGTCTCCGTGACCATCACCCAGGTCAAGCCGTCGCCCGACATGCGCTATGCCACGGTCTATTGCGAACCTCTGGGCGGCCAGAACGCCAAGGTTATTGTCGCCGCCCTCAACCGCCACAAGGGATTTCTGCGCGGCGAGATGGGCCACATGATCGCGACAAAATTCACCCCTGAGCTGCGCTTTGTCGAAGACGATTCCTTTGCCGAGGCGCAGAAGATCGAAACCATCCTCAAATCGCCGGAAGTGCAGCGCGACCTCGTCGCCCCCGATGAGGACAGCGAATCGGACGATGTCTAAAAGGAAAAAAGGAAATCCGGTTCATGGCTGGGTGATCCTCGACAAGCCGTCAGGAATGACCTCGACCCAGGCCGTCGCCGCGGTGCGCCGGATTTTCGATGCCCAGAAAGCCGGTCATGCCGGCACGCTCGATCCGCTCGCCACCGGCATCCTGGCCATCGCGCTGGGGGAAGCGACCAAAACCGTGCCCTTTGTCCAGGACGCCGCCAAAATTTATCGCTTTACCGCGACCTGGGGCGAGGCCCGTGACAGCGATGATACCGAAGGCAAACTCACCGGCACCTCCGCCGTCCGCCCCACGGCGGAACAAATCACCGCCATGCTGCCCCGCTTCACCGGCAGCCTGACCCAGGTCCCCCCGGCCTATTCCGCCATCAAGGTGGCCGGCGAGCGGGCCTATGACCTGGCCCGGGAGGGGGAAGAGGTAGTGCTGGAGCCCCGCCCGGTGCAGGTCTTTGAAGCCCGGCTGCTGGCTGCCAAACCCGATACGGCCGAGTTCGAAATCCTTTGTGGTAAAGGCACTTACGTCCGATCCTGGGTGCGGGATATGGCCATCGCGCTGGGCACTTTGGGGCATGTTTCGGCCCTGCGCCGCACCCGGCTGAGCGCCTACCAGGAAAAAGACTCCACGCCTCTTTCGGACCTGACCCCTTTTATGCATAGTCCCGCCGCTTTTGCGTATTTAAAGCCCCTCTCGACCGCGCTGGACGGCATCCCGGCGCTGGCCGTTTCGGGCAGCGATACGGTCCGCCTTCGCAGCGGCAATCCCATCCTCATCCGCGCGAATTTGTTCGCCAGGCTGAAAGACGGTTTTGCCGATGACGGCGGGCTCCAGGGGCAGACCGTTTTCCTCAAGGATGAGGCGGGCGGCCCCGTGGCATTGGCCGAGATCGCCGAAGGCGAGCTTCGCCCCTTTCGTGTTTTCCAACTTTAGGATCTGATGACCGATGATTACGCCTGAACGCAAAAAAGAAGTTATCGCCGAATACGCGACCAAGAAGGACGATACCGGCTCGCCGGAAGTCCAGATCGCGGTGCTCTCCGAGCGCATCTCCAACCTGACCGAGCATTTCAAGCTGCACGCCAAGGACAATCATTCCCGCCGTGGCATGATCCGCATGGTCTCGGAACGCCGCTCTCTTCTCGACTATGTGAAAAGGACCGACGTCAAGCGCTATGAATCGATCATCGCGCGCCTTGGTCTGCGCCGCTGAGTTCGCAACACACAGTATTGACAGGGTCCGGCGCCGCGGCGTCGGCCTCTGTTTTTGCATCTGCAAGGGATGAGCTTTTGCAGAGGCTGATCCCATAGGGGGATCATGACGACGCGCCTGCGCAATATGGCGCACGCGCATATGACTGAAAGAAAAACCAAAATGTTCAAGATCCACAAAGAAAGCTTCGAATGGGGCGGCCGCACGCTGACTCTGGAAACCGGCAAGATTGCCCGCCAGGCCGATGGCGCCGTGCTCGCCACCTATGGCGAGACCGTGGTGCTGGCCACCTGCGTCGGCGCGCCCAATCCGAAAGAAGGCATCGATTTCTTCCCGCTGACCGTGAATTACCAGGAACGCTATTACGCCGCCGGCAAGATTCCGGGCGGCTATTTCAAGCGCGAACGCGCCCCGACGGAACGCGAAACCCTGATCTCACGCCTGATCGACCGTCCCATCCGTCCGCTGTTCGCCGACGGCTATCGCAATGAAACCCTGGTGGTGGCGCAGGTTCTCTCCCACGATCTGGAAAACGATCCCGATATCCTGGCCATGATCGCCGTCTCGGCGGCCCTGACCATTTCCGGCCTGCCCTTCCAGGGCCCGATCGGCGCGGCCCGCGTCGGCTATATCGACGGCGAATACAAGCTCAATCCGCCGCTGGAAGAGATGCCCAATTCCAAGCTGGAATTGGTGGTGGCCGGCACACATGACGCCGTGATGATGGTGGAATCCGAAGCCAAGGAACTAAGCGAAGATGTGATGCTGGGCGCCGTGATGTTCGGCCATCGTGAGATGCAGCACGCCATCAATGCCATTATCCGCTTGGCGGAAAAGGCGGCCAAGGAGCCGCGCGCCGTTCCGGAAGATGTGCATGCGCCCCTGCGCGCCAAGCTTAAATCCGCCGCCTCCGCCGAACTGTCCAAGGCCTTCTCACTGCCGATCAAGTTCGAACGCCGTGACGCGCTCAGTGCCGCCAAGAAGAAGTTCGCCGCCGATTTCGTTGGCGAAGATGAAGGCAAGGTTGCCGCCAGTGTCTATTCCGGCCTGATGCATGATGTCGAAGCCGATGTGATGCGCAATGCCGTGCTCGACACCAAGAAGCGCGTCGACGGCCGTGATCTCACCACCGTCCGTCCGATCATCGGTGAAGTCGGCATTCTGCCGCGCACCCATGGTTCGGCCCTGTTCACCCGCGGCGAAACCCAGGCGCTTTGCATCGTCACCCTGGGCACCGCCGAAGACGAACAATTCGTCGACAGTCTGGAAGGCACCGGCAAGCAGACCTTCATGCTGCATTACAACTTCCCTCCCTACAGCGTTGGTGAAACCGGCCGCATGGGCTCACCTGGCCGCCGTGAAATCGGCCATGGCAAGCTCGCCTGGCGCGCCATTCATCCCATGCTGCCGTCCAAGGACAGCTTCCCCTACACCATCCGCGCGGTGTCCGAGATCACCGAATCCAACGGCTCGTCGTCGATGGCGACGGTCTGCGGCACCTCGCTGGCGCTGATGGATGCGGGCGTTCCGCTGGCCAAGCCCATCGCAGGCATCGCCATGGGGCTGATCCTGGAAGGCAGCCGTTACGTGGTCCTTTCGGACATTCTGGGTGACGAAGATCATCTGGGCGACATGGACTTCAAGGTTGCCGGTACCCAGGACGGTATCACCAGCCTGCAAATGGACATCAAGATCGCCGGCATCACCGAGGAAATCATGCGCGTGGCGTTGGACCAGGCCAAGGGCGGCCGTATCCATATCCTGGGCGAAATGAACAAGGCGCTGACCGGCGCCCGCGCCGAACTGGGCGAACATGCCCCTCGCATCGAGCAGATCAAGATCCCCACCGACAAGATCCGCGACGTGATCGGCACCGGCGGCAAGGTGATCCGCGAGATCGTGGAAAAGACTGGCGCCAAGATCAACATCGAGGACGACGGCACCGTGAAGATCGCCTCCGCCGACGGCGAGTCGATCAAGGCGGCGCTGAAATGGATTCGCTCGCTCACCGCCGAACCGGAAATCGGTGAAATCTACGACGGCAAGATCGTCAAGGTGATGGATTTCGGCGCTTTCGTGAATTTCTTCGGCCCCAAGGACGGCCTTGTCCATGTCAGCGAACTGGCGCGCGAACGCGTCGCCAAGCCCGCCGATGTGGTCAAGGAAGGCCAGGCCGTGAAGGTCAAGCTCTTGGGCTTTGATGATCGCGGCAAGGTGCGGCTTTCGATGAAGCAGGTGGACCAGACCACCGGCGAAGACCTGTCGAAAAAGCAGGCTGCGGACGCCTAACGTTTTCGACTTTCTCAGAAAACGCCCGCGTGGTTCATGCCTTGCGGGCGTTTTGTTTGCTGCTCTTGGTTAACCGGTGTTTGCCATTCTTGTTTCAGCCGCATTGACGCGATAGCTTGCCCATATGGCCGTTTTGATGCGCCTCATAAGCCTTATCCTGATCGTCCTGGCGCTGATGCTGCTGGGCGCCGACGCTGTGACCTCCCTCGAAAAAGGCGGCGAAATCACGGTGCGGTCGCTGGCAACGGTCTGGACCATCATCGACGCGAACGGCCTCAATGTTTTCAAGGATTGGGTGCAGCATTATCTGCCCTTCCTCGCGCAAGGGGTTTATTCCGCCTTGGCCCTGCCAGGCTGGGCCATCACCGGCGTGATCGGCGTGATCCTGGCTTTTATTTTCGGAAGAAAACTCGGGCCGGAATAGTGAGCTGTGTTTCGCGTAGCGAACGAAATGGTCCCGTGGACCATTTCGAGCAGCGAACGCCGCGAGCTTGAGCGAGCGGCCGCGGGCAACGCGCCATCGTTTACCGGCCACCGGCCGGAAATTTGCAATGGCAAAATAAAGGCATAACAGGGGCAAATAAGTCCATTGTGCGTCCGTTCCCCATTAAATTTCCTCCGCCCATTCCCGCCCGTGCGTTTCCATAGGACGAATTGTGGAGATGCAATCATGCGATGCTATTTCAAGACGGGCGCACGTATTACCTCGGTGGAATTTCTGACCGCAACGGACGATGACGCACGCATCGCCGAAGCCCGCGCCCTGTTCACGGAAAAAGGCATGCCAGGCGGCGCCGACGGATTCGAGGTCTGGGATGGCAAACGCTTTATCTATCGCTTCCCTGAAGACCCGCCAGGTCTTGAATGATGGAATTGTGCCGGCTTGATTATCTGTTTCGGCCGTCCCGGCGGGTTCGTACGCTGTCGCTACGAACACGCTGGTGCTCAGGCTTCTTGCAAGCTCTTCATGTGCCGCGCGTGGCGCCGGGAACCCAGAGAACATCCCCCATGCCGCCATCATTGGCGGTGCGCGCCATGACAAACAGATGATCCGACAGCCGGTTGGCATAGTGAAGCGCTGCTGGATTGATGGTCTCGGCTGATGCCAGCTCCGCAATCACGCTTTCCGCCCGCCGCGCCACGGCACGCGCCAGATGCAGATGCGCCGCCAGCGCCGTGCCGCCCGGCAGCACAAAAGATTTGAGCGGCGAGAGCTTTTCATTCATCGCGTCAATCTCACGCTCCAGCCGTTCCACCTGCGCGCCCGCCACGCGCAGGCGGCCCTCTGCTTTGCGGCCATCCTCCGGCGCGCTCAGGTCGGCGCCCAGGTCGAACAAATCGTTCTGGATGCGCGCCAGCATGGCGTCCACATCGCCTTCCGCATCCAGCCGGGCAACGCCGATGGCGCTGTTAGTCTCATCCACCGCGCCCATCGCCGCCACGCGCAGCGCATATTTCGGCAGCCGCGAACCGTCCCCCAGCCCGGTCTCGCCGGAATCGCCGGTCTTTGTGTATATTTTATTCAAGGTCACCATGCCCCAAACCTAGCCTCTTGCGAGGCAGGGGTTAAGAGCTATGATCCCGCCCGTTCGCGCCAAAAGAGTGTTCCATGCCCGTAGAAGCCCCCGAAATCATTGAAGTTGAGACCAGGCGCGTCTCCTGCGACGGCGTCGGGGGTGGCCTGGGCCATCCGCGGGTCTATCTGGAAATGGGCGACGAAAACTTCGTCGAATGTCCCTATTGCGACCGCCGTTTTGTCCTGAAAGACGGCGCGAGTCACGCGCATTGAGTTGGGGCCATCATTGACCGCTCTGAAAAAGGGCGACCATCTCTATCTGATTGACGGTTCCGGCTATCTCTTCCGGGCCTATCACGCCCTGCCGCCTCTCACGCGCAAATCCGACGGGTTGCCCACCGGGGCGGTGTCCGGCTACTGCAACATGCTGTGGAAGCTGCTGGAGGACATGAAATCCGATGCACCCACCCATCTGGCCGTGATCTTCGACGCCAGCGAAAAAACCTTCCGCAACGAGATTTACAAGGAATACAAGGCCCACCGTCCGCCCGCGCCGGAAGATCTGATCCCCCAATTTCCCCTGGTGCGCGATGCCACCCGCGCCTTCGGCGTCTCCTGTGTCGAGATGAAGGGCTTCGAGGCCGACGACCTCATCGCCACCTATGCCCGGCTGGGCCGCGAAGCCGGCGCCCGCGTCACCATCGTTTCCTCCGACAAGGACCTGATGCAGTTGGTGGTGGACGGCAAGGTTGAATTGCTCGACACCATGAAGAACAAGCGCATCGCCTCCCCCGAAGTCCTCGAGAAGTTCGGCGTGGCCCCGGACAAGGTGATCCAGGTCCAGGCTCTCGCGGGCGACTCGAGCGACAATATCCCCGGGGTGCGGGGAATCGGGATCAAGACCGCGGCGGAATTGATCAATCTCTATGGCGATGTCGAAACGCTGTTAAAGCGCGCCGGCGAGATCAAGCAAAACAAGCGCCGCGAAACCCTGATCGAAAATGCCGACAATGCCCGCATTTCATTGCGCTTGGTGACTCTCGACGACAAGGTGCCGCTGAAAGAACAGCCGGCCGAATTCGCCGTGCATCAGCCCGATCCGAAAGAACTGATCGCTTTCCTCAAGGCGATGGAGTTCGGCTCCATCACCAAGCGCGTCGCAGCCCATTTCGAAATCGGCGATGTCGACGCCATCGCCTCCGATCCCTCAGTCACCGTCGCGCCGCAACTGAAAATCGAACTGCCCAAAGCCGAAGCGCCGGCCGAGGATGCGGCGATCCGCGCCCCGATCAATCACGATGCTTATCTCACCGTCACATCGGCAAAGGACCTCGACGCCTGGATCGCCCGCGCCACGGCGCGCGGGCTGGTCTGCGTGGATACCGAAACCACGTCGCTCGATCCCCAGCAGGCCGGGCTGTGCGGCGTGTCACTGGCGTTGGCGCCGGGAGAGGCCTGTTACATCCCCTGCGGCCACCGCAAGGGCGATGGTTCGCAACTCGACTTGTCAGCCGAAAAAGACAGCGGCGATATTGTCCAGATGCGCGAAGCAGATGTTCTGGCGCGGCTGAAGCCAATGCTCGAAGATCCCACAGTGCTGAAGGTGGGGCAGAATCTCAAATATGACGCGGCCATCTTTCTGGAACGCGGCATCCGGCTTCATCCCATCGACGATACCATGCTGATGTCCTATGTGCTGGAAAGCGGGCTGCACGGCCACGGCATGGACGAATTGTCCGAACTGCATCTCTCTCACAAGCCTATCGCCTTTAGCGAAATCACCGGCAAGGGCAAGGACAAACTCACCTTCGATTGCGTGCCGGTGGCCGAAGCCACAAAATACTCCGCCGAAGACGCCGATGTCACCCTCAGGCTTTACATGCTGCTGAAGCCCATGCTGGCACAGGCCCGCAAACTCACGGTCTATGAAACGCTGGAACGGCCGCTGGTGATGGTGCTGGCCGATATGGAGCGGGCCGGCATCACCATTGACCCGGAATTACTGCGCCGCCTGTCCAATGATTTCGGAAAGACCCAAGGAAAGCTGGAAACGGAAATCCACAAGCTGGCGGGCCAGGACTTTAACATCGGCTCGCCCAAGCAGTTGGGCGAAATCCTGTTCGACAAGATGGCTCTGGAAGGCGGCCGCAAGACCAAGACCGGCGCCTGGTCCACCGATGTCGATGTGCTGGAGGAAGTGGCCGCCCAGGGCCATCCCATCGCCCAGAAAGTCTTGGAATGGCGAGGCTTGGCGAAATTGTGCGGCACCTATACCGACGCGCTGCCCGGCTACATCAATCCCAAAAGCGGCCGGGTGCATACCTCTTACGCCATGGCCTCCACCTCAACCGGGCGGCTGGCCTCCACCGATCCCAATCTGCAGAATATTCCTGTCCGCACCGAGGAAGGCCGCCGCATCCGCCAGGCCTTCATTAGCGCCCGCGGCCATAAGCTCATCAGCGCCGATTACAGCCAGATCGAACTTCGGCTTCTGGCCCATATCGCCGACATTCCCGAACTCAAAAAAGCCTTTGCCGAGAACATTGATATTCATGCCCTGACCGCGTCCGAAATTTTCGGCGTCCCGGTCAAGGACATGCCCGCCGAAATCCGCCGCCGGGCCAAGGCGATCAATTTCGGCATTGTCTATGGCATTTCGGGGTTCGGATTGGCCAACCAGCTTGGCATCCCGCAAAGCGAAGCCAGCGATTACATCAAGAAATATTTCACCCGCTTCCCCGGCATCCGCGACTATATGGAAGACACCAAGCAATTCGCCCGCACCCACGGCTTTGTCGAAACCCTGTTTGGGCGGCGCATCCATATCCGCGAAATCAATTCCAAAATTCAGGGCTTTCGCGGCGGGGCGGAACGCGCCGCGATCAATGCCCCGATCCAGGGCGCCGCCGCCGATATCATCCGCCGGGCCATGGTGCGGCTGCCCGGCGCGCTGGCGGAAAGGAAATTATCCGCCCGCATGCTGCTGCAAGTGCATGACGAACTGATCTTCGAGGCGCCCGAGAAAGAAGTCGAAGCCACGCGCAAGCTGGTGTCATCGGTAATGGAAAAGGCGGCGCTTCCCACCGTCGAAATATCCGTGCCGCTTGTTGTCGAAGCTCGTGCCGCTGATAACTGGGACGCGGCACATTAAGCCGCGATGCTTCTCAGCCCCGTCTCGGCGGTGATGCCCGCCTTGTCCAAAGCGGCGATCAGCGCCGCCATCGCCTTGTCGGTGTCACCCTCCGCCTTGGGCAGGCCGGCGAAATAGCCCGCCAGAAAGCCCGGGGTGGCGAGATAGCCCAGGATCATCTCCCGCGCCTTTGTCATCAGCAGGCCTTCGGTAAAAAAGCCGCCCAGCACCAGCTTCAGCAGGGTGGTGGCCTTTTCCACATGACTGGTGGCGCGCGCGTCGAGGCCCTCGAAGAGCTTGGCGCTGGCCGCGACATTGAAAGCCAGACGGTCCATCTTTTCGGTGATTTCCTGACGCTGCACTTCGATGAAATTGGAGCGCCGCACCTTGCCCTGCAAGGTGGCCAACCGCTGCAATCGCCCCAGAATCGGAGTTTTGGCGTTGTTGAAAAAATTTTCGAATGGCGCCGAATTGACCACCGGCAGGACAAAGGCGGCAAGCAGGCGCTTGTTTTCGGCCCCGATCACATTTTCTTCCACAAACAGCAGGCGCTCGACTTTTTCGTCCGGCGGCGCCCCATCAATATGGGAAGACAGGATTTCCTGGTTGACCAGGCGCTTGGAGCGCAGGGTGAATGCCGCAACCAGATCTTCGTGGCTGAGATATTTGCCGACGCCAAGCACCACTTTGTTGGCCAGACTGCGCAGGGCCTTCAACTCCTCGACCAGCGAGTTGGGGACCAGGCGCTTGGTACTCTTGAATTCGGCCACAATGCGGTCGGCCACGGCAGTGCGGGCTTCCGCCAAATCGTCGGCGGCAAAATGATGCGTCAGCATGGAAAGGCCGCCCTTGGCGCCTTTGGGCGCACGGCCCAGGAACAGCTCGACCAGCTGGCCCAGCGCCACCGCCAATGTCTCGGCCGGGCCCATCAGTTCATGCAGCGCCGCCGAACCGCCCATCACTTCCGCCATGATGGCGTCAACCGACGACAGCACAAGTTTGCGGGGGGCTTCCGCGGCCGGCGCGCTCTCCATCACGGTCAGCAGAAGCTGAACTTTTTCGTCCCATCCCTTGGCGTCCTTCAAATGGTTGGCCAGCGCGGCATTGAAGATATAGGCGGCATCGCCCTGCGTGCCGAGCTTTTCGGCCAGCTCGGCAAACTGGTGGGCGTGCGGATTGGGAAACAGGCCCTTTCTCTGGTCGCGATAGACACGCTGGATCGCCTGGGTCGCCAGCTCGTTCAGGCTTTTGACGATCTGCTGTACCGGCGTGGTGGTGTTGGCGGCCTGGGCCACCGCGACTTTCTGGATGGCGTGCTGATACAGCGTCCCGGTCGCCTCCAGCTTTTCCAGCATGTCGGGGCGATGAATCAGTTCGGTGACGGTAATGCGGCCCCGCGCCAGAAAATCCGGCAGCAGGCGGCGGATGGTGGCGCGGGCGTGATAGGAATAAAGGTCTTCCGGCTTGAAGCAGGGCAGCGCATGGGGCGTATCTTCCTGCGCCACCGGCACCTTGACCTGATTGTGGCCCTCTTCGAATATTTTCAGGGTCAAATAGTCGCCGGTATCGTCGTTATAGGTTTCCTTGACGACCTTGACGCCGGTGGCTTTTTCCCCGGCCATCAGGCCCTGCGCCATCTCGATCGCGCTGTCGCGGTCGGAGCGCACATCATGCAGCGACCAGGCGCCTTTGGCGCCGACGCGGCGAAAAACCTCATAATGAATCTCTCTGCCCACCGGAATCCCCTTTACGCCACTCCGCCCTTCGCATCGCAAGCGCGTCCATACGCGGTTGCTTTGGACCAGGCACCTTCCCAACAGCGCGCTTGCGCGCACATGCGAAGGCGTGGCCCGAGTCTGCAATAGCCGCTGTTAAACCCGGGTTAACTAACCCCTCGCTTCGCTCGAAGCGGCGCCAGGCTTTCTCGGCGTCCCTACGCGTCTTTCGCTGTCGCTCAAACCTATGGACCGCCAAGAAAGCCTAGGCGCAAACCTTACAGGCCGGGTCTGGGCGCAATATCACGGTCCGGAAGCGGGCCGAGAGCGCCTCATAGATCAGCAGCCTGCCCGCAAGCCCTTCGCCGATCCCGGCAATTTCCTTCAGGACCTCCAGTGCCGCCAGCGACCCCATCACTCCCGCCGCCGCCCCGATCACGCCGGTTTCCGAGCAGTTGGGGACCATGCCTGGGGCCGGCTGCTCCGGAAACAGGCAGCGATAACAGGGGTAAGCGCCACTCTGATCATAAGGTTTGAAGGTGGCGAGCTGGCCCTCGAATTCCGTCACCGCCGCCGAAACCAGGGTTTTTCGCAAGACAAAACAGGTGTCATTGACCAGGAAACGGGTGTCGAAATTGTCCGAGCCGTCGGCGATGATGTCGTACCCCCCGATCAGGATCTTGGCGTTATCGGCGGTCAGCCGTACCGGATGGGTTTCCACCGTCACCCCGGGGTTCAGGGCGGCGAGAGCTTCGGCCGCCGCCTCGGTCTTGGGCCGGCCGACATCGCCGGTCGTGAACAGGATCTGGCGCTGCAGGTTCGACAGGGAGACCGTGTCATCATCCACCAGACCGAGGGTGCCCACGCCCGCCGCCGCCAGATACAGGGCCAGCGGACTACCCAGCCCGCCCGCGCCCACGATCAACACCCGAGCGGCCCGGATCTTGGCTTGGCCCGTGCCGCCGACCTGCCGCAGCACCAGGTGGCGGGCATAGCGTTCCAACTCTTCGTCGCTCAGGGCCATAGTTTAAACATATGATTTCGCTTGATATTTTTCAATACGTTGCGCTTTATGCTGCAGTAGAGAGCGCACCATGGCTTTGAATTGCTGCACTTTATGCTGCACCCTTTGCTGCAGCATAAAGTGCAGGATAAATCTTTTTTGCTGCGGTCATGCTGCGCAGCATGAGGAGCGTCGGCGAAGCCATAGCGACCATAAAAAATCAGATCTTGCGATAAACCCAGACCCGGGCCGGGGGCAGGTTGGCCCAGACCATGGCGGTACGCGTCACCGAATAATCGGGCGAGGGAACCACCGGGGCTTGCGCGCCATAGGAAAACTGGATCAGGGGCGCCCCGGGGGCCAGCAGCCGGCAAACCCCTTCCATGAAAATCCGCCTCCGCGCCATGGGAAAATTGAGCAGCGGAATCCCCGAAATAATGGCGCTGAACGGCTCACGGGCCTTGGCCCCCAGGGTGCGGGCAAGATCGAACGCATCGCCCTCAATCACATCCACCCCCTCAAAATGGCCAGCCAGAAATGCGGCCATGTCCGGGTCGAACTCCACCAAAGTGAGGCGCCCGGGATCAATGCCGCGCTCCAGAACGGCCTGGGTCAGCACCCCCGTGCCTGGGCCAAGCTCCAGCACCGGACCGGGGCGGGCAGGGTCTACCTGACGGGCGATGGCGCGGCCCAGCGCCCGGCTTGAAGGCATGATCGCGCCGATATTCTTGGGGTGCGCCATCAGGGCGCGCAGAAACCGCAGATTTCCAGAAAGGACGTCGGGAGGCGCGGTCATGATCCCAGCTTAAGCGGGATCGCTGCCGTTCCAAAATTCTTTCAGCCGGGCCAGAAAGCCTTCGGCTTCGGGATGGGTTCCGGCCTGGCTGGCGGTCTCAAACTCGCGCAGCAATTCCTTCTGACGTTTGGTCAGGTTCACCGGGGTCTCAACCGCGACTTCGATATAGAGATCGCCGCGCTGGGCGCTGCGCAGCACCGGCATGCCCTTGCTCTTGAGGCGGAATTGCCGCCCGCTTTGTGTGCCTTCGGGGATGGTGACCTTGGCCCGGCCGCCATCCAAAGTGGGCACTTCGATGCCGCCGCCGATCGCAGCCGTCACAAAAGACACCGGCGCGCGGCAATGCAGGCTGTGGCCATCACGCTGGAAGATGGGATGTTCGGCCACCGACAGGAAAACATAGAGATCGCCATTGGGACCGCCGCCCACACCCGCCGCGCCTTCGCCGGAGAGGCGGATGCGGGTGCCTTCCTCGACACCGGGCGGAATGTCGACGTTCAAAATGCGGTCCTTCTGAACGATGCCGGCGCCGCGGCAGGTCTTGCAGGGATGACGGATGATCTTGCCGCTGCCGCGGCAGGCATTGCAGCTACGTTCGATGGTGAAAAAACCCTGGGTCGCGCGCACTTTGCCATGGCCGGCACAGGTGGGGCAGGTCTCGGCGGCATGGCCCGCTTCCGCGCCCGAACCGCTGCATGTCTCGCACGCCACCGCGCTGGGCACTTCGATTTCGGCGGCGCGGCCGCGAAAAGCTTCTTCCAAGCTGATCTGAAGATTGTAGCGCAAATCCTGGCCGCGATTGCCGCGCCGCGCCTTGCGGCCACCCATCAGGTCGCCGAAGAAATCCTCGAACACATCGCTGAAGCTGCCGGCGAAATCAAAAGGACCCCCGCCCGCGCCCCGCGCCCCCATGCCGCCTTCAAATGCGGCATGGCCGAAGCGATCATAGGCGGCGCGCTTCTGATCATCCTTCAGGATGTCATAGGCCTCGCTGATTTCCTTGAATTTGACTTCGGCGGTGGCGTCGCCGGGGTTCCTGTCGGGATGAAACTTCATCGCCAGTTTGCGATAGGAGGATTTGAGCACCTCGACCGTCGCGCCCTTCTGGCATTCCAGGGTCTCGTAATAACAACGCTTGTTCATCGCCCCAGACATTCTTTACAGACCCGCCCCCGGACACTGAAACAAAAGGCCCTCCCGCAATTTCGCGGAAGGGCCGTGACGATTTAGGCCGCGCCTTTTTTGTTTTCGTCCACTTCCTCGAAGTCGGCGTCCACGACATTGTCGTCGGGTTTGGAACCGGCGCCGGCGGCAGCGGCATCCGATGCGGCATCGCCGGCCTGCTGTGCCTTGTACATCGCCTCGCCCAGCTTCATCGAAGCCTGGGCCAGGGTCTGGGTCTTGGCCTTGATGTCCTCGACATCTTCGCCCTTGGCGGCTTCCTTCAGGGCGGCAATTGCGGCCTCGATGGCGGTTTTTTCGGCGGCATCAACCTTGTCGCCATGCTCGCCCATGGCGCGCTCCGTCGAGCTGACCAGACCGTCGGCCTGGTTCTTGGCTTCGACCAGCTCCCGGCGCTTCTTGTCGTCGGCGGCATGGATTTCCGCGTCCTTGACCATTTTCTGGATGTCGGCATCCGACAGACCGCCGGAAGCCTGGATGCGAATCTGCTGTTCCTTGGCTGTGGCCTTGTCCTTGGCGGTGACGCTGACAATGCCGTTGGCGTCGATGTCGAATGTGACCTCGATCTGCGGCACGCCGCGCGGCGCCGGCGGAATGCCGGTAAGGTCAAAACGGCCCAGTGACTTGTTGTCCGCCGCCATTTCGCGTTCTCCCTGGAACACATTGATGGTGACGGCGCCCTGATTGTCCTCGGCGGTGGAGAAGATGTTCGACTTCTTGGTCGGGATGGTGGTGTTGCGGTCAATCAGGCGGGTGAAGACCCCGCCCAATGTCTCGATGCCCAGCGACAGCGGGGTGACGTCGAGCAGCAAGACGTCCTTGACTTCGCCCTGCAGCACGCCGCCCTGAATCGCGGCGCCGATGGCGACCACTTCATCGGGGTTGACGCCCTTGTGCGGTTCCTTGTTGAACAGCGCCTTGACGGCTTCCTGGACTTTGGGCATGCGGGTCATGCCGCCGACCAGGATCACTTCGTCAATCTGACCGGCGGTGACGCCGGCATCCTTCAGCGCCATCTTGACCGGGCCAATGGTTTTCTGGATCAGGTCGTCCACCAGCGCTTCCAGCTTGGCGCGGGTGATCTTGATCGTCAGATGCTTGGGACCGGATGCGTCCGCGGTGATGAAGGGCAGATTGACTTCGGTCTGCTGCGCGCTGGACAGCTCGATCTTGGCTTTTTCCGCGGCGTCCTTCAGGCGCTGCAGCGCCAGACGGTCGCTGCGCAGGTCAATGCCGTTCTCTTTCTTGAACTCATCGGCCAGGAAATTGACGATGCGGATGTCGAAGTCTTCGCCGCCCAGGAAGGTGTCGCCATTGGTGGACTTCACCTCGAACACGCCGTCGCCGATTTCCAGCACGGAGACGTCGAAAGTGCCGCCGCCAAGGTCATAGACCGCGATGGTGCCGGACTGTTTCTTGTCCAGACCATAGGCCAGCGCCGCGGCAGTGGGCTCATTGATGATGCGCAAGACTTCAAGGCCCGCGATCTTGCCGGCGTCCTTGGTCGCCTGGCGCTGGGCGTCATTGAAATAGGCGGGAACGGTGATGACGGCCTGGGTGACTTTCTCGCCCAGATGCGCCTCGGCGGTTTCCTTCATCTTCTGCAGGATGAAGCCGGAAACTTCCGACGGGGAATATTTCTTGGTTTCGCGCCCGGCAACCCAGGCGTCGCCATTGTCGGCCTTGACGATCTTGTAGGGCACCATGCCCATGTCTTTCTGGGTCATGGGATCGTCGAAACGGCGGCCGATCAGCCGCTTGATGGCGAAGAAAGTGAATTCCGGGTTGGTGACGCTCTGGCGCTTGGCGGGCTGGCCGATCAGGCGCTCGCTGTCGGGCGTGAAGGCCACGATCGAGGGCGTGGTGCGGGCGCCTTCCGCATTCTCGATCACCTTGGGGACCCCACCTTCCATCACCGCGACGCAGGAATTGGTGGTGCCCAGATCAATACCGATTACTTTAGCCATGTCTTAGTTCCTCTCATTGGGCATGGAGTCCTGACCCCTAAGGCGTCCTCCGGTCCATCCCATTGAATTCTTTTGACAAAATCAGGCGCTGGGGGAATCCCATGCTGACCTTATGGGGTATATAGGCAGGGGGGCGGACATTGCCAAGCCCTCGGAAATGCCTGTTTTTTCCCAAACGCTTTAAGGGTTCAGGACCCAGAAGGCGTGGGTCAGAACAGCGGCGAAACAGGTCCAGCCCAGATAGGGCAACAACAGAAGACCCGCTAGCCGGTCGCGGCGGAAGAACAGGATCGTGGTGAGCAGGACCGCCAGTACCAGCAGGCCGTTCTCAATCATCGCCAGCCCGATCTGGTGGGCGGCAAAGAAGATCGCGCTCCAGCCAAAGTTCAGCGCCAGTTGCACGCCATAGGCCAACATTTCCTTCGACCGCGTTCCGGCAATGCGCCACACCCGCCAGGCCGCCACCGCCATCAACACATAAAGGGTGGTCCAGACCGGCGCGAACACCCAGTTGGGCGGCGCGATGACGGGATGCACCAGACTCGCATACCAGGTGGGAATGGACGGCTCGGTGAAAATCGAGGCGCCGGCTCCGACGAGCAAAGTCACCACAATGAAAAGCAAGAGCGGGCGTCGCGCCGCGCGCTTGGGATCATCATCTGCCGAGTCGAGAAAGCTCATATTTTCTCCAACGCATGATCCGCCAGGATGGAGGCGATGCAGACAGAGATTTTCTTGGCCATTGGGATATGAAGAAATTCATTGGGACCATGGGCATTGGAATGCGGCCCCAACACGCCGGTGACCACGAACTGGGTTTTGGGAAATTTCGCGCCCAGCATGGCCATGAAGGGAATGGAGCCGCCTTCGCCGATAAAAGCCGCGGCTTTGCCGAAGGCGGCATTGCTCGCCTTGTCCAGCGCCTGTGATAGCCAAGGCGCCAGCGGCGGCGCGTTCCAGCCATTGTCGGCGGGCGGCCCGTTGAAGGTCACTTCGGCGCCATAGGGCGGATTTTCCTCCAGCGCCTTTTTCATGGCGGCGGTGGCTTTTTCACCGTCACAGGTGGGCGGCAGGCGCAGCGACAATTTCAGCGTCGAATAGGGTAGCAGAACATTGCCGCCATTTTCCGGCGCGGGATAGCCGTCCATGCCGGTGATGGCCAGTTGTGGCCGCCAGGTGCGGTTCAATATCAGTTCGACATTGGAATCCACCATCGCTTTTGTGCCGCCGGCAAAGGGCATGCTGCCCGCGATCTCTTTGCCCAGAATTTGCGCCGCTGCCCGCGCCTGCTCCAGCCGCTCCGGCGGGATTTGCGAAAACAAGGCATCCAGCTTCATCGCGCCGCTGGCTTCGTCCTCGATGCGCGATAGAAGCTGCCGCGCGATGCGGAAAGAGGACGGCACAATGCCGCTGGCCATGCCCGAATGCACCCCTTCGGTCAGCACCCGCACTGTCAGTTCGCCGATCAGATTGCCGCGCAAGGATGTGGTCAGCCAAAGCTGGTCGTAATTGCCGCAACCCGAGTCGAGACACACCACCAGGTCCGGCGTGCCGATGCGCGGCGACAAATGTTCGACATAGGCGGGAAGATCGGGCGAGCCCGATTCTTCCGATGCCTCGATCAGGATCACGGCCCGGGCATGATCCTGGCCCTGGTGCCGCAGCGCCAGCAGCGCCGACAGCGCCGCGAACAGGGCATAGCCGTCATCGGCGCCGCCGCGGCCATAGAGCTTTTCGTCCTTCAAAAGCGGGATCCACGGCCCCGTGCCTTCGTCCCAGCCTTTCATTTCCGGCTGCTTGTCGAGATGGCCATACATCAAAATTGTACCGCTGGTCCTGCCGGGAACCTCGATCACGATCAGCGGCGTGCGGCCGGCAAGACGCACCACGTCCAGCGTGGCGCCGGGCAGGGATTTGAGCTTTTCCCGCGCCCAGCCCGCCAGCAGATTGACCGCCATCTCCATATGGCCATGCCGTTCCCATTCGGGGTCGAAGGCCGGGCTCTTGCAGGGGATGGCGATATAATCGGCAAGCAAAGGGAGGATTTCACCCTCCCAAAGCGCGCCGATAAAGTCTGCGGCCTCGCTGCTGTCCATCTGTCAGCGATTGATATCATAGGCGGCGATCACGGCCGCATTATAAATCTCACTCATGCGCGCTCCCAGCGGGGCAATCTGGACCGACTTTTCCAGCCCCATCAGCATCGGGCCCATGACGCTGGCCGATCCCATCTGCTGCAGAAGCTTTGTGGAAATCGAGGCGGAGTGAATTGCCGGCATGATCAGGACATTTGCCGTGTCGGTGATGCGGGCAAAAGGATAAAGCGCCAGTTTTTCCTTATCCAGCGCGACATCGACCGCCATTTCGCCGTCATATTCGAAATCGACGCCGCGCTCTTCCAGGATCTGCACCGCTTCAATGATGCGCTCGCTGCGTTCAGAGCGCGGATAGCCGAAGGTGGACGAGGCCAACAACGCGACACGCGGGGTGAGGCCAAAGCGCCGCGCCGCCGCAGCGCCTTGGATGGCGATGTCGGCAAGCTGGGCGGCAGTCGGCATCTCGGTCACCGAAGTGTCGGCGATCAACACCACTTTGCCTTTGGCAAAAACCAGTTGCATGCCAATGGGGCGCTGGCCGGCCGGCGGGTCAAGCACGGTGCGCACATCGGCCAGCACATTGGCATAGTTGCGCGTCACGCCCGTCACCATGGCATCGGCATCGCCCGCCTTCAGCATGGAGGCGGCATAGACATTGCGGTCATTGGTCACCATCCGCACCGCGTCACGATGCAGGCCGCCGCGGCGCTGGATGCGCTTGTAAAGCGCCCCGATATAGGGAGCGGCCTCGGCGGCGGAATGGGGCACGCGGATTTCCAGCAGATTCTCGTCGAGTCCGGCGTGGCGCAGCCCGGCCTTCACGTCCTCGATGCGGCCCACCAGCAGCGCCTTGCCCAGGCCCGAATTCTGGAAGGCGGCGGCGG
>Ga0302320_10008026_pt1 | contig 23094 bp, 14 predicted proteins | sample Bog_T0_3_FD_202130 | JGI IMG/M metagenome (GOLD analysis project Ga0302320, IMG submission 202130) | Peat permafrost microbial communities from Stordalen Mire near Abisko, Sweden - Bog_T0_3 | ecosystem: Environmental > Terrestrial > Soil > Wetlands > Peat | place: Sweden: Abisko, Stordalen Mire... | reverse complement strand
AATAAAATCAGGCATATTAGTGGTGCAACGGCGGGAAAATATGGCCGATTCCGACCCTCGCCTCCAAACCTAACCAGTTGGAACTGTAATGGTTTGGAAGACTTCCACAGATGAGTGCCAGCGGAAGTGCCAGCAAAAATTAACTCTGGCCTGCCCTGCGTAACTCCCACCTACTCCCTACCGGAGTCGAGATCAACCGTCGTAACCTCATCACTCTAAACACAGTTATGAGACAACGATACAGACTGTATAAACGGAAAAAAGGCGGACGGTATTACATCCATGATGACGTGACCGGCAAACAGGAAAGTCTCGGCACCAATGACCGAGCTACCGCAGTGCGATTGTTTCACTCACGCCAGGAAGCGGAACAGCAACCCGCCGTGAACCTGCAAATTGCCCGCGCCTATCTGGCCGCCAGCGATCCTAAGATTGCCATCCGTGACTGGCAGTTCGTCATGGACGAAATGGTGAAGTTGAAAAAAGACCAGACCCACCATCGCTGGCAGACCGCCATCAAGGACAAAGCCTTTGACAGCATCCGGCATCTGCCGCTTCTGGAAACCCGGCCTGAACATTTTCTGCGCGTGCTGGAAGCCGGAAAAGTTTCAACCAACGTCTATCTGCGGCGCATCCACAACTTTGCCTTGGACATGACCTGGTTGCCGTGGCCGGTGCTGGCCAAGAAACGCTGGCCAGCCGTCGAGTTCAAGGAAAAGCGTGGCATCACGCTGGCCGAACATCTGGCCATCGTCGCCCGCGAAACCAATCCCGAACGCAAGGCGTTCTACAAACTCGCGTGGCACTTGGGCGCGTCCCAATCCGACTTGGCATTTCTGGAGGCGGAGAATGTGGATTGGGACAACCATGTCATCAGCTACAAGCGGATGAAAACCGACACGGTTGCCATCATGCGCTTTGACGAAGACATGGCGGAAATCCTGCGCGACCTGCCGGGCAGTGGCCCGTTGTTTCCGTATCTGCGAACGGTCCGCGCCGGCGACCGAGCGACAGAATTTCGCCAGCGTTGCGCGGGTTTGAAGATCAAAGATATCACCTTGCATTCGTATCGATATGCGTGGGCCGAGCGAGCGAAGTCGGCAGGCTATCCCGAACGATATGCGCAAGTGAACTTGGGCCATAACAGCAAGGCCATGACGCGGGCCTATTCGCGCAAGGCCGAGGTGGAAATGCCTTCGTTGAGCGAATACGAACGGCAACAAAAAGCCATCATCGGAAACCATGAAACCGAACCCGTGGCGCGGTGCGTCGCGGCATAAGGAGGACATCATGCAATCTTGGCAAATTAAAGCACTCGAACTGGAAGTGTCGGGATTCAAACATCTTGACGGATTCATCCGCGAATACGCCCTCTATTTTCTCGTCGGGGCCATCTACCTTTTGCTGGTTCTTCTGGCTTGGGTATTAAGCGGGGCATTGCGGCGAAAAGGAGGAAAATCCACGCACCACGTCCGGCCAGCAATTATCATTCACCTGCCGAAATCACCGCCGCCGCCAGACAGGTTTGACCCATTCCCGCAGTATCAGGAATCGACAGCCAGTTTCCACCGCCAGACTACAAGTCACCGCCGTCGATGGCCATGCCTCCAATAAGAAAACTGTGAGCCGGCCAAATTTGATATTCTACTCGCGTGCGTTTGTCGAATTGACCCGCAAACTTGCTTTCATCCCGCCCGCCGTGCAACTGATTGCACCGCTGACAGTGTCTGTCGCCGCAACTGCCATTGCTGGCCTTGCGGTCATTTGCCCAGTGTTGACTGGCCGTCCCTTTTGCAGCTGTTATGCATGTGTCGATGACTTTGCGGCGTGACGCAGGAGGGGAGGTCTCCCAGAGCTTTTTGCTTACTCACCAGAACGCCCAAGTCGGGGCGTGCGCGGCATGTCTTCAACGCTTCACTAGCGTGACCACCGCGGTTTTCATCGCGTCACCCTTTCGGGGCTTGCTCCTGACGCGGTAAGGTTTTTTGGAATGTTTTACGACCTGCGGATTTCTTTAGGCTACCCGCCGCCAAGTATCGTTTTTTGCAATTTCGTGTTCTGCAATCTGCGTTACACCTAATGGATCAATACGTTTCGAAGGTCGTGTCACCCTTTATTATAAGGGTGACAGAGGGGGTAAATTTGAAGGGTGCCGGGGGGGATGGGGGTCTGAGGGGGTGTGCGCTGGTGAAGACCATTTACCGTATCTCAACTATCTGGAATTTGGCTGAAGAATATGCTTTTGGTTTTGACGAGAATTATTGGTGCTTTGGTATTATCGAATGTGCGTGAGGGAGACCGGGCGACGGAGTTTCCTGTGTTAATTGTCCAAAAATCAGGTGACTTTAAGTAGCTGTTGGAAATGGTGTCATTTCCTCAATTCGGATTAGTCTTTGACACAAAACTTGTCCCGCTCACCACCTGCGGCGATAGGTGCCGATATGCCCCGCACGTTTCCCGCACGACTATTCGCGGGGTGAGCATGAGCGTGCGCGGTGGCAGGGCGGGGGTTTTGATGCGCTCCCGCAGGGCGTTAAACGCCGTAACGGCGATATCACGGCAGGGTTGCTCCATGGTGGTCAGCGGAATGGTGAGGAGACTGGCGAAACGAACATCATCAAAGCCCACGAGTCGCATATCCTGGGGAACGCGAATGCCGAGGCGGGTCAAAGTTTGCAGGAGTTGGGCGGCAAGGTGGTCGCTGGTGCAAAGAATGGCATCGAGTTTCTGGGCATGAACAAAAGAACGGACGAACTTCAGGTCAGCAGGGTCGCCCGAGTTGACAAAAGGTTGGGGTTCCTCCAACCCATAGGCGAGCATGGCGACCCGCGCGCCCGCGATCCGGGCATCCACGGTCGATGCCGTCAGCGGGCGCATCACGTAGCCCAGCCGGCGGGCTCCCAGTTTGATGAGATGCTCGGCGAGCAGGTAACCGCCTGCAAAGTTGTCAACGCCGATAAGGTCGTAGCCGCTGCGATTCGGAAAGGCGCAGATGTCGCGGTCCACCAGAACAACCGGGATACCGGCTTGTCGCAGCCGCTCGGTAATGCGGCGGTTGGCAACTTCACGATCCGCTTGGTGCTCAAAAGGAACAAAAAAGACCCCCGCGACTCCTTGTTCGATGAACCGGGAGCAGAGGGCCTCCGCCTCTTCCACGGTCATTTTTGCTTCGCTGACGGGGGAGGTGCTTGCCCCCCACCAAAGACCAAAGTCATTGACGCGCGCCAGGCTGGCCAGTTCCCCGCAGATGGACTCGAAAATCTCCGTGTGGCGCAGGTTGGGCACGATCGTGCCCAGTTGGGGAATGGCCGAATGGGTGTCGAAAGCGCGATCTTTTTCCGGGCGGATGTAGGTGCCGGAACCCCGGCGACGATCAATCAGACCCTGCTCCTGAAGATCCTTCAAAGCCCGGCCGACGGTGGGACGCGACACGCCGAAGCGTTTGACGAACTGAGCTTCGCTGGGCAGACGGCCCGTTTGGCGATACTTTCCCGCGATGATTTCGGTGGCGAGCTGGCGCGAGATGGTGCGATGCTTGGAGGAGCTACTCATGGGAAAAGTTGTCAGTTACATGCTCATTGCAGATATGACATCTTTATTCAAAGATGTCAATTCTTTAGTTGCCATTCTGTGTGGCTTGTTCAAAGTCAGTGTTAACACATGCACCCACCCCAAAGTCACTCCGCCGTGTTGCCACTGGACAAAGATATGGCTGGTAAAGTCAGTAATGAAGGCCCGGTCAGGATCAACGCCGCACTGCTGGGTGCCACGCTGGTCGGTGCGTTGGGGGGGCTTTTATTCGGCTTCGATACCGCGGTCATCTCGGGTTGCCAGTCCGATCTGGTGAAGTTGTTCACCCTCACCAGCGGCCAGCAAGGGTTCATGACCGCTTCCGCCATGCTTGGGGCAACAGTTGGCTCGCTGGCCGCGGCGAAGCCAGGGGACCGCTTTGGACGCCGGGATTGCCTTAAGATCGTTGCCGCCTTCTACCTGTTGTGCGCACTCGGCTGCGCTTTTTCCTCGTCGCTGACGATGATTGTCATCGCCCGCTTTTTGGGCGGACTGGCGGTCGGCGCAAGTTCGGTGCTCGGGCCGATGTATCTTGCAGAAATCGCGCCGGCTTCCTGGCGCGGACGGCTGGTGGCATGCTTTCAAGTCAATATTGTGTTCGGGGTGCTGATGGCGTACGGATCAAATTTTTTTCTTGGCTCGATGGGACTGGGGGCCAATGAGTGGCGTTGGAAACTCGGCGTCCAGGCCGTACCCGCTTTTGCCTTCCTGACCATGCTTTTCTTCATCCCCCGTAGTCCACGCTGGCTCCTGATGAAGGGAAAACGCGAGGAGGCGGCGATGGTGCTGGGCAAAATCGGCGTCGCGGATGTGGCGGGCCAGATGGCCACGATCCAGGAATCGTTGCACGAAGAGATTTCCGGCAAAGCCGAGCCGTTGTTCGTCAAGTCCCTCCGCAAGCCGGTCCTGCTCGCGATCACAATCGCGATGTTCAACCAGCTCGGCGGCATCAACGCCCTCTGGTATTACGCCGATCAAATTTTTGCGATGGCCGGATTCGACAAGCATGCGAGCGCGATGCAATCCGTCATTCTCGGGGTCGTCAATTTACTGTCGACTCTGGTGGGAATGGCGATCATCGACAAGGTTGGGCGCAAACCGTTGCTCATTTGCGGTAGCATCGGCGGCGCGGTCAGTCTCGGGCTGGTGGCGTGGATATTTAATAGCAACCTGCACGCCGACTGGCTGGTTTGGCTGCTCGGCGGCATGGTCATCTGCCATGCCTTTGGACAAGGTGCGGTGATCTGGGTGTTTATCAGTGAAATATTTCCCAACCTGGTCCGCAGCAAGGGTCAGACGCTCGGCAGTTTCACCCACTGGTTCATGGCGATGCTGATTTCGGGAATCTTCCCGATGGTTGCGCGAAACCTGGGTCAGCCCAATGCCGGCATGCCGTTTGCCTTCTTTTCGGTGATGATGGTCATTCAAGTTTTCGTCGTCTGGAAGTTTTTCCCGGAGACCAAACGGGTGGCCCTGGAGGATATGCAACAACGTCTCCAGCGTTGACCGGGAGCATGACGATGATAAATCCCCAATCCCAACCTGCCATTGCCGCCCGCCTCGTGGAGGGCCATCGGGTGGCCTCCGGTCTCAATGGCGATGTGCGTTTTCCCGGCGGCACGTTGCGGATGCAATTTCCACACTTTCTAGCCCTGGGACTCGACCTGACAGCTTTCCATCTGGGCACACTCAATGTCAGTATCTCGCCGCTCGCCTATCGGGTGGTGAAGCCGCGACATACTTTGACTCAGGTGAAATGGCACCCCACCGAACCCGCCGAGGACTTTTCGTTTTTCGATGTGCGTGTCAGGCCTGCCGGACTGCCTGCGATTACGGGTTTGATTTACTTTCCCCATCCGGACACCAAGCCGGAGCATTTTCAGCAACCCGATGTGCTGGAACTATTGCTGCCTTTCATTAAGGGTCTCCGCTATGGCATGGTCTTGACGCTGGAAGTTCCGCCCGCACAGATGAATTTTGAAACAGCTGGCATTCTTCCCGAGGCGAACGGAACGCCGAACACCCGTCATCAACCCGCGAATTTGAATAAAGTGCAATGAATCTCTGCATGCAAAAAACCAGCGGCTTTATTTTGGTGCTTTTTGCCGCGAGTTTGTTTTCTTTGCCGGCCGGAAAAGCCCAGGCAACGTCCAATTTATACTACATCAATAACGGCTTCACCCGTAATCAATCGGATTTTCACCAGATTTCGATTTCCAAAGGCGGTGAACAAGTTTTAGCCGATTTCGAAGGACCGGGGAAGGTGACGTATCTCTACATCACGGATGACACCGTTGGAAAATGGTATCCTGGACTCGTATTGATGGTGTTCTGGGACGATGAGAAAAATCCAAGCATCCGGATTCCTTTATCAGATTTTTTTGGGGCCATCGGCGGTCGGGAGATTGATTACCAGTCAGCATTGTTACAGGTCAATCACGCTTGTTTTATGAGTTACTTGCCGATGCCTTTCTCGAAACGGGCGCGGTTTGTTCTCGCCAACGATGGTGACCGTGATTACTCGCAAAAAGTCGCTTATGGCGTGGATTGTGAGAACAACGCCGCTTACGCCGCCGAAAAAAGCCGGTTGTGTTGCGAATGGCGGCGAAGCAATCTCGTTTCCAATGGGCTGCACACCATCATGGAAACGCACGGTCGCGGTCAATATGTCGGCTTTATTTTGCAGGTGGTCTCCAAAGCTCCCGGAGTCTGGTTCGGCGAGGGGGACACGATATTTCTTTTGGACGGCCAGGTCTTCCGCCACACCCCCGGCACCGAAGACGAATTCGGCTCCTGCTGGGAGGACCCGAATTGGAGAACGTTCACCGCGCTTTACTGCGGCCATATTCTCAATGAAAGCAGCGTGAACCGGATGTATCGCTGGTATGTCTCGAATCCAGTACGATTCCAGCATTCGCTAAAAATCGAAATCCAGAATCGACATAATAACGGCACGCCCACTACCGCCAGTGAGGCTGATGACTACACCAGCGTTGCCTTTTGGTATCAGGAAGGGCCATCTGCCGGTGCCGATTTGCCAGATTTTAAAGAGCGTGCCGCGCGAAGCTTTGCCGGTGAGTGATTGAAGGAGATTTCAAATTAAGATTTTGACCTGAAAAGAATCGAACCCAAACGTCACTTATGTCGAATCTGAAAATTTTAAAATCGATTTCCCAAGGGACCATTGGTTTTGCGCTTTTGGCCTTCATCACCCATTTTGGAATTCTGGTAAACTGCAACGCTGATAATTTGGCGATCGGACATTTTGGCGACACGAATTATGGAGATTGGACAGCGACGGGAACCGCCTTCAATGCCGGTCCCGCCGCCGATAACCTTTTTCCCAGGTTGGGAATCGAGAATGCCCGCGATCATCAGGTGGCCAGCAGCGCGATCGCAGGCGACGGTCTGACCGGGACGCTTACCTCACCCGAGTTCAAAATTAAGCGGAAGTATATATCATTTCTTGTCAGTGGAGGTGATTACGAACATGACACGTGTTTGAATCTGGTGGTGAACGGCAAAATTGTCCGTAGTGCGACCGGTTGGCGGAGCAATCGTCTGGTACCGGATAGTTGGAATGTCAGCCAATTTCTGGGACAGAAGGCGCAGGTGCAGATCGTTGACCAGGCCAGTGGCGATTGGGGCCATATCAACGTGGATCAAGTGGTTCAAACTGATAAACCGGAACGGTTGCCAATAGCCACCGGCCCGCTGTACCAGGAAGCGCTCCGCCCGCAATTTCACTTCACGGCCCGCCAATGGACCATGGACCGGCTGAATCCCGGCCAGCAGCAGGAAGGTTGGGTGAACGACCTTAATGGCCTGATCTATTACGATGGCGAGTATCACCTGTTTGCTCAAAGATGGGCCAAGTGCTGGATTCATGCGGTGAGTCGTGATCTGGTCCACTGGACCGAACTGGAGCCCGCCTTCTGGGAGGAAAGGCCCGGCAGCGGTGATCAATCCGGTACGTGCGTGGTCGACTATCAAAACACGTCCGGATTATCGCCCGACAAAGCTAATCCGCCGATGGTTGCATTTTATCCGCGCTGGGACAATCGCAGTCAATGCATTGCCTACAGCCTGGATCACGGGCGAACGTGGAAGCATTATGAGAAGAATCCGATCCTGATTCACCCGGAACGCGATCCAAAAGTATTCTGGTATGCTCCTGGAAATCATTGGGTGATGATGCTCTACGGGGGCGGTCAATATCACATTTTAACTTCATCCAATCTGTTAACCTGGAAAGACGAAAATCATCCCATCAAGGATAGCTACGAGTGCCCGGACTTCTTTGAGCTACCCGTGGACGGGGATCGCAACCAGCTCAAATGGGTGCTGATTCAGGGCGACGGAAATTATTCCATCGGCACTTTCGATGGCGCGGAGTTCAAAGAGGAGACCGGTCGGCATCCCTGCGACGTCGGGCCTAATTTCTACGCCACGCAAACATGGGCCAATACCGAGACGGGAGATGGTCGAAGAATTCAGACGGCGTGGATGCGGGAGCCTTCCTTTCCAGACATGCCGTTCAATCAACAAATCAGTTTCCCTTGCGAACTCACGTTGCATGCGACACCCGCCGGCCTGCGCGTTTTTCGTAAACCAATCCGTGAAATCGCCCTGCTGCACAATGGGCAGGATGGGTGGACGAACCGCCTTTTGAATGCCGGCCAGGTATTGCCTTTGGAGCCGTCTGGCCGGTTGTTTCAGGTAGTGGCGAAGGTCAGCATTCCAGACGGAGCCAGGTTGACTTTCGATATCCGTGGCGTCCCGGTCATCCTGACATCCCAAACCGTTGATTCCGGCAACAGCCCTGCGGCGGTCTTCGACCATATCCGGACGGTGGAACTTCTAGTGGATACTGCGTCCATTGAGACCTTTGTCAATAAGGGCGAGATTTCTTCCACCCGGTTTGTGCTGCCCACTGAGAATGGTCTGTCAGTGAAAGCCGAGGGTGGTCCAGTCACCATAAGATCGCTCACTATTTACCCGCTCAACTCGGCCTGGACGGACGGAGTTGGTAATTAGCGGTTAGGCCGGCGAGAGCCCGGACAACCCCGCCCCGCTTTACTTCGAAGCAACGCGCTTGCGTGACAGGCCAGTGCCGTCCAATCCAATCAGCGGAACCAACTTGTCCAGCCTGGGAGAAACAAAATTCTGCGTTGCCCGTGACCGTGGTCCTACCCCCGCCATAACCTCTATTTTGCTCCGAAATCTTAAACATTTCAGGCTTGGACATCCATGCACTAGTTGACATGAATCACGCTAGCAACTGTAGGTTTAACTAAATTAGAGTATTTGCAATCTATTTAATGTAAGCATTTTATCACGCAATAAAAGTAACTATCAACTTTATTAGTTGTGCATTCAACTAAATGGCAACTTGTCAATATTGCGGTTGGTAGGAATGGTTTTTTGCGTCATAGTTTTGACATGTCCCTGAACTGTTTTTGCAACGCGCGCGCCAACCAAGCGGGCCTTCGGCTTGCAAAACCGGCAAAAGTATTCCTCGTCGCGAACAGCGATATCAAAAATCCTGGTCGAAATTGCAGCCAGCCGGCATTCGGGTTGAGTTCCGCGTTTACCCTGATTGAGCTGCTCGTGGTTATCGCCATCATTGCCATCCTAGCTGCGATGCTTCTGCCTGCACTATCAAGAGCCAAGGAGAGGGCGCTGGGGATTCAGTGTTTGTCCAACAACAGGCAATTGGGTCTCGCCTTTCAGATGTATGGCGGTGAAAGCAATGATTCCGTGCCTCCAAATGTTCCTGGTAATATTGCTCACTCTACTTGGTGTCAAGGTGACATAAGCTGGACTGGGACTCCGACTCCGACGGACATGACCAATACATTAAATCTTTCCCAAAGTCTGCTGGGGCCCTATGTCGGAAAATCGTTGGGCATATTCAGGTGTCCGGCTGATAATCACGACTGTGCATATGGCGGCCCCCGGGTTCGCAGTTGTTCCATGAACGGGTTCGTGGATTCCAGCGGCCTTAAGTTATATGCCATCGCCCCTTTTAATTATCCTGCTTATCATGGTTATGCAAAGATGAGCAGCATTTCCGGCTCCGCGCCCGGACCGTCCAACTTATTTGTTTTTTTGGATGAAAATGGAGACACCATTGATGATGCTTGGTTTATTACCGATCCCGTCACGACCAAATTCTGGTATAATATTCCGGCGAGCTACCATAATGGATCCACCGGTTTTACTTTCGCAGACGGTCACTCCGAGCTGCACCATTGGCTGGTTGCAAAAACTGTCTGGAAGGTAACTTACACATATTTGCCTGGCGAGTGGCTTCTGTCTCCAGGCAGTCAGGACATCCAATGGATACAAGCCCATGCAACCGCACCACTATAGGGCGCAACTTCAAACAGCCAGCATATCAATTTTCCATAAATTTTGCGGTAAAACCAACAAACAACAAAACCCTGCATATGAAACCAAAAATAATCACTCAAAACGTCGTGCCTGTGAAGACATCGGCTGGTCGTCCAGTGTGGCTCGGCCTATCCTCATCAGGTGCGGCTGTGAATATGGTCACCGGCGCAATCGGGCACATAATCAAGACGGTGGCTATGACGATGCTGGTCTGTCTGGGAGTGTCGGCCAGTGCGCAGGTCGTGGGCTTCACCGCTGGTCCCGGCGCCACCTACGGTGGTGCCGCCAACAACGGCCCCGGCTTGAACATTGGGAACACTTTTAGCGTCAGCGGTTCCGGCATTACGGTTCTTCAACTGGGCGCTTTTAATCTTGGCGGTGACGGTTTAAATGCCGCGCACACAGTTACGCTCTTCGATGCCGACACTCAAACGGCTCTGGGCTCGGTGACGGTTCCGGCAGGAACGGTAGCCCCATTGGTCAACGGTTATCGTTTTGTATCGCTGGGTTCGCCGCTCTATTTGCCGGCCGGCAATTATGCGGTCGTCGCTTATCAGATGAATGGAAATGTGCCAGCTAATGATCCGTATGGTGATAACGGTGAGGGTTTTAATGGCAGCGCCAACTTGAATGACGGGGGCGGCATTTACAGTTTTACCACCAGCCCAAGCCCGGCTTACCCCACGAGCGGCAGCGGAAATTTTGACTGCGCCTCCTTCACCTATACCAATGTCCCGACCTGGATTGGCGGCACCAGCAGCGACTGGTCCAACCCCAGCAACTGGCAATTGGGCGTTGAGCCTTCCGGCATCACCATGGTGAACACGGCCTCGGGTAATCTCGCCACGGTTTCGACTGACGTGACGGCCAATCAGCCGAGTTTGTTGTCGATCGGCGATGGCGTTCCCGGCATCGTGGATGTGCAAGCCGGCGGAAACCTGACCGTGAACGGGCAGGTGTGGCTGGGCAATACCGTTTCGGGTCAAGGCACCATGAATATTAGCGACGGCACGGTGACGGCCAATGATTGGTATGCCGTCGGTCGGGGCGGCGGTCAGGGGAAGGTCAACATGACGGGTGGCGTTCTGGCCGTTAATAACGATCCGCTTGGGGTCGGTCTGGATGCGAACACCGTGGGAGTGTTTAATCAAAACGGCGGCGTGGTAAATGCAAATGACCAATTCTGGGTGGGCAACAACGACCAGGGCGGCAGTCAAAACAGCGCCACCTACAATCTGACCAACGGCTCGATTATCATCAACAGTTGGACGGTGATTGGCCGGCATAATACCGTGGGTGTGCTGAACATCTCCGGCGGGTCCTTGACCAAGACCAGCGGCAATGGTGATCAGATGCTTATCGGCGTGGATGAGGATTCGAGCACGGGTATCATCAACCAGACCGGCGGCGCCATCACGAATACTGCGAGCGACACCTATCTGGCCGGTTACAACGCAGGTACAGGCATATGGAACCTGAACGGCGGATATGCTGTGTTGGCATTGCTTCAATTATGTCACAACAACGACGGTAACAGCAGCGGCACGATGAACCTGAACCCCAACGGGACTTTGGTTGTCAGCAGTGTTGGTTATGGGGGCAGCGGAGCTTCAACCGCCACCTTTAATTTCAACGGAGGGACACTGGTGGCCAGTGGGGCCAACGCGACGTTTATGGGCGGCTTGACCCGCGCCAACGTGCGCAACGGCGGGGCGGTTATTAATGACGGCGGGTTTGCGATCGCAATTTCCCAACCTCTCCTGCATTCCAGTATTGGCGGTGACAACGCTGCTGACGGCGGGTTGACCAAGAATGGCACCGGCACGTTGGAACTCTCCGGTGCAAACACCTACACGGGCGACACGACAGTCATTGCTGGCACTCTGCAGTTGGATCAGACCGGCAGCAGTGTTGGTGCGTTGCGCCTGGCCAACGGGACGACACTGAATCTGAATTTCAGTGGCAACTATGCGGTTGCTCACTTCTATACTAATGGCGTTGCCCTGCCCGTCGGTACTTACAGTATTGGCAACCTCCCCACCTTTATTACCGGCTCTGGTCAGTTGGTGGTGTCGAGCAGCATCAGCACCGGCCTCTGGACTGGTGGCGGTGCGAATAGCAATTGGAGCACGGCTGGGAACTGGGATCAGAACGCTGTGCCGATCTTCCCCATCGGCTTGACCTTTGCTGGTTCCACACGACTGACGAACAACAACGACCTGTCGAGCATCACGGCGAGCAGCATTACCTTCGATGCCGCCGCCGGAGCTTTCGTGCTGGACGGTAATGGCATTGCGTTGAGCGGCGCTATCGGTTTCAATGGGAATCCGGCCGCGCCAATTACCCAGACCGTCAATCTCAATATGGCTTGGGGCAACAGTAAAAACATCGACACGCCAACCAATGGAAATCTCAGCTTTGGCGGTAACGTTACGTCTGCAGCCGACACCAGCTTGATCAAGCTTGACGCCGGAACGCTGACTTTGGGCGGCACCAACACGATCACGAGTTGGGATCTTAACGGTGGCACCACGACGATCACAGGAAACACGACGATCAACGGGGATGGTAGTGGTCGCATTTATGTGGGCGATGGCGATAGCATTGCCCTATGCAATGGCAAGCTGGTCATCCAGCCAGGGGCGGAGCTCGACATCATTGGCAGCTATGCCGACGACTTCGTGATTGGCCGCGATGGCGGTAGCGGAACAGTCATACAGAATGGCGGCACGTTCATTTTCAATAACAACCGGCCGAATATGTGGATTGGCGCGACTGGCAATGCTGCCACGCGGTCAGAATACGACATGAATGGCGGCCTGTTGGACATGAGCGGCAATACGTTAGGGGTCGGCCTTGGCGCTGGGGTGTTGATTACCGGGGTGGTCAATCAGGTCAGCGGTGTCATCACCAATGTTGGCAACCTGTGGCTAGGCGGGGCAACTCCGAACGGCTACGGTGCATATAATCTCAGCGGCGGCAGCATCTATATTGGTACGAACGTAGTCAGCGGTACCAGCGGCATCACCACTTTCAGCGGTCTGTATGCGGTCAACCTTGGCGGCGGGACGATCGGGGCTGAAACGAGCTGGTCGTCGCCGTTGAACATGAACCTGACGGGCGTCAACGGTGCCACCACGTTCGACACGGCGGCCAATACCATCGCGCTCTCGGGCGCGCTTTCCGGAACCGGCGGCTTGACCAAGCTAGGTTCTGGCACGCTGGATCTCGCCTCGCCCGGCTACACGGGCGACACGACGGTCAAGGCCGGCGTTCTGCAGTTGGATGCTGCTTTTAGCAGCCTTGCTTCGACATATCGAATCACCAATGGTGCGCAACTGAACTTGACCTACAGTGGCGCATCAATTCTTGGCCATTTCTACACCAACGGGGTTGCCTTGCCCAATGGGACTTATAATGCCGGTAACCTTCCCGCCTTTATCATTGGTAGCGGCGCTTTGCAGGTGGCGGACGTGGCTTTCACCAACCAGCCGCAGAACCAGGTGTTTTATTTGAATGGCAATTACCACCAGTCTGCGACCTTCACGAGCGGGACGACTGGTGCCGCCGCCACTTACCTGTGGTATCTGAATGGCAATCCCATACCTGGTGCGACCGGCAACAGCGTGACCTTGAACAATCTGCAGATTGCGAGCGGCGGAAACCTGTATGTGGTGGCCACCAGCGGTTCTGGTTCAGTGACCAGCAGCGTGGTTGCGCTCACCATTTACGGCGTGAACAACAATGTGTTCGTCTATGAAGGTTTCGCCTACCCTGGTTCAACCGATGACTCCACGCCGATTGATGGCTCAAGCCAAAATGGCGGCACGGGTTGGTCTGGTCCGTGGGTTGGGGCGGGAGGCACGACAGGAAATACGGCCGTCGGATTGGGTAACCTAACCGGAGGAGCAAATGTCCCCGCCGGCTTTGATTCTCGTTCAATCAGCAACAGTCTGGAAGACTTCGGCGGAAGCCGTGTGGGACGCTTCTTTGATACCTCGACAAATTCCCAGCTTTATTTACAGGGATTCGTTGATGCCAATGGAAATGTGGGTGCCGATGGCAAGACGATCTACCTTAGTTTCCTGCAACAGGCGGGTGACCCGGCCGGGCCGTTCTACGAGTTGGAGCTGAAGAAAGATAATCTGGGCGATCCGGGCCGGATCAGTGGCATTGGCAACGATACTGGAGGAGCCAATGTCAATCTTCGTGCCGGTGGCGTAAATAATTACTCACTGGGGACCGGCGACACGAACGTTGATTTCTATGTCGTGCGCATTGATTACAAGCCTGGCAACGATGATGTGCGTGTCTATCGGAATCCGACTTCACTCACGGAACCGGCCGTTCCCACCAGAACGGTTTTGGGTGCGGCGGATATGTCGTTCAACGGCCTTAGTGTGGCCGCCTTCAATGGTGATGCGGCTCAGAATGTTGACGAAATCCGGCTGGGTGCAACGTGGGACGATGCCATTGGTTTGGCAGTTTCCAACCTACTGCCGCCGATCAAGACCGTCAACGGATGCACGGTTCAATTTGCCTCCACACCGGGCTATTCCTACCGGATTCAACGCGCGGCGGCGCTAAGCGGTCCTTGGTCGGATATAGACACCAACATTGCTCCGGCAAACGGTTTCGTTATTTATCAGGACACGACCGCACCGTCGGGCAAGTCCTTTTATCGCACCGTGACACCTTAGAGGTGTTTGGAGGAACTTTTAAGGTGCGGGTGGGGTGGAACATGAAAGTTGCCGGGGCAACCGCTCCGGCAACTTTTCTTTGATCATTCAATTATATGTATCGACACAAATTAACAAGAAAGACGCAGTTGCTGGTAATCAGTTTGAGTTTATTGGGACACCCATCGGCCATTTCCTTGGCTGCGTCAACTTGGACCGGTGGTGGTGGGGATAATAATTGGGACACTGGCGGCAATTGGAACAACGGTGCGGTGCCCATTTTCCCGGTTGGCTTGACCTTCGCCGGTTCCACACGGCTGGTGAACACCAACAATCTTACAGGAATCACTGTGAGCGGCCTCACGTTTGATGCTGCTGCCGGAGCGTTCGTGCTGAACGGAAGTGGCATTACGCTGGGTGGCAACCTTGGTTTCAACGGGAATCCGGCGACGCCCGTCACCCAGACCGTTAATCTGAATATGGGTTGGAGTGCCACCGAAACCTTTGACACCCCGGCCAATGGTAATCTCTCCCTTGGCGGTAACATTACTTCATCCACGGACAGCAGTTTGATCAAAGTTGACACTGGCGGATTGAGTTTGGGCGGTACCAACGCAATTCTGAGCTGGGATCTTGACGGTGGTACGACCACAGTCACGGGCAACACTACAATCAACGGGGACGGCAACAGTCGCATTTATGTGGGGGATGGTGATTATCTGGCCGATTGCAACGGGACACTGGTCATCCAGCCGGGGGCGGTGCTTAACATGATCGGCAACTATGCAGACGACTTTGTGATTGGCCGTGACAGCGGGAGCGGTACGGTGATGCAGAATGGCGGCACGTTTATCTTCAACAACAACCGGGCGAATATGTGGGTCGGCGCGACGGGTAATTCTGCCACGCGGGCGGAATATCACATGAACGGAGGCCTGCTGGATTTGACGGGCCACACATTTGGGGTCGGCCTCGGTAACGGAGTGTTGAGCACGGGAGCGGTATATCAGGTGAACGGTGTGATTACCAATGTGGGCAACCTGTGGCTCGGTGGAGCAGCTGCGAATGGTTACGGCGCTTACAGTCTCAGCGGCGGGAGCATCTACATTGGCGCAGGGGGCATCACTACCTTCAGCGGCTTATATGGCATCAATCTGGGCGGCGGGACGGTTGGGGCTGAAACAAGTTGGTCGTCGGCGTTAAACATCAACCTGACGGGTTCCAACGGTCCTGTTACATTCAATCCAGCGGGCCATACGATTACGCTGTCGGGTGAGTTGTCGGGGAGCGGCGGCTTGATCCTGGCTGGGGGTGGTACGCTCGATCTCTCCGGAGCAAACAGCTACACAGGCAATACGACCGTGAATGCTGGCAGCGGCTTGAAGTTGGGGGAGGCCGGCAGCAACCCGGGCGCGTTTAGCTTGGCCAATGGCGCAGTGCTGAATTTGAACTTCAGCGGTACCTACGTGGTTGCCAGCTTTTACACCAACGGGGTTGCGCTTCCCATCGGGACTTACAATGCCAGCATTCTCCCCGGATTCATTACCGGGTCCGGGTCGTTGCAGGTGGTGGGGGCCATAAGCACCGGACTCTGGACGGGTGATGGTGTAAATAATAATTGGGGCACGGGCGGCAACTGGGATCACAATGTGGTGCCTATCTTCCCGATTGGACTCACTTTTGCCGGTGCCATGCAGTTGGCGAATAACAATAACCTCACAGGAATCACGGTGAACAGCATCACGTTTGATGCCGCTGCCGGAGCCTTCGTCCTCGGTGGCAATGGCATCACGTTGAATGGCAACATTGGTTTTAACGGGAATCCGGCCGGGCCGGTCACCCAGACCGTAAATCTGAATATGGCGTGGAATGCTGCCAAAATCATCGATACCCCAACCAATGGCAACCTAATCCTTGGTGGCGAAATCACCTCCGGTAGCGATTTGACCAAACTGGACGCCGGCACCCTGACTCTGGACGGCAACAACACGATCGAGAACTTGGATGTCGATGGCGGCACGAACGTTATCACGGGAACCACCACGATCAACGGGAACAGCGGGGGCGGTAATTATGATCGCTTCTACGTGGGCGATGGTGATTCCTATGCCGGCTGCAACGGGACGCTGGTCATCCAGCCCGGAGCAGTGCTCGACGTCACTGGCAGTTTTAATGACAACGGCGTGATTGGCCGTGATGGCGGGAGCGGGACGGTGATCCAGAATGGGGGCACGTTCACCTTCAGCCCGGCCAACGTGACGTATTTATATGTCGGCGCAACAAGCGAAGCAGGCACGGCGGCGGCCTATGACCTGAACGGGGGCGTGTTGAATCTGAACGGCAACACTTTTGCGGTCGCTCTCAGCGAAAATGGGGTGCTTTCAACTGGTGTAGTAAGCCAGGTAAGTGGTTTTATCACCAATGTTTTTGATCTGGATCTTGGCGCAGTGGGCCCATTTGGCTACGGAGTCTACACCCTCAGCGGCGGGAGTATTGATATCGGGCTTGGCGGTATTACCAGCGACAGCGGATTATACTCGATCAACCTGGGTGGCGGGACGGTCGGGGCTTACCAGAGCTGGGCATCATCGTTGAGCATGAACCTGACGGGCTCCAACGGTCCGGTCACGTTTGACACGGCGGCCAATACCATCACTCTCTCGGGCCCGCTGTCCGGCTCCGGTGGCTTGACCAAAGCCGGCTCCGGCACGCTGGTTTTCTCCGGGGAAGTCAATTATTTGGGCAACACAACGGTCAAGGCCGGAACCTTGCAGTTAAGTTTGTCCGGCAGCAGCCCGAGCGCGTTTTACCTCTCCAACGGCGCGTCGCTGGATCTGACTTCCGGTGGCACATTTGCAGTTGGCGTTCTTTACACCAATAATGTCGTCCTGCCCAATGGAGTTTACACTTCCAGCAACCTGCCTGGATTTATCACTGGCTCCGGCTCAGTGCAGGTGGTGAGCATCGACATCAGCTACAGTTTAAGCGGCCACAACCTGACGCTAAGCTGGCCAACAAACTATCTGGGCTGGATTTTGCAGGAACAGACCAACGGCCTCAATGTGGGATTGAATACCAATTGGGTGGATCTTCCCGGTTCAGTGAACGTAACCACCACCAATATGCTGATCAGCGCGGCGAACCCAGCGGTCTTCTTTCGCCTGAGCCCACCTCCGCCGCCTTCAATCCCTTCCTTAACGCGTCAGATGTTCATTACCAACAATCTGCTCAATCTGCCAGTGAACAATAATGGCCCCTCGCGGCGCGTGACCATAACAGTGGGCGGAATCCCCGTGCGTGATTTCAACATTAACCTGGCCGACGGTGCGCCAAACTGGTGGGCCTTTGTGGATGTATCCGCTTTTCAAGGACAGGCTGCCACCGTGACGGTGAACAACCTGGCGGTGGGTTCCACCGGTTTGAGTTCCATTGTGCAAAGCAATGGAATTGTGGGCGCAACCAATCTTTATAACGAGGCCTTGAGGCCACAATTGCATTTTTCGAGCAAACGCGGCTGGCTGAATGACGCCAACGGTATGATTTATTACCAGGGCCAGTACCACCTCTACTACCAGCATGACCCTTTCAATTACAATGGAACTGACCAAAAGTTCTGGGGGCACGCAGTCAGCCCGGACATGGTGCACTGGCAGGAGTTGCCGGAGGCCATTTACCCTTTTGCTTATGGGGACTGGGTTTGGTCCGGCAGCGCCGTCATTGATTCAGCAAACACCGGCGGCTTCCAAACGGGCATCAACCCCGTGATCGTCGCATCCTTTTACAGCACGTCGCGGGGACAATGCATTGACTATAGTACTGACGGCGGACAGACATTTACGAACTACGCCGGAAATCCGGTCGTGAATGTCGCGGGTCGTGATCCGCATATGCTGTGGTATGCGCCATCAAATTATTGGGTGATGGCGGTTTACGATTCCAATCTGGGTGGGGTTGATTTTTTCTCAACGCCTGATTTCCATCAGTGGACATACCGCAGCGGGATTACAGGGTTTTATGAATGTCCCGATATATTTGAACTTCCAGTGGATGGTAACACGAATAACAAGATGTGGGAATTAAACGATGGCAGCGCCGGGTATATGCTGGGCCAGTTCAACGGGGCGGTCTTCACGCCAACAACAGCCAAACTGCCCGGGAACAGCGGGTCGGGATTCTACGCCTCACAAACTTTTACGACCATGCCCTCCGGTGACTCTCGTCGGGTGAGGATTGGTTGGGCGCAAGTTGCCATGCCCGGCATGCCCTTCAACCAAATGATGTTCTTTCCAACGGTGCTTACCTTGCAAACCCTGCCTGCTGGAGTCCGGTTGTGTTCTGCACCGATAGCGGAAATTACCAATGCAGTGCAGAATTCCTTTTCATGGACAAACCTAACCCTGAATCCGGGAAACAACCCTCTTTCTGGAATAAGCGGCCAACTCTTTGACGTGCAAGCCCAGTTCACACCCGGCTCTGCTTCGACAGTCACCTTCAACCTGTGCGGAGTTCCCATCACCTATGCCCCAGCCTCCCAGCAAATCAGCTGCAATGGAGACACTCAATCACTGCCACCTGTTAGCGGAATCGTAAAATTGGAGATCATCCTAGACCGCCAATCGGTTGAGATATTTGGCAACTCCGGCCAGCTTTACATGCCGATAGTGACGACACCCTACTCGCCGACAAACAACGCGTTGTCATTGACGAGTCAGGGAGCTGCAACTTTGTTTAATTCTGTGATAGTTAGCCAGCTCCAATCAATTTGGCCGGGTGCTGGTAATTGAATGCATACATGTTGCGGCGACTCGATTCGCAAATCTTGAAAATTTAAAATGTTTCACAAAGTATAGGAATTCCCCGAATATGTTCCAACGCACTTATTTGTTTTGGTGATTCTCCATTGCACCCCAAATTGTACCCCGTGCGCATAAAAACAGGGCCAAAACAGTCCAGAGCAGCCCCTTTTTCCGGAAAATCGGTTCAGTGAGTCCATTTCAGTCCAGCACTTTACACTGATGTCCAAGAACTTATATAAATCCGAAGTCTGGCGTGTCTGCCAACCTCCATCCGAACCTCTGCTGGGCTTATTGAACAACCACTTAGTTGCCTCCCACCCTGCTGATTAGCCAATGTCCCCTGGGCAGGATATAATAATGCCGCGATCGCACTCTCCAATATTTCACATTTATCATTGCTACATTAGCCAGAAAGTGCCAGCAGAAATGCCAGCAAGTGTCATCGGTGGGGAGTAAAATGGGATTATAGAAAACTGGTCGAAGTTATGATTAACATAACGAATTAACCCCTTTATTTTCAAGGAGATAGTGATGATATAGACGTTTGATTACCAGTGGCTTGTGGAAGGCGAGACGCGTTCGATTCCGACCCTCGCCTCCAACGTCAAAATCCCCTGATTTTCAGGGGTTTTCCCAAGGGGGAATTCCCTTCAGAGCCCTTAAAAGCCTCAATGTGCACCCAAATGTGCACCTGCCCGGTGTCCGAGAGCTTAATCCCATATAATCCGGCACAATTCCTGATTATCCGGCACAATACCTTTCTTCAATCCGAACCTCGTTTGCGATCATGAAAAACGTGACGAAAAAGCGATTCACGCTTGTTCAATTGGGAAACCGCGGCGGCGGGTTCTACTGCAAGGACACACAGACAAAATTGCGCAAGAGCCTGGAGACAAAAAACCGCGCCGAGGCCGAGCGGTTGCTGATCCACAAGAACGAAGCCGCGGTTGCCAGCAAGAACATCAATCGCAAAATCGGTTTGGTGTACCTTGCTGACTCCGATCCGGAAATGGGAAAACGGACTTGGAGAATGGTCATGGATGACATCATCAAGGACAAGCACGGACCGACTCTTGTCCGCGAGCGGTTAAAACCAGCCAGTCGAGAGCGAGTGAAAACCAGCCATTTTGAGGAACTCATTGCGTTGAGTGCGGCCTGTGCCGCACAAGAGCGCGATGAACCAACTCAACGTGAGCTTACAACATTCAATAACGGCCCTGGCGGCGCAAGGCTGGTCCGGCCGGCGGATTGCGCGAGAACTGCGGGTTAACCGAGAGACGGTGGGGCGATATCTACGGCTGGTGGGTTCAAACCCGGCCAAAGTGCTCACCGGCTTGGCGGCTGACGCGGCTTTAAAACCAGCCATTCTGCTCACCGGCTCCGAGCCGACACTGGCTTTAAAACCGGCCATTCCGCTCACCGGGGGTTTGCCGTCCGGGCGGACGAGTTTATGTGTGCCGTTACAAGCGGTCATTGAGTCGGCGGTGGCGGCGGGCCTGTCGGCACAACGGATTTATCAGGATCTGGTCTGTGAGCATGCGTTCAGCGGCGGCTATCATTCTGTGCAGCGCTTTGTGCGGCAGTTGTTGCAGACGCAGCCGGTGCCGTTTGTGCGGATGGAGGTTCTACCGGGAGTGGAAGCGCAGGTGGATTTTGGTCAGGGGGCGTGGGTTTGGGTTAATGGTCGGCGCAAGCGGCCGCATCTGTTCCGGGTGGTGTTGAGTCACAGCCGCAAGGCTTACAGCGAAGTGGTGTGGCATCAGACGACTGAGAGCTTTATCCGGTGTCTGGAAAATGCGTTCCGTCACTTTGGCGGGGTGCCCAAGACTTTGGTGATTGATAATCTGCGGGCCGCCGTGACGCGGGCGGACTGGTATGATCCGGAACTCAATGCGAAGGTGGAGGAGTTTTGCCGGCACTATGGCACGGTGATTTTGCCCACCCGCCCGGCGATGCCGCAGCACAAGGGCAAGGTCGAGGCGGGCGTTAAGTATGCACAGGACAATGCGCTCAAGGGGCGGATCTTCCACTCGCTGGCCGAACAAAACCTGTTCCTTTTGGAGTGGGAAAGCCACGTGGCGGACACTCGCATTCACGGCACCACCCGGCAACAAGTGGGCAAGGTGTTCCACGAGGTGGAACGCGCCAAACTGATGCCCTTGCCGACGGGCTTGTTCCCGGTGTTTGAAGAGGCGCCCCGCACGGTGCATCGGGATGGCTACATCGAGCTGCAACGGGCTTATTACTCGGTGCCACCCGAGTATGTGGGCCGACAGGTCTGGGCACGCTGGGAGTCCCGCCTGCTAAGGGTGTTCAATCAACGCCGGGAAGTCATCGCGGTCCATGCACTGGCTGAACCCGGGAAGTTCACCACTGACCCCAACCATCTGCATTCGCCCTACCGCCAGGTCGTCCAGCAGGGCCTGGATCATCTGTTAGACCGTGCCCGGCTGATCGGCCTGCACACCGGCAGTTGGGCCGAGGCGATGGTGCAACAACGCGGTCCCATCGGCGTCCGGGTGTTGCATGGCCTGCTGGCACTGGCGCAAAAGCATCCGGTCAAAGCGCTGGAACAAGCGTCGCAAACCGCCCTCCATCACGGCACCTGGCGCTTGCGGGACTTGCGCACCTTGCTCGAACAAGCCGCCCCCTCACCCCAACTGGACTTTCTGGAAACGCATCCGCTCATCCGCAACCTCGACACTTACCGGGACTGTGTGCCCGACTGCTTTACCACCACCACCCTCAATCCAACATGAATGCCCTCCAAACCACGCTGAAAGAACTCCGGCTCTCAGGCCTGAACCAAACCCTGGAGGTGCGCCTGCAAGAAGCCGCCGCCAATCGTCTGAGCCATGCCGAGTTCCTCGAACTCATCTGTCAGGACGAACTCAACGTCCGGCAACAACGGCAGATGGAACGGCACACCAAACTGGCGGACTTCCGCCATTTGAAAACGCTGGAGGACTTCGATTGGAGTTTCAATCCCTCCGTCCACAAGAAGGAGATTTATGATCTGGCCGCCTGCCGGTTTATCCGTGAAGCCAAGGATGTATTGTTCCTCGGCCCGCCCGGCGTCGGCAAAACTCATTTGGCGCAGGCCATCGGCTACGAGGCTATCCGCCAGAAGTTCCTGGTGCTCTACCGCTCCATCTTCGATCTGGTGCGCGACTTCATGCAGGATGAGGCCTTTAACCAGCAGGACAAGACGCTGCGCAAATACTTGAAGCCTGACCTCGTCATCATCGACGACATGGGCCTCAAACAACTCCCCAAACACTCCGGCGAATACCTGCTGGAAGTGATCATGCGCCGTTACGAAAACCGCTCCACCATCATGACCAGCAACCGGCCCTTGGAAGAATGGGGGAAACTGCTGTGTGACGTGCCCACGGCTGGGGCCATCATCGATCGCTTCCTGCACCACGCCCAAGTCGTGGCTATGACCGGCAAAAGTTATCGCGTCAAAGAAGCGCCGGCCATCAACCAGGAAATCAAGAAAGGCAAAAAGTCCAACGAACCTGTGACCGCAGAACCGGCGAGCTAAATGGCTCGCTGTCCGGTTCTGCTCGTTTTAACTCGAATCGAAATCCCTTGATCGGAAAACTAAAAATGATATGAATCCAGCACTTCAGAGTGGCCGGTTTTGAACC
>Ga0302320_10008024_pt1 | contig 23098 bp, 14 predicted proteins | sample Bog_T0_3_FD_202130 | JGI IMG/M metagenome (GOLD analysis project Ga0302320, IMG submission 202130) | Peat permafrost microbial communities from Stordalen Mire near Abisko, Sweden - Bog_T0_3 | ecosystem: Environmental > Terrestrial > Soil > Wetlands > Peat | place: Sweden: Abisko, Stordalen Mire... | reverse complement strand
AGCATTTGCGTCAGCAACAGGAAGTATTGTTCAACTTGGACCGGACGATTTTGTTGTATGATTTGACCAACAGTTATTTTGAAGGCGCGGCGTTGGGCAACCCCAAGGCCAAGCGGGGCCACTCCAAGGAAAAGCGCAATGACTGTCCGCAGATTGTGGTGGGCATGATCTTTGACCAGTACGGGTTTGAACTGGCGCACCAAGTGTTTGAAGGCAAGCAAAACGACGGCAAAAGCTTGGTGGCCATGGTGGCGGAACTGCAACAAATCCTCGGCCCGGAAGAGCGTTCGGCCACCGCCGCCAAGCCCCTGATTATTTTGGATGGCGGCGTGGGCACCCAGCAGAACCTGGCGTTGCTGCGCCAGCACGGGTGGGGGTATTTAGTCAACGATAGCCGGCGGGGTCGGGCGGTGTATCGGAAAGAGTTTGTCCAGGAGGAAGGGTTTGTGGTCATGGAGCGGCGCGCTGGACAGTCCGCAGTACGGGTGCGGGTGCTGGCCGACCCCGAATCGAAGGCCACGCCGCCCGACCAACTGGTGTTGTGCCACAGCCAAGGCCGGCGGGAGAAGGAGACGGCCATCCGTTCGCAGGCCGAAGTCCGCTTCCTGGCGGCGCTGGCCAAGTTGGCCCTGCGGGTGCAATCCGGCCGGTTGACCGACGTCGCCAAGATTCAGCGGGCGATTGGCCGGGTCCAAATCCGGCATGGCCGGGTCCAGCGTTTTTACACCGTGGCGTTGGTGCCGGCCCCGCAACTGGCGGTCACTTGGAGCCGGGTGGATGAAGCTTATGCGGCGGACGACGAATTACTGGGGTGTTATGTGCTGCGCACCGACCGTCAGAACCTGAGTGCTCCGGAACTGTGGTCGCTGTACATGGGGTTAACCAAGGCCGAGGAAGGTTTTCGGGCGCTCAAGAGCAGCCTGGGGCTGCGGCCCAATTATCACCAACTAGAAGGCCGGGTCGAAGCCCATGTGTTCCTGACGGTGCTGGCTTATCATTTGTTGCGCTGGGTGCTCCACACGTTGGCGGAAGCGCGGGAAAACCGCAGTTGGGAAACCCTCCGCACGGTTTTGCAGACGCATTGCTACACGACAATTTTGCTGCCGACCCGCAGCGGTCAGACTTACCGGTTGCGCCGAGCGGGGCAACCCGAAGAATGCCAGAAGGCAATCTACCGGGCACTTGGGATCCAGTGGGATAAACTACCCCGAGCTAAAGTGGTGGTGCCGACCGAAAACCTCGTCGAGATTGTAGTGCCTAAAAAAAATGGACTATGATTATCAAGGGGTTGATTGAGGTTGTGCGAAACTTGGGCTAGGTCTCTTGAGCGCGGACGATGAATGGCTGGGTGAGTTCTCTTTTGATGGAACTGACCATAATGACTAACCAGGAAGCGCTAATGAACCCTCAACGAGCCTCCCTGCATGACCGCCACGATTTTGAAAACATCGCGCTGGGCGCAAAAAGCCACGTCCGCGCGCAGTTCGGGAATCGCCAGGAGCCGCCGCGCATTCTGCGTGCCGGCCAGCACCGCCGGCAGATCCGCCTTGGCGGCCAGAAAGGTGAGGGCGGCAATTTCCGTGGCATCGGAAAAGTCTCCGCCCAGCAAACCGGCCAGCGCACCCGCGGCCAGCACATCCTCCCAAGCCACGTCTTCACCCGTGCCTGCGCACACCAGCAGGATTTCCTCTGGCGGCGACTGGTTCAAGTAGCGGGCCGTCACCGCCAGATTCAGGAAGGACGCTGCCAGCACGAGCTTCGCGCCCGCGCAGGCGCGCAAGGCCCGCGTGCCGTTGGTAGTGGTGCTTATGATGGTTTTGCCGCGCACTTTTTCCGCGCGAAACTCGCGCGGTGAATTGCCGAGGTCAAAATCAGGGCCGCCCGACTGCGCCGCGCGGATCTTCATCCCGTCGCGTTCTCCCGCCAGCAGCGCGTCCGGCTGCTGTTGGCGGAGCGTGAGGGCTTCGGAAATTTCGCTGACCGGGGTGATCTCCTTTGCGCCGTTCTGCAAGGCGGTGACGAACGTGCTGGTTGCGCGCAAGATGTCAAACACCACGCACGCCGCGCCGCTTAAATCGCGCCGGGACAGCGCCGGCAGTTCCGCGGGCGTCAGAATAGTGTCAATCTTCAATCAGGAATCCGCGGCGGCGGACGGGTCTCTTCCGCCGGCTAAAAATACAAAATATAGCGGTGGTCGCCAGTTCGTCGCTCGCCGCCATCTTACGGCTTCGCCAGCGCTTTGGCCACGGCGCTTTCCAATTCCTCACCGCGCAATTCCTTGCCGATGATTTTGCCGTCCGGGCCGACGAGCAGGGCAAACGGAATGGCTTGCACGCCGTATTTACCGGCCAGCTTGTTGCCCCAGCCCAGGCCGTCGTAATACTGCGGCCACGTCATGCCGTCCTGCTGCTTGAGGAACGCATTCAGTTTGTCGCGATCCGAATCCAAGCTCACGCCAATGATCTCAAATCCCTGGCTGTGATGTTTCTGATAGGTCTTGATCACATTGGGCAGTTCCGCCCGGCACGGGCCGCACCAAGTCGCCCAAAAATCCACCAGCACCACTTTGCCTTTGCGCGACGCCACCGACAGCGGCTTGCCGTCCAGATCCGATTCCGAAAAATCGGGAAAAACTGAGCCGACTGCCAAGGCATCCTGAAGCTTCTGGGCGGCGGCCTGCTTCGCAATGCCATCCAGGATCTTGTCGGCGCTCTTGCCGTACTTGGTGTCCGGGTAATCCGCCTTGATCTGCTTGATGAGAGCCGTGCCTTGGTCCGTGTTCTTGATCACTTCCAAATACAGCTGCGCCTTCATGAACAGGATCAACGCCGCATCGTCGGTCTTCGCGCCTTTTTCGCTGGCGAGGAGGGTGTCGAGGGATTTGAGTTCATCTTGCAAGTCGGCTTCGGTCCGCTTGCCGGCCTTGATTTTGGTTTGCACCTGCAGGACCAGCGTCTGCAACTGGCTCTGGATGGGCGAGAGTGCCTCAGCCGGTTGGGCTGGCTGGGCAGGTTGCGCCTGCAGGCCGGCTGGCGTACACACTCCCAAGCTGGCAGCGATGGCCACATAAAGAATGGAATTGATTTTCATTTGATTAAATTCAGCCACCGATGATCCCATTTCTTGCGGTTTAATCAATTGCTAAAGCGGATCCTGCTAAAGCGCAGCCCAACAGCCCCACAGCCCCTTCTTTGGGCACGGGAGGGGGAGCAATCGGCTGTGCACCGGAGAAGGGGCCGTAGAAAGAAATGTCTCCGGCCTTTCTGCGGCTCAAAATGAAACCAATTCGAGTTTCAGGTTTTCCGCTTTTCAGCTTGGTCATTGAGGCAAATCCGACCTCATCTGATAAAACTTTATAACCTTACATTGTCAAACCGATCTGAGCCCGCCATCATTGCATCCGTGTCCATCTACCAAGCATTGGTTGGAGTCAATTCTAGCGCAAGAGCCGCAGCGGCGGCAGCCGCGCTTCTGGCGCTGGCTTCCAGTGTTCCGCTGGCGGGCGCCGCACCAACACTCCCGCAGTCTTTTCCCGGCGTCTGGCAAAGTTTTGGGCGGGTAGAAGTGACGGTTGGGGAGGATTCAGTCACCATCGCCAACGGGTTCCTTGCCGATTTGAGGCCGATGGGGGACTGCGAACTTAGCTTCCGGGCGCGAATGCCGAGGCCGGCGGATCAGGTGCAGATTTGGGGTGCCATGCGGGTCCGGGATCGGCAAAACCGCTATGTCTTTGGGCTGCGTGGAGGTTCGGAGCCGCAAATCAGCCTGGCTCGTTACGCCGCCGAAGGGAATTCAAAGTTCCTTGGTTTTGCACCCTTGAACTTCAAACCGGTACCGGAGGAATGGTATCGCTTCCGCGTGGCGGTTTCGGGCAACCGCTTTCACGTGTATGTGAATGATGATGCCCTGCCGCGCCTCAATCTCGAAGATGCAAAAAACACTCTCTGGAATGATGGCGGGGTTGCGCTCGGTGGCGGCTGGCTGCCTGCGGAATTCACTGACTTGAAAGTGGAGCCGCTCACGGGCGAAAGACTCGCGGCGTTCAAGGCGGTGGGCGATCGGGTATGGGAACCACCGCCCGTGGACAAGGCAATGGTCCGCGCCAGGCAGCGCGCAGCCTACCAACCCCTGAAGATTGCCGAACTGCCCGAAGCGCGCTTGGAAGTGAAGCTGGACGGAAACTGGCTGTTCATGCCGGATCAAGACTTGGACCCCGCGCGGCTTCCGTGCTTGCCGGATGTCCCAGATCAGAATTGGCACGTCATCCCCGTTCCCAGTTTCTGGACGCCAACGCTGGCCTGGCTGCACGGGGAAAAGGGAATGCCGGATGCACGGGGACTTTCGAGTTACCACGGTCCATCGGACAAATTAATCGTCGAGGAATATGACCGTGTCAATGCGCAGACTTTTGATTGGCGGACTACCAAGGCTGGATGGTTCCGGCACTATCTTGAATTGCCTCGCGACTTGAAGGGAAAGCAGTTCAACCTGGTTTTTGACGCGATCGCCAAAATTTCCGAGATTTGGGTGAATGGCGTAAAAGTCGGCTCGAATACGGGCATGTTCCGGGAAATAGATTGTGATCTTGGAGGCGTCATCAAACCCGGGCGCAACGTGATCGCCGTCCATGTCATTGGCAACCCGGAAACGACGACCAAGGGCGCGAACAAAGTCGAGGCCGTGGCTGTGACGGTGGAGGTGACCGGGGAAATGCTGCGTTCACTGCCACACGGCATGATGGACAATAACAGCAGCGGAATTTGGCAGCCGGTCAAACTGGTGGTGACCAACCCGGTGCGGGTTGGCGACGTGTTCATTCAGCCCCGGACGGACGCGGCGTCTGTCGATGTGGAGTTGCTCAACGGCGATGCGCAGCCACATGCCATCGAGTTATCCTATGCCATCCGCGACGACACAGGCCAGTCCGTTTTGCTGGATTTCGGGAATCCCGCCGTCAGGGTGACGGTGCCCGCCAAAAGCAGCGCCAAAGCGAGGATTGAAACGCCGAAGATTCAGCCCAAGCTTTGGTCCCCGCAGGAGCCCAACCTTTATGTGCTGGATGTCAAAGTGGTCGAAAAGGAACGGCTGACAGACTTGAAATCAACGCGTTTCGGTTTTCGTACCTTCACCGTGTCTGGCAACCAATTCCTGCTAAACGGCAAGCCGTATTGGCTGCGTGGCGCAAATCATACGCCGGCCACGCTGCGTCCCAACGACGGACTCCTGGCGCGCCGGTTCATGCAACTGGCGCGCGACGGCAACATCTGGGTTACGCGCAGCCACGCCCTGCCGTTTACGGAAACCTGGCTAGAGGCGGCTGACGAAGTTGGTTTTGGCGTTTCATTCGAGGGCACCTGGCCCTGGCTGATGATTCGGGGTGAGCCGCCCAGTCCCGAGCGGACCAGGATCTGGCACGAGGAATTTCTCCAACTCATACGGAAATACCGCAACCATCCTTCCGTGCTGATCTGGACGGTGAACAACGAAATGAATTTCGCGACTTTTGACGACAAGAATCCACCGTTGCTCCAGCGCAAATGGGCGATACTGGACGACATGATCAGGGACATGCGGCGGACGGATCCAACGCGTCCGATCTCCGCCTATTCAGGCTACGTCCGCAAACAGGCGCTGAAAGGATTCAATGCCGTGGTCAAACCGGACAAGTTCGATGACGGGGATATCGATGATGCGCACGTGTACTACTCCTGGTATGGAGACTCGGTGTTCCATTTTTTCGATGGTCAGTTTGGGGCGAAGTTCGCCACACCCAACCGCCCGCTGATCAGCCAGGAATTTTCCACCGGCTATCCGCGCAACGACGACTGGCCATCGCGTTCCTATGAATTTGCCCGTTATGTGCCGCAGGCGCTCGTCGGCAATTATGCCTTTGAGCAGAATGACCCTGCGATCTTCATGACCCGGCAGGCGTTCATCACCAAGGAGCTGGTTGAGGCCATCCGCCGAACGGACCATGCTGATACCGCAGGATTGATGCCTTTCGCCTATCTGACTTGGTTCACCGATGTGTGGAAGGCGGACCAGATCCGGCCCAAACTGACCTATTACGAATTGAAGAAGGCCATGCGGGGCGTGCTGGCCAGCGCCGAGTTGTTTGGGCGTCATTTTTATGCCGGGGATTCAGTGAGGCGCCGGCTTTGTCTGATCAACGATGCCGACGATGAGCGGGCGGTTCCCGCCGGAACGTTGACTTGGGAAATCCGGGGCGATCAGCAAGTGCTGGCGCGGGGGACGGTCGCCACGCCCGCCGTTGAATATTTCCAGACCCATTGGCTGGACGTAAACCTCAAAATGCCGGGTATATTGCCGGAGCCGAGGATGGACGCGAAATTGTCGTTCACGCTCGCTGACGGCACGCGGGTATTCTCGTCCAACGATTACGATGTGGTGCTGGCGACCAGGGAGTGGGCGCAGCCCAGGCCAGGCACCCCCTTGCAAGTGTACGATCCCGCCAGAAAATCCAAGAATATTCTGGCGGGGTTGGATTGCACCACGGTGACTTCGCTGGAAAACATCTCCGGATCGAATCTGCTGGTGGTTGGCGACTTGGCCACCCTGATGAAATCAGGGATCGGACCGGAGGAACTAAAGGCATTCGCAAAACAGGGTGGAAAGGTTCTGCTGCTTCAGCCCGGCGAAGATCTAGTCGGGCTTCTTCCGGATTTGGTCAAGAGCTATCGGCCCACTAAAGGCGAGATCGTCACCTTGCTGATTCCTGAATCACCGGTTTTTGACGGCATCCAGCCGCTGGACACGGCTTGGTTCGAACTGGGGCAGGGGAGTATTCCCCAGGCTTGCAGCGGCGTTTATCAGGTGGATGGGCAGCGGCCCGAGATAACCGCGCTGGCGTTGCAATGCGACTTTCACGGGGATCTCAAGCCGGATGGGTTTTCCAAAATCGCGGGTTACCCGCTGGTGGAAATCCACCTCGGCAAGGGAATAATCATCGCCAGTGAAATGCTGCTCTCCGCCAGGAACCAGGATCCCATCGCCGGCCGGCTGCTGGCCAACCTGGTGAAATATCTTGCGAGTCCGCAATAATCAGAACAACCTGAGGCAGTATCTTTTGTGGCGGAACGCGGTCTGTGACCCGCAGCAACACCCAAGACGCTTCCGTTTTTTCAATATCGTTCTGACTTGCGAAGTTGCTACGGGTCACCGACCCGTGTTCCGAACGCGGAAAAACACACAGCCAAAAAGCTTTATGAAACTTGGTTTCGGCCTCTACCGGCATCAGCTCAACGCGGACCACTTCCGCTTTGCCCGTCAATGCGGTGCGACTCATCTCGTCGTGCATTGGGTGGATTATTTTCGCTCGTCGCGCAGCAATCGTCCCGATGACCAGCCCGTCGGTGACGATGCGGGCTGGGGACTCGCCGGCGATCCTGACCGGCTCTGGTCGTTCGAGGAGCTCGCCTTGCTAAAGGAGGAAGTCGGCGCACACGGGCTGCAAATCGAAGCCATCGAAAACTTTGATCCCGCGCACTGGTACGATGTGTTGCTCGACGGGCCGAAAAAGGCGCAGCAATTGGAAAATCTTAAAACGATTGTCCGCACGGTCGGGCGCGCGGGCATTCCCATCATCGGCTACAATTTCTCGCTGGCGGGTGTGGCGGGCCGCGTCAAAGGTCCATGGGGCCGCGGCGGGGCGGAAGTGGTCGGCATGGACGGCCCTTGCGACCAGCCGATTCCGCATGGCATGATTTGGAACATGGTTTATGACCGGAATGCCGCGGCGGGCAATCTGGCGCCGGTCACGACGGAGGAACTCTGGCGTCGGCACGGCGAATTCCTGGACGCTCTCCTGCCCGTGGCGGAGGAGGCTGGCGTCACGCTCGCGGCGCACCCGGATGATCCGCCTGCCGCGACCGTTCGCGGCCAGCCAAGGCTGGTCAACCAGCCGCAGCTTTATCAGCGGCTCATTGATCGTCACCCCAGCCCGCGTAACGCGCTCGAGTTTTGCCTCGGCACGCTCGCGGAGATGACAGATGGCAATATTTACGATGCGGCCGAGAGTTACAGCCGCCAGGGCAGACTCGCTTATGTTCATTTCCGCAACGTGCGCGGCAAAGCCCCGCACTACCGCGAAACGTTTGTGGATGAAGGCGACTTGGACATGCTGCGGGTGCTGCGGATTCTCCAGCGGAACGGGTTCGCGGGCGTGTTGATTCCCGATCATGCCCCGCAAATGACCTGCGGCGCCCCGTGGCACGCCGGCATGGCCTACGCGTGCGGCTGGATGCAAGCGGCGCTACAGGCATTATGAGTGGAAAACCCATAATCTGGCGCGAACGCTTCAGCCTCCTCTCCATCGGCTGTTTCATTTCAAATTGCGCGTCATTGAACCGGGTCAGGAGACCGGCGCGCGGCACATGGGAACACCACCCTTGAATCGCCGGTCTGGCCATGGCAACCTGAAGCCGCCAGTCTATGAAATCCATCCCCGATCCCTTCCGCGATTACCGCCTGGCAGCCGGCATCCTCAAATGCGATTTCCAAGGCGAGAGCGTGCCGATGATTCTGCGGCATGAGGATGTGCGCCAGGCCGCGAGGGATTGGAAGACTTTCAGTTCGGACGCCCCATTCCGCGTGCCCATCCCCTCCGAGGAAGATGTCCGCACCATGCGGCAGTTGCCGATTGAAATCAATCCCCCCGAGCACACGGAGTACCGGGACATCGTCGAGCCGATTTTTCGGCGGGCCAAGGATCCAAGTGTCATTGCCCAGGTGGAGGCGCTGATTGACCGAATGCTGAGTGACGCACTGGGCCGGGAATCCCTCGAGGTGGTCCGCGAATTCGCGCTGCCGCTGCAATCCCGCGCGCTGGCCCACCTGCTCAATGTGCCCGAGGCGGAGGCGGAAACGTGGATCAGTTGGGGCACGCATGTATTTCGCGATGGCGGCGACGGGCGGAAGAAAGGCGCGGCATTGGAAACCTATTTGCACCGGCAGTTTGACCAGGCAATTGCGAATCCGGGCGGGGATTTTTTCAGCTTCCTGACCAAGGCCACGTTTCGCGGACGGGCGCTCACGCGTGAGGAGATGATGGGGTTTGCCAACCTCGCCTTTGCCGGCGGACGGGACACGATCATCCACAGCGTCTCTTCCGTGATCGCTTATCTGGGACAGCACCCGGAAGCGCTGGAGTTTCTGCGGCAGGATCCGGCCCGCATCGTGCTCGCCAGCGAGGAATTTTTCCGCGTCTTCATGCCGCTCACCCACATCGGCCGCGTTTGCCCGGTGGAAACCGACGTTCACGGCGCCACCGTGAAGCCGGGCGGCCGGGTGTCCCTGTGCTGGGCGTCGGCCAACCTGGACGAATCGGTCTTTGAGGCTCCGGGCGAGGTGCGCCTCGACCGGAAGCCCAATCCCCACCTGGCCTTCGGCTTTGGCGCACACCTCTGCCTCGGCGCGCCGCACGCGCGTTTGCTCCTACGGACGCTGCTGCAAAAATGCACCGAGCAGGTTGCCGGCATCACGGTGCTCGACTCGAAAGTGCGGGTTGAAAACGAGGCCAGCTACCAGCGCGCGATGGGCTACGAATCCTTGACCGTCAGCCTGGCACCGCGTTTAATGGAATCTACGCCTCGCTTATGAGCATGTTCAACACTTTCGGCGAAGCTGCCGGCGTCACCGGTCGCAAGGAAAACACCTTGCGCAAACTGGAACGATTGAACCGGGCGCTGCGTCACGAGGAACCGGATCGCGTGCCGGTCAGCGATTTTTTCTGGGGCGGCTTCACCAGGCGCTGGCGCAAGGAACTTGGGCTGCCCGACGACGCCAGTCCGTATTATTATTATGATCTCGACTGGATCACGACCGTGCCGAACATGGATCCGTGGATTCGGCCTTTTGAGACACTCAAGGAAACGCCGGAGGAAGTCATGGTGAAGACCGGTTATGGCGCGGTGATGCACAAGCGGTTCAGCCTGCCCATGCCCGAGATGCGCTCCTGGGAAATTGACACCTTTGAAAAACTGGAGCGGGTCGAGTTTGATGACCCGCGCGATCGTCGGCGCTTTTACGAAGCGGGGGACAACCAGATCGCCGGTGTGGGTGACGGCTTTGAACGCAATTCGCCGGCGTGGATTGATACCGTGAAGTCCCTGCGCCCGGACTTCCCCGTTTATGGCAGCATGACCGAGGTGAGCGAATGTCTGACCCGGCTTATCGGCCAGGAGAACGCCCTGCTTTGGATGGGCGAGGAGCCGGAGCGCATGGGGGCGGCCATCAATCGCCTCGGCGCGCATTATCTCGAATGTGCCAAGGCGGAGATTGACGCTGGCCGGGGTTTGCTTGATGGATTTGTGATCTGGGGCGACGTGGCCTACAAGAATGGAATGTTCTTCTCGCCCAACTACTGGCGGGAGTATTTTAAGCCCTGGGTGGCGCAAATGGCCGGTTACGCCCACGCCCATGGTTTGCCGGTGATTTACCACGGCTGCGGCAACTGCAAGGCGATTTTCCAGGATTACATTGACATCAAAATTGACGCCTACAATCCGCTGGAGGTCAAGGCGGGCATGGATTGCGTGGACCTGCGCCGTCAATACGGCCATGCCATGGCCTTCTGCGGCAACAGCGACATGCAGGTTTGGGAAAGCGGCGACCGCGCCGCCATCCGGCGCGAGGTGCTGCGCAAGCTAAACGCCGCGAAGGGCGGCGGTTACATTTTCCAATCCGACCATTCGGTCAGCAGCGCTGTGTCGGGTCAGACCTATGATTACATCGTGAAACTGGTGCGCGAATTCGGAAAATATCCCCTGGAATTGCCGGCGGAATTCGAGGAGAACATTACAGAATGAACGCCATCACTCCCAATCCATTGCTCGGCGTCGGGTGGCACGCCGTCGGCGGGGGAATGGCGGCCAATTGTTACACGCCGCAAAAATATGTGAAGCGCTGGTCGTGGGAAACGTACTGGCTGGCGCAGGCTTCCTGGTGCTGGCTGCTGTGGCCGCTCATCGGCGCGGCGCTCACCATTCCGCAGTTGGGCCAGGTGCTCGCCGAAGCGCCGAAGGACCGGATGCTGATGTCATTTCTGATGGGGGTGGCCTACGGCATCGGCGGCATGGCGTTCAATGTTTCCATTCGTTACATCGGATTTTCCCTCACGTATTCCATCGCGGTGGGGCTCTCCAGCATTTTGGGAACCTTGGTGCCGCCGCTGGTCCATGGACAAATTCAGGAGATACTTTCCCGAACGGGTTCAGGCTGGTTGCTGACCGGCGTAACGGCAGGCGCGGCGGGTATTGCCATGTGCGGCGTGGCCGGGCATTCCAAGGAGCGTGACCTGGATGCGCGGCAGGGTTCCCATGCCGGTTTTTCCCTGCCCAAAGGCCTGCTGCTGTCGCTGCTGGCGGGCATGTTATCGGCGGTCTATGGCTTTGCGCTCGATGCCGCCGCTCCCATCGCGGACCTTGCGGAACAGCATGGCGCGGGTATTTGGAAAGGCAACGTCGCCTATATATTTGCCAATACCGGCGCGTTTGTCACCTCGCTCATTTACTGTGGCTATCTGCTGCGCAAACACAAATCAACCGGTGAATTCACGCACCTCCGTTCCAGCGAAGCAGGCGGGAGCCTGCCATGGAATTATTTCCTCGCGTTCCTGACCGGCACACTCTGGTATGGACAGTTTTTCTTTTACAATCTTGGCCACGTGCGGCTGGGCAAGGACTATGCGTTTTCGAGCTGGGCTATCCACATGATCCTCCTGGTGCTCATCAGCAACGGGGTCGCCATCGTTTTCAAGGAGTGGAAAGGCTGTGGCGGCCGCACAAAAATCACCATTGGTTTAGGCCTGCTCGTGTTGTGCGCCGCCGTCCTGTGTCTGACCTATGGCAATTATCTGGGCGGGCCGTCCGCGAAATAACCGCTTATTCTTATGCCACGCCACGGTTCCGTCATCATTCTGCGCCCGGAAAAGGTCCAGGAATACCTCCGGCTTCATGCCGCCGTGTGGCCGGAAGTGCTGCAGACGCTCCAGGCGTGCCACGTCCGCAATTACTCGATCTATCTGCGCCGCCTCGCCGATGGCCGGCATTACCTGTTCAGCTATTTTGAATACACCGGTGCTGATTTCGCCAGCGACATGGCGAGGATCGCGGCCGACCCGGCCACGCAAAAATGGTGGGCCGTCTGCCAGCCGTGCCAGGAGCCGCTCGCCGACCGCTCGCCGGAAGAATGGTGGGCGAATATGGACGAAGTGTTTCACCTGGATTAGTATCAACTGAAAACTGTTTGCGAAAAGTTACTATGCCCGCAACCAACGTCATCCGCTTGAGCGACTACAGCCTGGTCGGCAAGGACACCGACCTGGCCATCGAAAAAGGCCTGGCCGAGGCCACTTGGTATGCCTCGCCCGTGCCCAAGGAAAAGCTGCGCGAGCTGCTCCAGCGCCGCGACGGGCCGGCCATCCGCGACACGATCATCTGGTTTGGCTTGCTGATCGCTTCCGGTGTCTGCGGCTACCTGCTCTGGCAGGCGGGCAGCTGGTGGGCGGTCGTTCCTTTCATGATTTACGGCGTCATCTACGGCACCACCTCCGATTCGCGCTGGCATGAATCGAGCCACGGCACGGCCTTCAAAACGGATTGGATGAACAACGCCCTTTACGAAATCGCCTCTTTCATGGTGATGCGCGAATCCACCGTCTGGCGCTGGAGCCATACGCGGCATCACAGCGATACTATCATCGTGGGGCGCGATCCGGAAATTGCCGCGCCGCGCCCGCCCGATCTTTGGGCCATCTTCCTCAGCTTTTTCAACGTCAAGAACATCCCGCTCTATTTCCGCAACTCGCTGCGCCACGCGGCGGGCCGGATTTCGGCGGAGGAAAAAACGTTCATTCCTGAATCCGAGTACGAGCAGGTGTTCCTCCGCGCGCGCATTTGTCTGCTGATTTACGCGGGGGTCGTCGGCTTGGCGTTCTACCTGGGCAGCCTCCTGCCGCTCCTGTTCGTCGGCCTGCCCAATTTTTACGGCGCGTGGCTCATGCCGATCTACGGTTATACGCAACACGCCGGGCTGGCGGAGAACGTCCTCGACCACCGGCTTAATTGCCGGACGGTGCGGATGAATCTCATCAATCGCTATCTCTATTGGAACATGAATTACCACGTGGAGCACCACATGTTCCCGCTGGTGCCCTATCATAACCTGCCCCAGCTGCACGAAGTGGTGAAGCCGGACATGCCCACGCCTTACGCGAGCATTTTCGAGGCGTGGCGCGAGATCATCCCCGCCTGGCTGCGGCAGGTCAAAGATCCCGGCTATTGCGTCAAGCGCAAGCTGCCCACGCCGACGGTCCGCGCTGATGCCCCGGCTACGGCGCATGTTTTCACAGCCAAAGGCCAGCCGGTGAAGGGATGGATCGAAATCTGCACCGCCGGGTTTTTGAAACCGGAGGATGTCATCCGCTTTGACCACGGGCAGAAGACGTATGCCATTTACCGCACGGCGGATGGCGGCCTCTACGCCACGGACGGCATCTGCACTCACGGCAACACCCATCTCGCTGATGGCTTGGTGAAGGGTAAACTCATTGAGTGTCCCAAGCACAACGGACGCTTCGACCTTACCGACGGATCGCCGCAGCGCCAGCCGGTCTGCGTGGCGCTGAAGACCTATAAGGCTCGCGAGCACGATGGTAAAATCTTCCTGGACCTCGCTTCCGCCGGCAGCTGCGGGTTGGCGCAGCCTGCAACGACTTATAGATTCCGAGTCGTGAGCAACGAGAATGTCGCCACCTTCATCAAGGAGCTGGTGCTGGAGCCCGAACCGGATTCAGCGTTGCCGCCTTACCAGCCCGGCGATTTCATGCAGCTCGATATTCCGGCCTATGGCGAAATCTCGTTCCGCGAAATCGCAGTGGAACCGCCGTTCGCCGATATATGGAAGACGCACCATATTTTTGACTTCCGGTCCGCGAACGCCGCGCCCATCCGCCGCAACTATTCGCTGGCCACGAACCCGGCCGCCGACACGCAGCTCCGGTTCAACGTCCGCATCGCTACGCCGCCGCGCGGACAGGATTGCCTGGCGGGCGCTGGTTCGGCCTACGTGTACCGGCTCAAGCCGGGCGACCGAGTCACCGCCATCGGGCCGTTCGGCACGTTCCACCTCAAGCCCGGCGAAGGGGAAATGATCTATGTGGGTGGCGGCGCGGGCATGGCCCCGCTGCGCTCGCACCTTTCGCACTTGTTTGAAACGATGAAGACCGGGCGTCGCGTCAGTTATTGGTATGGCGCCCGCTCGAGGCAGGAAATTTTTTATCAGGATTATTTTGAGAGTCTGGCAGTGCGGTTTCCGAACTTCAGCTTTCACCCCGCACTCTCCGAGCCGCAGCCGCAGGACAGCTGGACCGGCCCCACCGGTTACATCCACGAAGTGCTGGCAGAGCACTATTTGAAGTCGCACACCAATCCGGCGGCGGCGGATTACTACTTGTGCGGCCCCCCGCTGATGATAAAGGCCGCCAGGGAATTGCTCGCCAGTTTGAACGTGCCTGACTGCCAGATTGCATACGACGAGTTTTGAGCAATGAAACTTAAACTCGTACGCCATCTTTGGGGCGTTGATTTGACCCACGGACTGCAATGCCATCTGCCGCGCTGGCGCGACGCGGGCTACGAGGCGCTGGAAGTCTCGCTGCGCTTGGTGCCGGATCGTCGGGCGTTTGTGGGCTTCCTGAAAGAATACAAGTTCCAATGGGTGCCGCAGATTTTCAGCCGCGATTTTATGCCGGGCGGCTCCGTGCGCGAGCATCTCGATTCGCTCCGCCTGCAGATCGAGGAGTGTTTGGAGCACCAACCGATCTTCTTCAACGCCCATTCTGGCTACGATAATTGGAGTTCCGCGGAGGCCGAGGATTTTTACGGACAGGTGCTGGCTTTGGAGCAGCAAATCGGCGTGCCCATTTCACATGAAACCCACCGGCTGCGCTACTTCGGCACGCCCTGGCAGACGCGGCATATTTTGGAAAAATTTCCCGGCTTGCGCGTGACTTGCGATTTCAGCCACTGGGTCTGTGTTTGCGAACGACTGCTGCCCGACTTCGGCGAAACCATCGCGCTGGCGGCACGCCAGTGCCTCCATCTCCACGCGCGCGTTGGTTTCGAGGAAGGGCCGCAGGTGCCCGATCCCTGCGCGCCGGAATACGCCGCCCACCTGAAAGCCCACGAAGGCTGGTGGGACCTAATCTGGCAATCGCAGCAGGCGCGCGGCCTGGCGGAATCCTTCCTGACGCCCGAATTTGGCCCGCCACCCTACTTGCACACGCTGCCGCACACGAACGTTCCGGTGGCGGATTTGGCGAACGTCTGCGACTGGATGGCTCGCCGGCAGAAAAGACGGTTCGATGGAATAGCGGTTTCCTGACGCGAAGATGGGCACGAGTTGAGGTTACCGCAACATTTGGGGAGGCGGGCAACGGCGGGGAAAGCGTGGGTACTTCCCGGGCTGAATGCGCGATCCATTGGCATTGGAAAAATTGTCGCATCCGCTTTCATGGAGGCCACATTTTTTTCTTCAAGGCCGCAGCGCGATCCAACACCGCCAACAGCGCATAGTAATTGTCGTTCAGCAGACCCTCGTAACCGTGACATTCACCGTTCCAGGTTCTCCAATCCTTGCTCTTCTTATTCGCGCCGAGACCCTGAAAATCCCCCTTGGCAAAGGCATCCAGCATGGGGAACAGGATTCGGTCGCCGTCTTGAACCCGGCCCAGATCGTAGAGCGCGGCCAGAGTATAGTAGGCAAAGCACGCGGTCGCGCCGCCGTTTTCGTAGATCTGGAATCCGGCGGAGCCATCCTCATTGGTTCCATTATAGCCCACGTAATCTTTGTTTGGGACAGGAATGAGATTGCCGGGCAGTCCCAAGGCAAAGTTCGTGTAACCGACCTCGTTTAACCTGGCCAGCAGCCGGTCCATAATCGAGTTGGCTTGGCCTCGCGGAACCAAGCCGTAATGGATCGCGATGCCATTGACCCAGAGAAAATAATAGTCATGGATCTGCCCATCAGCGCTGCGCCAGCCGGCCAGGACCCCAGTGGCTGGATCGTAAAAAGTCTTGAAATAAGCCGCCTTCATCTTGGCGGCGGCGGTGCGGAAGCGAGCGCCGTCGCCGGCATGATTCGATTGGCGTGCCATTTTGTCCAGGCCCAGCAGCGCGCGATAAGCCAGGGCGTTTGCGTAAGCATCCTCGTAACCAAAACCGATGGTGTCCCACCAATTCGCCGGACGATATGCAATCTTGTTCGGCCAGGAGCCTGAATCGCCGCTCAATATGTATTTGATGAGGCCGTCGCCGTTGCGATCCGTGGCCAGCATTTGATCGGCCCAAGATTTGATTTCGACATAGTTGGTCGCCAGCCAGCCTTGGTCCTTGCTGCCCGAGACATAATCCTCCGCGGCGATCAAAAATGATGGGAAGGTGTCCGCCGAACATTCGGGACGGTCCTCACGGCCGATACGCGACGGGCTATAACCAGGCATTCCGCAGGCCTTGAAGCCGCCGATGATCCGGTTCAGTGTCTCGCGGACCAGGTCCAAAGCCATGAGTCTCTGGGCGAGCGGTGGCGTCTGTTTGGCGATGTCCCCATACTCGTAATAGCAAAAGCCGCAACTATCGCTGCCAGCGTTGTTGGCCAATACTCGCCGCTGTGGGTTGAGCTGGAAAATGTTCAACCAATCGCGGCGAAATCCATCAAATCGCGCATCCGCGGCCAGACCCGGAATGTTCGGATTAACGCAAACCACTTCCAGACGATAGGTTAGCTCCGGATGTTTCCGCGTGGCGGCGGGAAAGGCGATTCTAACCTCCTTCCGGGTCGTCTCGTAGCCCAACGGATCAGGATATTCAAGGCTGGCGGAAATTCGGAACGTGCCTTGATCGGGGAAGTGCATGAGGGCTGGAAGCCGAACAGAACCGTTTGTTTCCAGCAACCCCAGCAGCGTCACATGGTTGACGCCGGTATCAGCATCCAAAATGAAGGGTTCCGGCGGATCATCCGCTGACCAACGCGACTTGAGCCGTATTGTCTTTGCCTTAACATCTATCACCCAGCGCGGCGGCTCCGATGGGGCGGCGCCCGGGCTGCGGTATTCCAGGCGTGAACTTTTGCGTTCAACCTTGACCAGCCGCCACGGTTGGACCGGCGGCTTCATCGTCACCAGCGGAAAACGTTCCTTGCCCAAACTGTCCACCGACAATCCCACAATGCCGGGATAATCCAGCGAAATTTGTGCGTCAATGTAATCCGTCGTCACGCGCGCTGCCTGGCCGGCCGGCGCGTTGGTGCTCCCGGCCAAGGCCGATGCGGTCAGCCACAAAAATGCAAACGCGATCGGGGTACCTTTCGAAGCCAGTCCGGCTTTTGGTTTATTTGTTTCGGTTAACACTGTGGACGTCCTTTCCCATATAGGGAAGATTCAAATTTATTGGTTTCCCTTTTAACGGGGACCAAGGCTCAAGATAATAACCATTCTCGTCAAAGCCGATGCCATAATGGCCGGTGAACAGCGCTTCCACGCCATCCCAATCTTCTGGCAAGTAGCCTTCGCCGCGGCCATGCGATCCATTCCAATCATAAAAAGCGCTGCCGACCGGGTTGCGCTGTTTTTGTCCCGGCAATTGAATGCCGGCATTGAAGGTTCCCTTTTCGTAGGACTCCATGAGCGGCCAGAGGAGACGCTCAGCCTCCGCATACTGACCGGTTTGGTAGAGCGCCTGGATTACGTAGTATTCAAGCGCCGGGTTGGCGCCGCCGTTCATATACACCTGCCAAGTGTCTTTCCCGTCGGCCTGTTTGGGAGCGCCACTGGTATGCGGCACATAGTCCGCCGGACTCATCGGATCCAGATTTGTCGGGAGACCCAAGGAATAGGAATGAAAACCAATCTTATCCAGTTTGGCCAGCAGCACTTGCAGAATCGCTTTCGCTTTTTCGGGGGGCACAAGTCCCTGGCATATCGCGAAGCCATTGACCCAGGGAAACATATAATCGTGCAGCGTCCCGTCCTCGGTTCGCCAGCCGGCGAGCACCCCGCTTTCAGGATTATAGAAAAGCTTGAAATACGCCGCCTCGAGGCGGTCGGCATTATCCCGATAACGCCGGGCCAGGTCGCTGCGGCCAGCCAGTGTTTCCAAATCGGCCAGGCACCGAAAAGCCCGGTAGTCAGCCGCGTTGGAGTAAGCGTCGGCCCCCTGGTATTTATAAGTGTCAAACCACATATTGCCGCGCCCTTGATGGTAAATCAAGCCATCCGGACCGAATTGCGCCTCGATATGGTTGCCCAAGCATTCCAGTGGTTCCAGCCATTGGCGCAACTGTTCCATGCCGCCAATGGTGCGGATGACATACCATCCCGAAACGACCAGATAGGCGGCCGTTTCACGCGACGACCACCAATTGGTCGCGCACACATTCCGGTTGGGCATTTGGTAACCGGGAGCGCCCTGGAAATATCGGTCCACCGACTCCCCGACCAGGGCCATCGGCGATATTCCGTCCTGGAGATGGGGTGCAAACAGGGCTTGCTGGGCGTAGAACAAGATTGCGAGTCCGCAGTTCACGCTCATCACACTGTTGCCGATGATGCCGGTATCGGGGCGCCATTGCACCATGTTCAGCGAATATTTGGGAAGGCGTTGCAGTCGCGAGTCCCCTTGAACCAAGGCCGGCAGCGGCTCCAGGCGTTGGATCTCAAAGTGCAGGGTGGTATGCCAGGGTTCAGCTCCAATTTCGCTAAGGCCGTCTTCCGCTGCCGGGAGGTGCGGCGCGACGTCCACCCAGTACGTGGTGGCGGGGAAAAGCGCGGACGGCTTGCGGTAGAAAGCGGACGGATCGCCCGTGCGGGTTATATAAGCCGTTCCGAAGTCCGGCGCCGCAAGGTAAGCAGGCATGGATACATAATTCATGATCTCCGAAGGATGGCCGACGAATGTCGTCGGGGTCTGATTGGCCGCAAAATGGAAGCGGAATAATCCGCCGCGCAGCAGCACCGAAGGTTTCGCCGCAGCCGCCAATCCCAAATCAAATCCGTGCTCGTCGGCCCGGATGGACACTTGTTCGCATGCGCCTGCCGCCACCTCCACGGGAGCGTAATGGAATACGTTGCCAGCGTGTGTCAGCGTGCTGGCACCCAACGGCACGGATTTCTTAAAGATCGGCTCCAACACCGGACTGGCTCCGCTCTCTTGCAGCAGGTTGACGCCTAATTCGCCATGACCAAGAGAATCCCAGGAAAGTTCCATTATTCGCGGGTGCGACTTCTCCAACACCAGGCGATACCACGGGGTGCTGATTTCCAACTTTTGGCCCATATCCCTGACTTCGGGCACAAATTTGGTGGGTTGCAGACTCGCGTGCGGCGTGCGGCGTGCGGCATGCGGGGTCGTCTCCGTGCCGTTGGTGGCGTTGACTCCGTAAACCTCCACTTGGGCCAGTTCGGCGACCCACGATTGAGGCGTCTCGGAGGCTGTGCTGCGGGCGATCACCAGCCGAAAATTGCTGGCCACCACCGGCTTAAAGGCAACTGTGCAGGCAAGCGTCTGGGCATCAAATTGAGCCCTTTGGACATGAAAAAGGGTGTCGAACTTGTCGCTGCCTTCGGGCAAATACTGGCCTGAGAATTCAACCGGACTGGTAGCCAGGCTTGAGGCATAGATCACCACCTTGTCAATTCGCCGCAGGCTGGGGAAATGAAGCCATACCCATTGAGGCAAATGTTCATACTCGCTGCTGATCCAACAGCGGGAGTCCGGCGAACCAGAAATAAACGGCCGGTTCAGCGGGCATGCGCTCCCTTGGTCCTTCATGGCGCCGTTGCGGAAACTGTGCGAACTGACCTCGACCTGCACGCCTAGTTCGCTTGAAAACGCCACGTTTCGATAGTTGCCGGGGCCGATGTTCGTTCCCATTGTCTGTTGCGCCCGCACCGCGTCAGCCATGGCTAGAAACGGCAAAAGGGTGGCCGTCATTATCCAATTGAGAAGCGCCAGGCGGCGCAGACTTGCATGGCGTAGCGTGAAATTCATGGTGACGAGGTTAGGGGGTTTCACTGAACTGATATTTGCCGGCGCCCACGAGGCACTTGATGAAGGACTCCTCGTCTGAAACCGCGAACACGCCGGGGTCATTGACCGCCGATGCTGCCGGCCACAGACGTATGCCGGATTCCATGAGGGTGAGATTTCCCTTTGAGAGTTTGGGGATAAAGACGCGTGCGTGGGTGTTCGGTGGCACGTTGATCGAGAGCGAAAACCGGCCATCGGCGTTTTTCTCCCAGCGGGTGGTGATCAGCCCCTTTACGGTGGGAACCTTGCCTTCGGCAAAAGTCAGTCCGCCCGTTTCCGGCCTGAGATCAAACGTGGCAAATCCGCCGCTTGTCGGTTGGATGCCACAGATATATTTCAGAAACAAATATCCCGGATAGGAGGTCCATGCATGATTCACTTCATCGCTGGGATTGAAGGTTTCCCAATTGGCTTTGTTATCTTTCATCATGGGGCGATAGCGGGCCAAGTCGTCCACGACAAAAGCACCGCCACCGGCATTCAGCACGCCGCTATAGAACGCGTCGCCGCCGTAACCGCCAAGGTCCGGTTTGCCCGGCGCCAGAATGGCGGCCAGGATATTGGCTTTGGCCGCTGCCGGCTCAATATCAAAGCGCAATGCCCACGCCGAAGCGAGGGGAAACATTTCTTTGCGGTCGGTTCGCGCCAGATAGAAATCGCCGTTGAACAGGTTGGCCTTGATGCCGTTCTTGACTTCCTCCGCTTGCTGAAGATAACCGTTGCTTTGATCTTTTTCTCCCAATACGGAAAAGACACGCGCGGCAATGCGCAGGTTTTCATAATATTGGCAGGCGGTGGCGGTGTTGTAACCGCCGCCGGGCAGGTTGCCGCCGGCGTACTCGGAAATTCGCCACCCGGGAGGGTCAAGCAGTTTGGTGTTCGGATCCTGATAGGTTTTGATCCAATCCAGAAACGTCGTGAGGTGCGGGGCCATCTCGTGCAAGAGCGTCTTATCACCCGAAAACAGATATTGTTGCCATAGCAGCATTGGCCAATACATGGACCATTCGGGAATGCGGCGAGATTTCTCAGGTGGGGTCAGGTAATCTGCTCTCCTGTGCGCCGGGCAGCAGGATGGGAAATCCCCGTCGGCAAGCTGTTCTCCCGCATAGTCGCGCACGACCTTGTCCATCATCATTGTGTCGCGGTCATTGTAAAGGAGCACGTTCCCAATGTTCCAACTATCCGCTGCCCACGGCGACTGCTCCCGGTTGGCATCCACGCTGATAATGCCCTGTTGGATGTTCTGCCGCGCCGAACGCTCGCACATTTCGTAAACGTCATTAAGCAATTCGCTCGAACAGTGAAAACGCCCGGCCACGTCGGCGTCGCAATAAGCCCAAATCCCGCGCACGTCGGAAGCTCTCAATTCCCCCGCGTAGCCGGTGAGCCTGAACACCTGAAACGAAGTGTGCCGTCCAAAGTTCGCGTCCCAGGTTTCCGTGCCGCCGTGGCAGGTGTATTGGTCCCAGCCGGCCGCCTTCCGGCCGCCCGTCATTTGAAAATATTCCACGCGAACGATGTCTCCCGACTGGTTCGCGCGCATCGTAAGCTTCGGCCAGCCGTCAATACACCGCCCGAAATCCACCAGCCATGCACCGTTTGTCAACGTGATGCTGACCGGCTTGAGTTCGGCCTGCTCTCGTTCCAGCGGCGCCATCTGCGCGAAAAAATGATAATCGGACCGGTCCACCACGCTGGCGGACACCCAGTCGGAATCGCCGAAACCGAGCGTATGCCAGCCGACGGGTTCTTTTCGTGAGTCGAACTGAATGGCCGCTCGATTCCCGGTTCCACCGGTCCCGCCGAAATACGTCGCATTGGTTTCCAGGAAGGCCGTGCGGGCCAGAACCTTCCAGGATTCATCGGTCCCAATGGTCGAAGCTGAACCGTCAGGATAGTCCAGCCGCGCTTCCAGCAGAAAGGCCGGCTGGGCATTGAGGCCGGAGTTGTTCCAGTTGCCCTGCCAATGCCCCATGGCCGCAAACACGTTTGAGCCGGCTTTTACGAGCTTGGTGATGTCATAGGCATTGTATTGCCCGTAATGATATGGATCGCAGCGCGCAGGCCCCCGGCCCAGGAGTTGTCCATTGAAATAAAGCAGGTAGTCGTTGTGCGCGGTGACAAACACCTTGGCAAGACTTGGATTGTTTGTGAGCGAAAAGGTCTTTCGTAAATAAGCGAAATTGTTCAGGTTCGTGGTTCCATCCCAAACGTAATGCGCCGTCCATTCGCTTTGTGCCAGCCCGGTGTCAAAACAGGCCGGCGCGCTGTAAGCGCCCGGTTTGCCGGTCTGGTCCCAGATCCGCACTTCCCACCAGAGCCTCGTGGCTGATGGCAAAGCCTTGCCCGCATATTCAACCCCAGCCGATTGCGCCGATTCCACTTTCCCACTGTCCCACCAAACGGAGGACGGAGGTCGGAAGACGGAGGTAGGAGAATTTGAAAAGACGAGGATTTGATAAGCGGTTTGGACCTCTCCCCGGTCGGTATCCGTTGACCGCCAGGTGAATCGCGTGGCCTCCCGCTCAATTGCCAACGGATTGCTTACGCCGTTGACAAGCAGACCCACGGGAGCGCTTGGTTGGCCGGAAGCTGCGAGAGCGATGGCCGCGATAACCAGCATAAGCACAGGCCCTAACACATTGGTAAAAATCCTCATGGTATGAAAGTAAATCAAATAAATGTCAGGATTCACGGCGTTTCATTGAACCGATAATCCCCCGCGCCCACCAGACACTTGATGCAGGAGTCTTCGTCCGAGACTGCCAGCACTCCGGGATCCTTGATCGGTGGGGTTGACGGCCACAGGACTTTCCTGGATTCCGTGAGGGTGAAATTTCCCGGCGAAAGTTTGGGGATATAGACCGCCGCGTGCGTGTTGGCAGGTACATGAATGGAAAGAGTAAAATGGCCCTCGGCGCTTTTTTCCCAGCGGGTGGTTATCAACCCCTTCACGGTGGGAACCGTGCCTTCCGCAAAGGTTAGACCGCCCG
>Ga0302320_10008023_pt1 | contig 23100 bp, 5 predicted proteins | sample Bog_T0_3_FD_202130 | JGI IMG/M metagenome (GOLD analysis project Ga0302320, IMG submission 202130) | Peat permafrost microbial communities from Stordalen Mire near Abisko, Sweden - Bog_T0_3 | ecosystem: Environmental > Terrestrial > Soil > Wetlands > Peat | place: Sweden: Abisko, Stordalen Mire... | reverse complement strand
TTCAGGCACGTGGTCAGTGCGGCGTTATTGCTCTCACCAAGAATGGCACCGCCATGGGCGTCAATGTGGACGCCGGCGGTGTCTGGCCAGGGCGCGCCCGGACTGAATTCATCCATCGCGAAAGCGGAATTCACCAGCAGCAGCCCGATATTGATCGCTGCGCATATTGAAATAGTTTTGGAAATCATGATTATTCGGAGGGGCTGGTCGAACGGTTTTATATTCACGGCAGAATTAGTAATTGGCTCTTTATTATCTTCGCGCCGGCTGCAGGACGGGAGGCAAAGATGGCGGCATCAATGCCGGTTTTGGCTTTATAATCGAGGGCCATCCTCTTGGTGATGGATTCCACGGCATCGGCTTTCACCAGCGCCACGCAGCAACCCCCGAAACCACCGCCGGTCATGCGGCAGCCGTGGACGCCGCCTTTGGAGCCGATGCTTTCGGCGATTTCCACCACCAGATCCAGTTCCGTGCAGCTTGCCTCGTAATCGTCGCGCAACGAACAGTGGCTGATATACATGGATTGCCCGACGGTCGGCCAGTTGGACTGACGGATGCCTTCAGCGGCGTGGACGGTGCGTTCAATTTCGCCGATGACGTGGCGGGCGCGCCGATAAACCACTCTGCTCATTCTGCCTCTGGCACCTTCAAGCTGGTCCGCAGTGGCATCGCGAAGGGATATAACACCCAGAATGCGCGCGGCTTCCTCGCATTCGGCGTCCACGCTGGCCAACAAATATTACCACCCGCACTGGCTGAACGGCTGGCTGCGCGCCAGCGCCGATCCGACTTGACACCACGTGAACTGACGGTGTTGGGAATGCTGGTAAAGGGCCGCAGCAACAAAGAAATCAGCCAGGCACTATTTATTGCCGAGGACACGGTCAAGGCCCAATTGAAAAGCATATTTTTTAAGCTCGGAGTCCACGATCGCACCGACGCTTCCAGGAGCGCCATTCGCCTCGGCATCGTGCATTTTGAATTGTTGTCGGTTTCAAGATGATCGGACTATCCCGGCAGATTCTTCGGGTTGGCCAGTTCTACTGGATTGCGCGCCGGCGTTCCTGTTCGGGATCGAACCGGTCAATTTGCACCGGAATCACAAAGGGGTTGGACAGGGTTTTGACGCGGGCGAAGCCGACGTTTTGCGCGCGGATGAGCGACTTGGAGAAATCGCGGAAGTCGTAATACTTGGCGAGTTCGTTGATCTCGTTTTCGTTATTGAGATGGGAAACTATTATGTTTTCGGTATTGGAAAGGATATTCGGATGGATGCTGGAAACCTCCTGGGTGGCATAAACGATGGCGAGGCGGGCCTTGGCGCCCTCCTTGGCAATGGTGGGCCAGATGTCCGTAAGCAAATCGTGGCGGCCGATGAGGTTGTGCGCCTCCTCGACGTAAATCACGAGGTGCGGCGCGTGTCTGCCGCTATTGAAGGCAGCCATGGAATGCCGCAAAATATGCTGGGCGATGCGCTTGCTCAAGCGCTCGCGCTGCACGGGATCGCCGACGGACAGATCCAGGATGACAATTCTGCCCAGGGCAAGGTGCTGATAAATCTCGTCGCAGACATCCGTGGTGCGGCTGGGTGAATGATAATCCTTGTACGGCTGCAAGAGGCGGAAACCGGGGATGTATGCGCCCTGGTCATTGCGCTGGAGGAGCAAGTTCATCAGCACATTGGTGTCGGGATCAATCCAGTCGGCGCCGCTGGCGGTGATGAGTTCGTCCTGTATCTGGCGCGCCAACTGGAACCACTCGCCGGCCTGCGTGGCTGACAGCCCGCCGGCCGGATCCACGGAGGGATTTACCTTGTTGCGGATCCCGACATTGGCCTCGAACGTGATTTTGAAATTGGGGGGCAATTCATAGCCGGCGCGGGCCAACACCGCCTGATAGGCGGCGATTTTGCGCTGGTGAATGGCGGACTGGCGCTGAAATTCGACATCGCTATTGCATTCCTCCCGCCGCGGCCCGGAAAAATCCATGCTCAGAAACGCCTCGAGGTCGGCGGTGCGATGGACTTTGTTCCCCTCGATCAGGCCTTTCAACGTGGTGTGGCCTTCCACAACCTGGGTGAAAAAATTATTCAGGATCAACTGGAATCCGGCGGTGGGCAACATGCGATAGCGGATGGTGTCGGCGGGGAAGACCTCCGCAATGGAGCCCCGATCCTGCTGGTTGGCGTTGGCATATTCGCCGTTGAGATCGTAGATGATCTGGCCGATTTTCAGGCCGCTGCCGCGGCTGGTGCGCATAACCACGGAAACGAGCTGCTTGACGGTGTTGGACTTGCCGGTGCGGGTCATGCCAAAAACCGCCGTGCGGCGGGCCAAAAAATCCACGGCGTTCAGGTGAAACACGGCGGGCTCGCAATCCTCCCCGCGATGCAACCGGTCGGTGGAAGTATAGCGCACAGTGCCGATGGGAAAGCGCGGCAAATCGCCCGGCAAGCCAAGCCGCCGCGCTTCTTCCCGCGCGGCTGCGGCGCGCTCCGGGCTGACATAATTGACAATCGCCGCCAGCGCGGCGCCCGTGGGACGGAAGACCGCCAAGTTCGGCGCATGGAAATAAGATTCGATATCGCTGCCGAGGCGCAACTGCGAGTCCTGCAAATAAAAGGTGCCGAGGATCCGGCAAGCCAAGCCGCCAAACTGAAATTCGCCGTCGGTCGGGACGGCCGATCCCGGCTCGACGGGCGGATACTGACTCGCCTTGAGGTTCCGGACCCTGGCCAGCAGGGTTTCGTGGTCCAACGGCAACGGCGCCGAGCCGGTGACGCGCAGGAGAATGATTTCGCCGGGGGGATTTTGCGCCGCGTCCAGCCGGTCTGGGCCGGCCGCGAGGAGGAAGCAATTGTGGGGCACGCCCCTGGCGCGGGCCTTCCAAAGGTCGCTGGTCAGCACCACGGCCTGTTCATAATCCAACTGGCAGGTCCAGCCGATAAACTGTCCCTCTTGGATCAAGGCGGACAATGGGTTGGGCTCATTCATATTTGCCTGAAAATTTGTTCGGCCTGGCGGCGATGACTGGCCAGCGAACCCTCGGTCCAGATGACAAAATGGGAGCGCGCGATTTTTTGCGCGACGGGCAGCTGGGCGGCGATGCGGCCTTGAATCTGCTCCGCCGGCCAGCCACGCGCCCGCAGCCGCTCCCACTGCGCTGCCGGCGTGCAGGCCACACAGATGATTCTGTCAAAGCTCGTTTCGGCGCTGGTTTCAAACAGGAGCGGGATGACCACCATGGCCACCGGAAAGTTTTGCCCGCGCCAGTCAGCAACTTGCGCCTGCCAGCGCTCCCGGATGCGCGGATGGAGGATCGCCTCCAGCTGTTTCCGCGCGGAGGCATCGGAGAAGACCAATTGCGCCAAAACTTCGCGCTTGAGGCGGCCATCGGCGGCGATGCAGCCGGCGCCGAAAGCCTGTTGGATTTCCTCCAACGCGGGTTGCCCGGGCTGCACCAGCTGGTGGGCCAGGTCATCGGTGTCAACGGTCCGGGCGCCGAGTTGCAGAAAAAAACCGGCGGCGGCGGACTTGCCCATCCCCACGCCGCCGGTCAAGCCGCAAAGTTTCATGTCACATCACTGCGAGATGAGCGCGCGATAGAACCGGCTTTGGAAATTTGTGTTGTCGAAGTTGGTGAAAGTGAAGGGCGCGAGGTTCGTGGCGATCGGCAGCCAGGTGACCAAATTCGTCGAAGCCTGGATGATCACGGTGGCCCCAGCGTCGTTGGTCACGGAAAGCTGGATTCCGCCATTGCGGCCATGAACCAGCAGCGGTGAAATCGTGGGCGCCGACGGATAGCCCACGGTGGCGATGACCATGATGGAATCGTCGTCCGGATTGGGGTCCGTGGTGGCGGCACTGACGCTGGCGCTATTGGTATAGACGCCCGCGGAATTGGCCTGCAAGTTCAGGGTCAGCGTGCCACCGGCATTGACGGGCAGATTCCCCAAGTTCCAAATCAAGTTGCCACCGAAACTGGTGACCGAGCCAAAGCTGAAGTTGGACGACAGCAGCGTGACCCCGGGCGACATAGGCAGCGTATCCGCCACGAACGCGTTGCTGGAGATGGACGGGCCATAATTGGTGACCGCCAGCGTCATATTCCAGAGCGATCCCGGAGTGGCCGACACATTGGTGGCGTTGCCATAGGGCTGGCTGTTGATGGTGGTGTTGACATAGACTTGGTTGTCAGCGGCAAAACCCACGGGATTGGCGGTGGTCAGATTGACGGCCCAGCCATTGTAATTGGTGCCGCTATAACCGTTCAGAGTGTCATCCTGGAGATACAACAACCACAAACCGTTGGGGTTGGCCCCGGCCATGACGCCAAGCGTGCCGCCCCACGGCTGCTTCGGCGCGGGAATCAGCCCCGCCACGCTCAATTGGACATTGGTAACGGAAGTCAGCGCGTTGATGAGATTGGTGCCCTGCGGCGAGCCCAAGCCGGTGCAAAGGTCATAGTTGGTGACGGCGTAGAAGGCGTTGGGGCTGGCCGACCAGGTGTTGTTTCCGGTGGTGACATCATTAAACACATTGGTGTAGAACGGGCTGCGGGCCAGTGCATACAAAGCGGGGTTGATGAAACCGACTGGTGCATGCCCGACGGCGGCCGCCTGCTGATTCACCAGCGCGGTGAAGGCCGCCCACAGCGGAGCGGCGCAACTGGTGCCGCCGGTTCCGGGATAATACACACCGCCATCGGCAATAACTAAAACATTGTCGCCGGTCAACGCCACGTCAGGAATGTTGCGATAAGTGGTCGAGCCGCCGTTGAGGGCAAAATTAATGTTGGTCTGCCACGAGGGGATCGCATAATAGCTGCTCACGCCACCGCTGCTGCCGATGCCGTCGGCAATGGGCCCGAATTCGATGTCCCAGTTCCAGACCGTTTCGGAAAGGTACGCGCCCCCCGGCCCGGCGGTGGACAACGTGGTGGCACCCGATTGGGTAATATAGGGGTCGCTGGAGGGAAATCCGGTAAATCCCGGATCGTCCACTTCTCCCGTCAGGAAGGCGTCACTATCACCTGAGGCGTTATAGTAGGTCTGGCCCTGAACAATCATTTCCTTGAAAATCTGATCGCTCGTCGCATTCGGCCCACCAGTCCACCCCCACGAGCTGGTGATTTGCCGCGCGGAATTGTCCACCGCAATCTGATTCAACACCACGTTGGGAAAGAAATTGTACGGGCTGCCCTCATAAAGCAACGCCTCGTTCAATCCCGGCGCCATGGAGACAACCATTTCAATATCGAGAGAAACTTCAACTTCCCCGCCCGTGCCGGTCGGGAAGCCATTGAAACCATTCAATAGGATGTTGGTCAAGGCCACGTTTGGCAGCGCATTGATGGACTCATAGAGTTGAATGTCGCTGGCCAGATAGCCGTCGAACTCCACCAACGCCACGTTTTGGCCGACACCTGTCTGGGTCGCCCCCGGAACATACGCCGCGCGGAAATCCTTGCCCATGTAGCTGCCTCCCAATCCGGACCCCAGCTTGCCGGTCGGGCCTGGCGGCGATTTCGGCGGATTCGGACGCAGATGCAGGTGGTGATACGGCCGCGAATAGTTGTTCAATCCGCTGACGTCCAAAATGGCCAGATCCGCGGGTATTGAAGGCTCGGTATCCGGAGCGAAGAAGGCGCGGTTTTCGGTCGGGTGCTGGTAAGTGTGCAGAGAGACATTGAACGCCTGTTCCACGTCGGATGCCTTGCCGTTAACCTCAACCAACATGCGGTTGGCATGCGTTTTCGTGACCGTAAGACCGTGCGCCTTCGCGAAATTGACGACTGCTTGATAGTCCGCCTCGCTGGGAGCGAATTGCCCGGCGAATTCATCGGCACTCAGGTAATGCCCGTAATTGGAGCTGGCGGGGTCGCTAACCTGGGCGAGCAGGTCATTCAGGGCGGCCTCATTGCGCAACTGCAGGCCGATGGCGAGATGCAAATCATTGGTGGCCGCTACCTCGCCGGTCTTGGCGAGGCGCGCCACGACGGCTGGCACATGGCCGTGCAAAGTTTTCAATCCCATCACATCGCCGCGCGACGGCCAGGCGATGCCGGCGAGCGCCAGCAACGACAGGCCAATCTTAAAAAACGTCTTGTTCATAAAACCTCAAAAATTTCATTAAATTCATCAAATCAGCAACAAACAGCCCCAAATCACGGGAAATTGCTTGGCGTGCCGTACACGGTAGGCTTGTTGGTGCCGCTCAGGATCTGGCCAGTTTGCGGCAAACTATTGGTGGCCGCGTCGTCAAAGGTCAGCGTGACGTGAGCGACTTTGTCGTTGACGCCGGCGTGCGCCAGAATAAGGGTGTTGGTGGTGGGCGAGACCACCAGCGCGTCAATGTCGGAAAAGTCCTGGTGCGACAGGTTGGTCAGCGTGACGGTGGCTTTGATCAGCGTATTGCCCAGGCCGCTGGCGTTGATGAGGGACGGGTAGAGCGAGGCCGCCGCGCCGTCAATAATGACGATCGGATTGGAATTGGCCAAGGTGGTGGTCCAGGCGCCGATGGTAAAGACGAACGTGGCCGGGCCGATGTACTTGCCCACGCCGGTGACGGTGTTGCTGTCGTACAACTGGAAGGTGGGCGAGATGGTGAACGTATTGGTGCCCCGCGCGGTAAAGGTGAAGGGCTTGGAAACCGAGTGGCCGTACACCGTCAACGGCCCGTAGGTCTGCGACGCCGGGCTGGGGGCGGTGACGCCGTTGGTCGGCAACAGCATGGCTACCAGGTTGCCGACGTTGGTGCCGGCGGCGTCCCGGAAGGCAAACAGCACCTGCACCGTATCGTTGGAACCAATGACATCCGCGGCCATATCAGCCTGCGAAGTGTAATTGGCCACCAGCTGCGCGCCGGCCGGCTCCACATAGCTGCCGCCGGTTTCGAGAATGGTCAAGGTGGCGCTGCCCGGGTTGACGATCTGCGCATTGATGGGATCCTCCAGCTGCATCTCGGCAAACAGATTCGGCTGCGTCAAGGTGTTGGCGATCAGAACCACATTGAAGGACTGGCTGGTCACGCCGTTGGTAAACACCAGCGTGCCGTTGGTGGGATAGAAATTCTGTCCGCCGATGGCCGTGCCGTTGGTGACCACAAAGTTCACCGAGGCGACGCTATTGGTGTAGCCGTTGCGATTGACGGTAATGGTTGCCAGCCCCGCGTTCTTGAAGACATCGTAATTGGCCTGCGAGAAGCTCATGCCGGCGTTGGTCTCGATAATGGTGACCGTCTGGGTGCCAAAGGGCGCAATCTGGCCGGGCGCGGTCACATTCGTCAGCAGCACGCTGAAGGTCAGGTTACTGGACACCAAATTGTTGTTGAAAATGGTGATGGCGATGTAGTTGGTTCCGACGCCATTGGCGAATACCAGCGTGCCGGAAGCCGCCGAATAATTGACGCCGGCCTTGGCGGAGCCATCCGCGGTGAAATAGCTCACTTCGAGCGGCGGAGTATTGCTGGTGCCCACCGGCTCGACGCCCGGATTGGAGCAGAGGACGGGGATGAGCAGAGGAACTGCAGCCGCCGTGACGACCACGCTGGACGCGTTGGTGATGAAGCTCACTCCGGCAGCGGACGGCGTAAGCACAACCACGGTGTTGCTGGGCGGCACCAAAACCCCATTCGTCGGGCTGAACAGATACATGCCGAACGTCAGATCCACGATATTGGAGCGGTTAAACAGGGGGACGGCGACGGACTTGACGGTTTCACCCGCACCAAAGGTCAACGTGCCGAAGGTATTAAGGTAATTGACCCCGGCTAGGGCGGTGCCGTTGGTGGTGGCATAATTGACGGAGCAGGTATTGGCCGCGTTGTTGAGCCGCTGCACCACAATGCTGGCGACGCCCTGGTTTTCGGCCGCGGTATTGGTGGCCAAGGCGAAGTTGAACACAGAGGTGTTGTTAATGATAGTCAAGGTGGCATTCGTGGGCGCGACCAAGCCGGCACCGGGCGGCGCCGTGACCGGCAGCGTGAGGTAAATCGAGCAACTGACCGGCTGCAACGAGTTGTTGGCCAGCTGGATGGCAATCGTGCCACTGCTGATGCCATCACCCAATTGCACGGTCCCATTCGTAGGAGAAAGCAAATCCACCGAGGCCGTTCCCGGCAGGATGGTATAATCGGCCGTGAGGGAGCCGTGCGTTCCGTTAGTGCGCCCGACGGTCAGATAAGCTACGCCGGCGGTGGCGTTGGCGGTGAAATTGCTCTGAGTAAAGAACAGATTTCCGGGGTTGGTGGAAGTATCCACGATGGTCAGCACCGCATTGGTCGGCGGGGCCAGGACGGTATTGAACGCGTTGGTGAGGATCATGGTCACCGTCTCATTGCCCTCCGGCAAACCGTTATTGGTGATGACGATCTGGACGCTATTCGTCACGACGCCCGGATTAAAGGTGATCAGCTCATTAGTTGGGAAATAATCCGTGCCGATCACGGCGGTGCCATTGGTGGTGGTGGCAAAGTTCACCGTACAGGAGCCGCTGGTGCTGCCGAGGCGCACAACTTGGATATTGGCATAGCCAAGCGCGGTATTCTTGGGCACGGAATAGGTTGGGGAGAGGAACTCCACCACGTTGTCATCGTTGATGATGGTCAGCACCGCAGTGGCCTGGTCGCCCAAGCCGGTGGCGGGCGAGGGATTGGAAAGGCTTAGGTTCACCGTCAGGTTGGTGGTTATGACGCCGTCGTCCTGGACCGGCACCGAGACGCTCTGGAGCACTTCGCCGGGCGGGAAAGCCACATAATTGGTGGTGGCAGAGTAATTAACGCCGGCCACCGCGGAGCCGTTGGCGGTGGTAAACGCCACATACACGTCGCCGGAACCGTCGGCATTGGGGCCGCTGGTGCCGCCGGTGCGCTCGATGGTGATCGTGGCCGAGCCGGCATCCTCGTCAATTTGGTAGTTGGCGGTGGTGAATTGGAAGGCGCCCGAGCCGGTCTCGGAACCGCCGAACAGCCGGGCGATATAATCGCAGGTTTGGCCGCTGAATTGGGTGAAACCGCCGCCAATAACCAGATTGCCATCAGCCGGCTGGATCACGACCGCATTGACGGCGCCGTTGGCGCCGGCGCCGAAGTTGATGGTGGGATCCACCGCGCCGGTGGGCAGCAAGCGGGTAATGCCGTTGCGGGAGACGCCGCTGGCGGAACTGAACAGGCCGGCGACCACAATGCGGTTGTCCTGCTGAAGGGCAATGGCGTTGACTGTGCCATTGCAGCCGGGTGCGGCCAAATTATTAAATACCGAATCTGGAGCGCCATTCGCGCTCAAGTGCGCCAAGTGGTTGACGGCGGCCCCATTGAGGTTGGTGAAATCGCCGCCGATGAGGACGCTGCCATCCAACTCGATCGCGATGGCCCGCACCGCGCCATTGGCCGAGACATTCTGGGTGAAATTCGAATCCAGCGAGCCGTCCACGTTCAAGCGCACAAGGTTGCCAACGATTTCGCCATCAAAGTTGGTGAAAGCCCCGCCGACCAGCACCTGTCCGGCGTTGTAAATCGAGTTGGTGGGGTAAGGAGCCACGGCATAGACAGTGCCAACGGCGCCTCCGCCGACGTTAAAGGAGTTGTCCACCGCGCCGCTGTTGTTCAGACGGACAATGCCTGGCGACGACGCCGTGTTGTACGTATTGAAGGCGCCGCCGACATAAAGCACGCGGTTGCCGTTGACAAAAGATTCGGCCAGGGCAAACACCGGGTTATCGGCGCCAGCGCCGGGATTGAAGCTCGTGTCGAGGCTGCCGTCGGTCATGAGCCGGGCGAGACCCGGACGCTGAACGCTGTTCACGTTGGCAAACGAACCGCCGACAACCACCCGGTCATCCGTCTGGCTGACCACGACATTCACCGCGCCATCCGCGCCGGCCAGTCCGACCAGGAAGCTGTCATCCAAAGTGCCATTGGTACCGAAGCGGGCAATCCGCTTGATGCTGGTGCCATCGGCCACGGTGAAATTGCCAACGGCCACGGCCTGACCGTCGGACTGGAGGGCCAATCCAAGCACGCTGGCGTTCACGCCAGCGGTGAAGGACAGGTCAACCGAGCCGGGCGGCTGGTTGTATTGTTCCCCATGCACGAGGTGAACCAGGGAATTAGTGGGCGAACCCAGATAGGCACCGGACGACGGACTGGACAACTGCACGGCGAAGTAGAAGGTGGCCGGCGTGGGATCATTTGTCCTGCCGTCATCGAGCAACTGGACGTTGAAACTACGGGCAAGGATGCCCGGCGCGAAAGTCAACGTGCTGTTCGTGTACACATAATTGGTGCCTGCAAACGCCGTGCCATTCACCGTGGCGTAATTCACCTGCGCCGTTCCCAAGGCCGAACCGGTGCGCGTAACCGTGATGGTGGCGATGGCATTATTGCCGTCACCGTATTGATAGCTCGGCGAACTAAACTGGAAGAATCCGTAGTTGTTTTGGTTGACGATGGCCAGGGTGGCATTGGTAATGACCCCATACAACGAGGCCACATTCGTGCCGTCCAAAGTCGCATTGAACAAATTCGCCTGGAAGAACTTACTAACCCCCGTCGCGTTCGGATTGAGCAGAGGAATGGAAACGGTGCGCGGGGAGACATCGCCGCTATTCCAAGTGAGGGTGTTCGTGGAACCGATATAATCCACACCGTTCCGGGCGCTAAGCGGAGAGTTGGGAGGAAGGCCAGGCAGGCCGTCCGCAGTGCCATATTGCACGGTCAGGGATCCCTTGCTGCCCACGGTGCGCGTGACGTTGAAGGTGATGACCCCGGCACCCACGGTCGCGGAATAGTTGGCGTTATCAAAACTCAGCAGGCCGGCATAGTTGGGATTAATGAGGCGCAGCACCGCGTTGGTCAAGCCCAGCTGGGCATGGCCGCCGCTCAAATCGTTGAGCTTGTACAACAGCACGTTGAGATCCTTTTCCTGGCTGGTGGTGGAACTGTTATTGAGCACGGTGACTTGGAAAGGCACGGTCATAACCCCCTGGTTGAAGATAACATAGCCATTGGTGGCGCTGTAGTCCACGTTCAGCACGGCAGTGCTGCCATTGGTGACGGTCTGATAAAACACCTGCACCTGGCCGAAGGTGCCATTGGTGCGGGCGATGGCCACAGAAACCAGCGAATTGGTGGCCACATAACTGGGCGAGGCAAAGCCAAACACACCATCCTGATGCGAGTTGTCCACCAGGGTGAGGGGAGTCTGCGACACGCCCAGGGCGACACCCAGCGGAATGTCCTGGCCGCCGAGGTAGAATTGATCCACCTGGCTGGGATTGGACATTTGGAACTGCGCGTTCAAGTTGCCCAGGGCCGACGTGTCGTTAATAATATTAACCAGGACCGACGCCGGACCGCTAACGCCGTATTTGAATTCCTCCCCGGAGAAGTCCTGCATGAGGCCATCCGCGCCGAACTGGCCATCGCTATGCATGCGCGTGGGACCGGCATACTCCCAACTGATAGGATACAGGGGGGGCACGCCGCTGTAGGTGAAATCCGTGCCGCTCTTGGCCAGACCCGGCAGGACGGCGAAATTGGCCGAGGCATAGCCCAGCATGCCGTTGTCGCGAACCAGGTTGACCGGCTCCGCCAACTGGGTTTTGTTGACGGCATAAGCCGTGGCGGCCATGCCGATGTTACCAGGTCCGCCGGTGGTCCCACCGATCAGCCGGGCCAGATTGCTGCGGTTACGAACCCCATCGCGGGTCTTGGGTTCAAGCTCGCTTCCCCCTTCGGAAACCATCAAATCCAGGTTGGTCGTGCTGGGTTGCAGCCCGCGTTCCGACTCCAAAACGTAGCGGACAAGATAGTCTGCCTGGCCACCGCCCACTTCCTGGAAAGAACCGCCAATAATCACATTGCCGTCACTCTGCAAGGCCGAGGCATAGACGCCCGGAGTATCGCTGTACAGCAGTCGCGACAGGCCGGCAAATTGATTGTAAGCCATGTCGAGAAAGGACGTATCCACCGTGCCGTCTGAATTCAAGCGGGCGAAGCCAACGCGGTGCGTGCCATTTATCTCGTCAAATGGTCCGCCGGCGTAAATGCAGCCTGACACCGGTTGCAAGGTGAGGGAATTGACCGAACTGTCCGCCCCTGTGCCATTGTAGAAAGAGGCATCAATCGAGCCGTCCGCATTCAAGCGGGCCAGGTTATTGGCAGCGACCCCGCTGAGACTGTTGAAGGATCCGCCGACCACCACCTTGCCATCCGGCTGCCAACCCAGCGAGAGGACAGGTCCGCTGGGTCCGGTCCCGGGGTTGAAGGTGGCATCCAGCGAGCCGTCCGTATTCAAGCGGGCAACATTCACAAAAAACTGTCCGGCCACCTTGAAATTGCCGCCGATCATCAAGTTGGTGTTGCCGGGCATGGACAGTGTGTAGTTCCAAGGCGAGTAGCCATTGACCTGGCCGCCAGGATTTACGACCACGGTGAGTATGTTGGTGACGAAGCCGCCCGTCGGACCGAACGGCACGGAACCCGTGACCGTCCCGGTGAAAGTGGCGCCTGAGTCGAATAACAGGACACCGGTCCCCGCCGCCACATTGGCTGTGCCGTAGAAGATTTGAAACTCATTGGTGCCAGCCTGCGAGTCAAAAGTGTAATTCATGGTGCCGGCCGTCTGCAAATTCAGGTTGACCACTTGATCATCCTCGTTTGTTCTGGGGCTGGACGCACGGCTGTAATTGAAGGGCGTATCCGCGGACAAGGCCATCGCATAAACCGGCCCGGTCAGGAGGTTGCTGGCATTGAAGGTGCCGTCCAGGGAGCCATCCTGGTTCAGCCGGGCCACATAGTTGGCGGCGGCGCCATTGTAGGTGGTGAACTCGCCACCGATGAGCACTTTGCCGTCGGCCTGGGCGAGCACGCTCCAAACCTGTCCATTGGCGCCAGCGCCGGGATTGAAGGTGGTGTCCAACGTGCCGTTGGCATTCAGGCGCGCCACGTTATTCCGCTGCACGTTGTCAAAAGAGGTGAAATCACCGCCGATGAGCACCTGGTTATTCAGGGTGAGGGCCACGGACCGGATGAATTCAGTGCCGGGATACGCATTTACTCCCGAACCGAGGTTGCCCGAAAGCGAATTGAAAGTGGGATCAAGCGAACCGTCGGGATTCAGGCGCGCGAGGCCATTAGCGGTATAGGTGTTGGTGCCGTCGGTATAGGTGGAGAAAGCGCCGCCGATGACGGCTTGATTTTGGGGGTTGGCGGCAACGACCTGTGCCCCCTGGTAGGCCAAGGCCACGGCATAGACGTCGCCCAGCGGCTCGGTGCCGGGCTGGAGCACCGTCGTGTTCAAGTTAAGGGTGTTGGTCAACGACGCCATATCCGTCGCGAAATCCGGGTTGTAGAATTCATCCACCGAGCCAGCCGGCGGGGCATTGTCGTCAAACAGAATGGTCACGGTGGTTTCGGCCACCATGCCGACTTGTTCCGGATTGTTGTTAGAATCATCCTCGTAGATGGTAATATGGATGTCCTTGTTGAATCCCGGAATGTGATTGTTCTGCACATTGAAATGAATCGGCTGGGATTGGAAGGGATTGTTCTTGCCCCCGGGGAAAGTCAGGGACCCGGTGTCACCGCCCACGCCGGCGAAGTCGGAGTTGGTCCCTTTGATAGCGTCGGCGTTCGGAGGCGTCGGCACCGCATAGTCGGAACCTGGCTGAAGCGGGAATTCGTTGTTATCATCATCAGTCGAGTTCTGATCCAAAAAGTCTTCGTCGAACCGGTAATGCACCGTGACGGAGGAGGTGTTGGTGCCCATCCGGTTGACATAGACGGTGACCGGCGCGCCATTCCAAAACGGCTGGACGTCCCGGGGAATCCGGTAATTGGCCTTGGAGAAATTGAACACGGCGTTGGTCGGTTCAAACAGTTCTCCGGTCAGGGGATCGGCGATCAGGGTGTTGGTGACGACGTTGGTCACACCCAGGATCGGGAAGAAATTGGTGGTCAAGACCGCCAAAGTTGTGGCGCTCTTGGGATCCGTGTCGCAATCGAGAATCCGGCAGAGAACCTTGCCGAAGATCGAATCCACTCTGGGGGCGGAAACGTTGGGCGACTCCGTCGGGTCGCGCCGGGGATTGGAGAGCACCACCATGAAATCCCGGTTCGGCTGCGGTATTCCTTCGTCATCCACGATCGGGATGACAATGGTCTTGCTCATCTCGAAATCATTGAATACCAACGTTCCGCTGGCAGGAACGTAGTCCTGCGTTGTGATATTGGTGAAAGAAGTCGACCCGAAACTGTAAATGTTGGTGACATAGCCGAGCGCCGGGACATCGCCGTTATTTATGATATTGGTGCTTCCGTCCTGGGTGGCGTAATCCACCATGACGCGGCCGGTGGCGCCTGCCACGCGCGTGACTGTGACCAGCAATCCGCTCACATCATAGTAATAGTACGCATGAAAAGTGGTGTCATAATCCCCGGCCACGACGGGTCCAATGATGCGGTGGGTGGATTCAACTCCTTGTCCGCCCAAAATGTCAATTCCGTTCAAGCCACCGCCCTCGGTTTCGGCGCACTGATACAGGAGCATGGGATTGCCATTGGTGTCCGAAATGCCCGTCTCCTCCACATCTTCCGTGGCAAACCGGAACACGCCGGAAGGATGATACGCCCAACTCAGCTGGATATTGCCACGCCCGGCGACAACCGCAACCACGGTATTATTGGATATAGTATAGCCGGTGGTGGACTTGGTGTCCGCCGCGATATAGTAGGTGGTGCCCCCAGTGGCGTTGAACCGGAGCGCGCTGGGGCCGGCATAGGGCTGAACGTACACGTATTCCTGTCCGCTGTAACTGCCGCTGGTATTGGTGAAATAAATCGGAATGAGGGTGAAGCCATTAATGGTGTTTTGAAACGTGTATCCAACGAGCCTGACCGCAGCGTTCGTGTTGAAAATATTCTGGACCGTTTCGTTTACCTGGGTTGCCCGCTGATTAGGATACAAGTCATCGTTGGCCGCGACTTGATTCAAGGCGCTCAGACTGGAGCCGGTGAAAACCGCCAGCACGGTGTCCAGTTTCAATCCGTTGGTGGAAACACTGCCGATGGTGTCAAGCGTCACTTCGCCGTTCTGGCCAGGCGGCGCCGTCCATTCGAACCAGACCGGAGCGGTGGCGGGGTAGCCGGCAATGGCCGGATCACCGGACTCGGCCGCACCCAAGGTGTTATTCGCGTTGGTCACGCCCCAGACGCCGCTGATGACGAGGGGAATGGAGAAACTCAGTCCTGGAGGCGTATTGGTGCCGATGATAGTGACGGTTTCCGAGGAGGGCGGCAGCAAAACGCCGGGTGCGGTGGGGGCGGACAGAGTGACATTGAAGGTCAGGTTGCTCAGCACCGAGTTATTCAAGAGAATGGGCACCACGATGTAATTGACCGCGGCATCGTTTGTAAAGGACAGCGTTCCGCTCGTGGCCGTGTAATCCACACCCGCCACCGCGGTGCCGCCGCCGGTGGAATAATTGACCGACATCGGCTCCAAATTGGTGTTGGAGCAGATGACCGGGAGGATGACAAAGCCCGCATTGCGGAAGACGCTCGCGGCATTGGTGGCGAAGTAGATGCCCGCATCAGCGTCGTGATCCGTCACGACGGTGAAACTCGGCGGAGTCAGCTGGGCGCCGGCGCTGGGATTGGCCAGGCCGACGGTGAAGAACAGGTCGCCGGTCACCAGCGGATCGTGAATGGTGGTTATGGCAATCTGCTTGACCGAATCGCCGGGGTTGAAGGTGAGGATGGCATTGGTGATGCCCACAAAATTGGTGCCCGCCACCGCCGTGCCGTTGGTGGTGGAGTAATTGACCGTGGTGGTGCCGTTGGTGTTATTAAAGCGGACCACGTTTAACAGCAAAGTGCCGGAAAGCAGATTGGAAGGCTCGGTAAAGGCGTTGGTGGCGGAGGCGAAGGCAATTCCGGTGTTGGTGTTCAAAATGGTCACCACCGTGTTCGTGGGGCTGGTGAGGCTGGCGCCGCCAGTCGGATTGAACAAATAGACGGAGAAAAATTCCGGCCCTTCCGCCGTGGCCGTATTGATCACCGTCACCGGGAAAGTCTTGCTGGTCTCGCCATCGCCAAAATCCAGCACCCCGTTGGTGGCGAGATACTTCACGCCTGCCACCGCCGTGCCATCAAAAGTAGTGAAGCCGACCGACACGGGCCCGTAAGAGCCGAAGGTTCGCTGCACGGTGACATAAACATTGGTATAGCCCAAGCCGCCGCCCTCGGTGATGGAATAAGTGGGCGAGGCGAAGGAGAATTCGCCGGGCGCGTTGACGGTGTCAATGATGGTGAGCGTGGCGTTCGTGGGGCTGATCAGGGTCGAGCCGGTCGCGCCGGACAACTGCATGGTGACGGTCTGGTTGCCTTCCACGATGCCGTTATTGTGGATGGGAATATCGACGGTGACATTGGAGACACCCGGATTAAAGATGACCGTCAAGTTGGTGGGCGTATAATCGGTGGTCGGAGCCGCCGTGCCGCCGCTGGTCGTGGCAAAGCTGACCGTGGTGGTCCCGCTGGTGCCGCCGAGGCGGACGATATTGATGGCGGCCTCGCCGCTGACGATGTTCTTAGGCACCGAATAAGTGCTGGAGGAGAAGCTGACCGTGGAATCGTCGTTGATGATGGTCAGTACCGCCGTGGGCTGGTTGCCAATCACCGCCGGCGGGGTCGGATTGGTGATCGCCAGGTTAACGGTGAGGTTGGGGGTCACCACGCCGTCGTCCATCACCGGGATGACGAAGGTGCGGACCACTTCACCCAGCGGGAAATCCAGATTGGTGGAAACCGCCAGATAGTTGATTCCCGCCACGGCGGTGCCGCCATTGCCCGTAAAGGCCGTGATCTTGACGTCGCCCGTGGCCGCGTTGGTGGTGCCGCCGGTGCGCAGCACGGTGATGGTCACATTCGTGCCGAGTTCGTTCACCTGATAATTGCCCGAACTGAATTGGAACGCGCCGGAGCCGCTGATCGAGCCGCCATAAATCCGGGCGAGATACGGATTGTTGGTGCCGTTATATTGGGTAAAGCCGCCGCCAATGATGATCTTCTCATTGGGCACGTTCGTGGGATAGCCCGCGACGGTGTCCTCCTGAACGGCGACGGCCGCGACAAAATTATTCGCACCCGTGCCAAAATTAATTGAGGGATCCACCGTGCCGTCCGGGTTCAAACGGGTGATGCGATTGCGCGTGACGCCGCTGCAATCGGTGAATTCACCGCCCACGACAATGCGGGTGTCGCTCTGAAGTCCGAGGGCAAAGACCGCGTCATTGGCGCCCAGTCCCGGGAAGAAGTAAGGATCCACGGTGCCGTTGGCGTTAAGCCGGGCAATATAATTGAGCGGCTGGGCGCTGTTGTTGACATTCGTGAACAAACCGCCGATCACTATCTTGCCATCCAATTGGATCGCGATGGCGCGGACCGAGCCACTGGGGCCGGACCCGGAGACGTTGAAATTGGTATCGGCAGAGCCGTCGGGATTCAGGCGGGCGAGGTGGTTGAAATTGGTCAAGCCATTGTAGGTGGTGAAGTCGCCGCCAATGATGATCTTCCCATCGGGCTGCACGGCCAGGGCATACACGGTGTTATTGGCTCCCAGCCCGCCGGCGTTGAACGTGGAGTCGGGCGTGCCGTCGGTATTGAGCTGGGCGACGCCATTGAAGGTATTGCCGCCGACGGTGGCAAAAGCGCCGCCAATCAGCACTTTACTGACACCGCTGACGAAGGTTTGGGCCACCGCATAGACCGGATTGTCGGCGCCTGAACCGGGATTGAACAGGCTGTCCAAGGTGCCATCCGAACTGAGGCGCGCGATATGACCCCGCACCTGGCCATTGAAATTCGTGAAGGCGCCGGCCACCAAAATGCGGGCGTCCTGCTGCACCGCGATGGCCCGCACCGAGTCGTTGGCACCATAGATATCCGAAGGCTCGGAGAAGCCGCTGTCCAGCGTGCCGTCCGAATTGAGCCGGGCGATGCGGTTGCGGGCCACTCCGTCGGCAAAGGTGAAATTGCCGCCGACCAGCAACTGGTTGTTGGCTTGGAGGGTCAGGGCATAAACCGTGTTGTTAAAGTCAAACGTATAGGGGCTTTCCGCCGTCCCCGGCGTCTCACCGAGCGACTCGCTGTCAAGGATGTACATCGTGGCGGGGTCGGGGGTTCCGAGGGTCGCGCCGCCCGTCGGATTGCTCAAGAGCACGAAGAAATCCTTGGGTCCGCTGGGGTTGTTGGTGGTCCCATCGTCAATGATCGGCACCTGGACCAACTCACTCACCTGGCCGTTGGTAAACGTCAGCGTGTTTGTGACCCGGAGATAATTCGTGCCGGCGATCGCCGTATCATCCATGGTCGTGAAACTGATTGTGGCCGTGCCAATGCTGCCGTTGGTGCGCGTCACTGGAATGAGCGCGTAACCGGCGTATTTCTTGACCGAATAGGCGCCCAAACTGAACTGGAAGCTGCCCGCGGAATCCACATTGACGATGGTCAGGGTGGCATTGGTGGGGCTGGCTGCGTCGCCATAACTCAAGGGCCCGGAATTGTTGGTGCCGTTGATCGTCGAATTGGTCAGGATCAGATTGGCCACCAAGTTAGGCGTCACCAGCCCGTCATCCATGACCGGAATGGTGATGTTCCGGGAGGTGGCATCGCCAGTGTCCCACAAAAGATTGGTGCTGGTTCCGACATAATTAACGCCGTTAGTCGCCGTGAGATCCTGGGTGCGGAAAGTCACCCCGAGAGTGCCGGTGCTGCCGCCGAGACGATTGACCGTGATGACGGCGGAGCCGCCATTTTCATTGACCGTGTAGTTGGCCAGCGAAAAGCCGAGGTGACCAGGGGTATATTGGTTGTTGACCACCGTCAGGATGGCGTTGGACAAGCCCAAGGTGGCCCCCCCGCTCGGCGTGAGGAGCGACAGGTTCACCGTTTTGTCCGGCTGGATGGTATGGATTTTATTGAGGGTTTGAACCGTGAACGTCTGGTTGGTCTGTCCGATGGCAAAGGTAATCTGATTGGTAGATCCTTGGTAATTCGTGCCATTCACGCCGGTGCCATCGCTGGTGGCGACATAGACCGTCACCTGGTTCTGGCTGCCATTCGTGCGCGTGAGCGTAATGGTGGCGACCGTGCCTTCAACTGCCGAATAGACGGGCGAACTGAAGCCCAAGACGCCCGCCGCCACATTGGCGTCAATGATGGTCAACGGGGCCGAATTCTGCGCGCCCAGGGCGGTGCCCAAGGGTATGTATTGACCGCCCAGGGTAAAGACGCCCACCGGCGCCGTCAGCGCAAGGTTGGCGCTCAAATCGCCGCTGATGTTGCCGGAATTGAAAACATCAATGTCCACGTCCGGGTTTCCCGTGGTGGCACCCGCGCCGCGGGGCTGGGGCGGACTTAGATTATAGTTCGGCCCATAGTCGCCAAAATCGTACGACCAGGCGCCCGCTCCATTATACCACGCCGTGTCCCAAGTGGGTTCCGCATACTGTGGAAGCAAGACGAAATCAACCCCGGCATTGGCCACGCCCGGGCCCGGCGCGGCGGTATTGGTGGCAAACGTGGCGGCAACGATGCCCAGATTGCCGTTGATGCGGTCAAGCGACACATAGAGCGAGCCGTCGCTGTTGTTCACCGAGTAACTGCCGTACGAAAACTCGAGGTTGCCCGGACCCGGAGTCATGCCGCCAATCACCCGCGCCACATTACTGCGCGGATGGATGTCGTTGCGGGTAGTTCCGCCGCCGACCATCTCAAACGTGCCGCCCACCACGAGGTTGCTGGCGGTATCAAAGGCGTTGGTTTCCAGGGCAATCGAGTAGATGGCGTTGCGGGTATTGTAATAAGGATAAGTTGCCGCCACGGCATTCTCGTTAAAGTACTGATTGGGCAGGCCGGCAAACTCGTTGTAAGCCGTGTCCATGAAACTGGTATCCAGGGAGCCATCCGTGAACACCCGGGCCAGACCAATACGCCGGGTTTGATTATAAGCCTCGAAATCCCCGCCGATAAGTATATTGCCGTCGGGCTGGAGCAGAATCGTATCCACCGCGTCCGCATCGCCCGTGATGGGATTCAACGTGCCGGTGCCGGACGAGAATGTCAAATCCAGCGTGCCGTCCGGATTCAGGCGGGCCAGGCCATTTTGGCTGACCAGATTGTAATAAGCGAAGGAGCCGCCAATGAGGATCTGACCATTGGCCTGAAGGGCGATGGCCTTGACCGGATCGGTGGCAGCCGTTTGCTGATTGTAGGTGCCGATGCCTGGCGTAAAGGTCGTGTCCAGCGTGCCGTCCGGGTTCAGGCGGGCCACCGCGCCACTGGGAGTGCCGGCCACGGTGCTGAAATTCCCGCCGATGAGGACGCGGCCAGCCGCATCCACCGCCACGGCATCCACCGCGACATTGGCGCCGGAGCCGAGCGGGCCGCAATTAAAACTTGTGTCCAGCGAGCCGTCCGCATTTAAACGCGCGACTTGATTGACGGCTGATCCATTGTAGGACGTAAACGCGCCGCCGATAATGATCTGGCCGTTGGGCTGCAACGAAATGGCCCAGACCGTGCCATTGGCGCCGAGGCCGGGCAGGAAGGTGGTGTCCAGCGAGCCATCAAAGTTCAAACGAGCGATATAATGGCGGTTATTACCGTTGTAGGCGGTGAAATCGCCGCCAATGAGGATCTGACCGTTGGGCTGCAGCGCCAGGGCGTAAATGGAATTGTTGGCCCCGCTGTTATTGCCCAAGGTGGCACTATTGCCCTGGAAGAAGGTGTTGGTGAGATCCAGATAACCGTTCGGCAGCACCCGGACAATGCGGTTATAGGGAGTGGAGTCGTAGCTGACAAAACTGCCAGCAATGATGGCCGTGCCATCCGGCTCCTCGGCCACGGCATAGACCGTGCCGCCCTGGCCTGGCGTGGTGCCGGGATAGTTGTTAAATGGCGGGATGGAACCGTTGAAGCCGTCCCGGTTCCAAGTCCGATCCACCGCACCCGCCGGCTGCTGGCCGGCAAACTGCCCGCCCAGAACAAAACTATCGTCAAACAAAATGGTCAACGTCGAGTAGTTGACCTGGCCCAGCGACATGCCCGGATCCGTGGAAGAAGGCGCCGGCAGCGGATTGTAAAGCTGAATAAACAGGTCTTCATTGAATTCCACGTTTCCGTTGTTGAGGATGGGAACGGTGATTTGCTGGGGAGTATAATCATAGGCCCCCCACGACAACGTGCCACTGACGGGCGTATAATCGCTGTTGGGCGTGGCATAATCCGACCCTGCCTGCAGCGGAAAGGTATTGCCCGGATTATATCCGTTGGCGTAGGAAGCCGGCGGATTGTAGCCTCCATAATTGGGCGCCAAATTACCCGTGGTGGGGTCAATGAAGTACTGCACCGTGACGGCATCCTGCGCATTGCCGCCCACGCGATAGACGCTCATCGTGGCCACGCCGCCGTTTACGCCATTTTCATTTTTGTACACGCGGAAGGTGGAGCGCTCGAAATTGAACGTTCCCGCGTACGGCGCAAAGTTGGGGCTTAGCGTGTTGAGATACGCGAGGCCGTTGGAAATACCGGGGGTCTGGAGTTCATTGGCATTTTCCAGCGGATCCAGCCGCGGATTGGAAAGGGTGATTTGCGCGTAGCCGCCAATGTTGCGCAAGGCCGGCGCATCGGGACCGGTTGACTCCGCCACCGGCACCAAGATGTCCTGGCTCATTTGCAGATTGTTAAACGTCAACGTGGCGCTATTAGTGGCGATGCCCTCGAGGGAACCCGACGGCACGGTCTTGGAGACAATGATCGAATAGGCAAAGTCGTTGGTGGTGGTGACGATGGTATTGCTGCTGGCGTCGGAGGAAGTGCCGAACGGCGGGTTGAAGGCGACAGTGGGCCAGTTGGTCGGCGCGGGAGTCGTGGCGATCAGCGCGCCAATTGGGTTGTTGTAGTTGGTGGCGTTGAAGTCCAATTCCACGTACGTCGAGGTGTCGAGCGCCGGGTTGACGAACCAATTGGTGCCGGTAAGGTTCGTGCTAAAGACAGACACGCCGTTCGTGTAAATGGAGTTGGAGGAATAAATCAGGCCGACCGCCATGTTGGTATAATAATAGTTGGTGCTGTAATAATTGCCATCGAACGCAGTGGGGGCCCAGGCCGCGAAAATGTTGGTCCCAAAGAAGTTGGTGATGTAGGTGTTGATGGAGACCACTTCGTAATTGGTATAGACGACGCCCAAATTGGTGAGGGTGAGACCGTCATCGAAATTGGTCCCACGACTCTTCTTGCCGGACTGGAGGTAGCCAAACACATTGTCGGAGATGGAAACCTTGAATTTGCCGGAGGTGAAGTTGGTGGCGGTCGAATAATTCGTGAGAAACGGCAGGTTCGTGGCCACGGGCACCCACGCCACGGGAGGCGGCGTGTTGGTGACGGTAAAGGCCACCATCTCGGTCAGCGTCGCCGAATTCGTGAAATAATTGGTGACGTAGGTGTAAAAGTAAGCGCCGTCATATTGCTGGTAGGCGTTGATGGAAAGCACATTGGTTGCATAGCTGTTGCTAATGGTTATGATTGGCGGGATGTCGGTGGAGGTGATCTGCGTGAGGATGTTTGTCCCCCAATAATTGGTCGTGAAAATGTTCTTATAATTGAGATCCGACACCGTGTAATCCACCAGCACGCGGCCGTAGGCCGGGGCTGGACGCGTGACCGTGATGCGCGCCCCGCGCACACTCGGATCAACCGTGTCGCCATCATAAGCGGTGAGGGGCGAGGCGGAATCCGACTGACTCACGGTGTAAGTGCCGGCCGTGAATTGAAACGCCCCCGAGGGCACGGGCGGATAGATGGCGTTCCAATTCAGCACATAAGCCCCCGCGTTGTCGTTGGGGACATCGCCGTCTCCATCATCATAGCTGGCGACTTCAATATAGTACGTGGTGCCGGCCACGATGGGAAAAGAGACCTGGCTGTAAAAGTTGCCCGTAGTCGGATCAGTCGCGCCCTGGTCATCGGCGATGAGGTTGGTCAGGGTGCCGTCGCACATCGAGGGGGTGGCGCTGGAGTCCGTCCACACGGCCAGCAC
>Ga0302320_10008022_pt1 | contig 23100 bp, 20 predicted proteins | sample Bog_T0_3_FD_202130 | JGI IMG/M metagenome (GOLD analysis project Ga0302320, IMG submission 202130) | Peat permafrost microbial communities from Stordalen Mire near Abisko, Sweden - Bog_T0_3 | ecosystem: Environmental > Terrestrial > Soil > Wetlands > Peat | place: Sweden: Abisko, Stordalen Mire... | reverse complement strand
CCTCGCTCAACGCGCTCGTCGCGGCTGTTAAGGCAAGTTGAGTTTCAAACACTGATTAAACCGGTAGGGCGGGCAGTCCTCTGCCCGCCGTTCGCACGAAGGTGGTCGTCCGCAAGGACCGACGCACACAGCCTTCGGGTGATTTTTTTTCATCCGTGTCTATCTATGTCCATCCGTGGTTAAAAAATTCTTTGCGTCTTTGCGTCTTTGCATGAGAATTAGGCCATGAGTTCAGTTCTCACAGAAAATCTGCCCGACGCCCAGGGCCATTTCGGTCCCTACGGCGGACGTTACGTGCCGGAGACGTTGATGCACCCGTTGCAGGAGCTGGAGGCCGAATACTTCCGCGCCCAGCATGACCCGGAATTTCAGCGCGAGTTGTCGTATTACCTAAAGGAATTTGTCGGACGCCCGACGCCGCTCTATTTTGCCGAGCGGCTCACCAAGGAACTAGGCGGCGCGAAAATTTATCTCAAGCGCGAGGACCTGAACCACACCGGCGCGCACAAGATCAACAACGCCATCGGCCAGATACTGCTCGCCAAGCGCATGGGCAAGACCCGCATCATCGCCGAGACCGGCGCGGGCCAGCACGGCGTCGCCACGGCCACCGTCGCCGCGATGTTCGGCATGAAATGCGTCATCTACATGGGCGCGGTGGATTGCCAGCGGCAGGAGCTGAACGTCTATCGCATGAAAATGCTCGGCGCGGACGTCGTGCCGGTTTACGCGGGCCAGAAGACCTTGAAGGAAGCCGTCAACGAAGCCATGCGCGACTGGGTCACGAACATCCGCCACACGCATTACATCCTCGGCACGGCCTACGGCGCGCATCCCTATCCGGTGATGGTGCGGAATTTCCAGCGCATCATCGGCGACGAGGCGCGCGCGCAGATTCTGGAAAAGGAAAAACGTCTGCCGGACATGCTCATCGCCTGCGTCGGCGGCGGCTCGAACGCCATCGGCCTGTTTTATCCGTTCCTCGACGACAAATCCGTGAAGCTCGTCGGCGTGGAAGCCGGCGGGCTCGGCATCCGGCCCGAGCAGCATGCGGCGCGGTTTCAAGGCGGCTCGCTCGGCGTGTTGCAGGGCACGCGCAGCTACATTTTGCAGGACGAATTCGGCCAGATCCAATCCACGCACAGCGTCAGCGCCGGGCTGGATTACGCCGCCGTCGGGCCGGAACACGCCTGGCTGCGCGACGCCAGCCGCGCCGAATACACCTACGCCACCGACGACCAGGCGCTCGAAGCCTTCATGAAACTCGCGCGGCTGGAAGGCATCATCCCCGCGCTGGAAAGCGCCCATGCCGTCGCCGAGTGCATGGTGCGCTCGCCGAAGCTGGGCCGGGACGCGCTCATCATCGTGAACCTCTCCGGTCGCGGCGACAAGGACGTGCAGACCGTGGCAGCGAAGGTGAAGTTGGAAATGCCGAAATAATTTATATGACGACAAAACAGTTATTCTCCAAATTTGAACTGCTGGAACAATGTTTGAGGAGTAATCAATATCTTCTTAATGCAGTCCAATCCATGAGCCGTCGTCAGAATGAAATAACAAACTTGCATTCTCGTTCACTTGTAGTGGACCAAGGCGCTGAAACTATAAATGCGGTAAACCAGACTCGTCAAAAGTTGCGAGAAATAATCCAAGAAAATAAAAAGTTTAGTCCCATCCGCATCTTAAAGGAAATTGAGAGCATACTTGCAACGTTTACGGAAGCGGAATCCGGCTTGGATTCCGAAACAAATGCAAGGCTCAACGTTGTGAAAACCGAACTCGAAGCATTTCGAGGCGCGTATGAAAAATTTATATTGGACCAACAGCTTGGAGAAACAGCGCAATTGTTGTCAGTTGCACAACGAGTGGATGTGGCAATCAACTCATCCATAATGTTTGCTTCGGTAGTGCTCAAAAACCTTTGTCCCGAAGCCGGCTCGAAAAGAACCGATGACCAGATAGAGATTTATTTGTCTTCAGAAACCGACTTTCTCTTGTTCTTGGAAAAGATAAATACCCTTGAACAAATTTACGAAGAATTCTGCCACCTGTTTAATGTGTCCGCCAAACAAGAACCTCTCAAAATTGTAAAGATTGAATCTGGAACTGCTTGGGCGTGGCTCAAGGGAAATGTTGCCGTTGTGACCGCGATGCGGAGTGTGATCGAAAAGGCCGCCCATTATTTTTATCGCAATTACACCGTTGAAGGAAAAATCTCAACGATTCCGAAGAAGGTTGAAACGATTGAATCAGTTTTGCATTTATCTGATGAATTAAAAAAACGCAATATTTCAACCGAGCAACTTGATGACCATCTGAAAAAAGCTTCGGTTACGATTGGCAATCAGTTGGAAAAGCTTTTGAGCGGAGAGGAAGAAATCGAGTTGAATGGTGAAGTCATCGCTCTAACTCCAAGTAGCCAACAAAAGCTGATTGCTAAAAAACACGTCAGATTGATTGAGGATAAACCCACTCAATAAAAGCGGCGCAAACGTTTTCCTATCCCGTTTCCAGATTACGCGACGTTGAAAAAATGGGAGTGCCTGGACTCGGACACCGGCGAAGCTTTGGCGGCAGCCGTCCGCAAGCATCACCTCCCCGATTTCTCGAACTGGCCGCCCCCCACCGCCTTTGCCCGCGCCTTCGGTCCACTTCCGATAATAATCCTCCGGCAGGGTTAGCCCAGCCTTAAAACTCACGCCGGAACGCCGTTCCGGCCCAAAAAGAGCGTTTTATAGGCGAAAATAGCCCATTTTGGACGAAAAATGGTGCAAACCCAACGGTTGGGGGCGGTAAAGAAACGGCTGGGGGCGACCAAGTAGCCGCTGGGGGCGACGAAGTAACCGTTGGGTTTGACAAAGTAGCCGTTGGGGGCGCGCCCCTGCCGTTGGGTTTGAGAAAGTAACCGTTGGGTTTGCACCCCCCGGCGATTGGGTTTGGGAAAGTAACGGCTGGGTTTGCACCCCCTGCCGCTGGGTTTTCATATTCCACGGCTGGAACTGCAACAGCTTTGGCGGGTGATGCAGGTTTTATGACAGGTGAGCCAACCCCGGCGGCAAGGGATGCGCCCCGGACTGCCAGTTCATCATCCCCGGCGGCGGATAATGCGCCCCCTGCCGCGAGAAACGCCTGCAAAAGTCCGGCGGAAATGATTTGCGCGCGGGCAATTCCAAACCAACACTGGAGGCGTGAATCAATTACTGGCCACCCGCATCGCCGCCGCGATGGGCTTTCTGGCCGTGGCGCTCGGGGCGTTCGGCGCGCACGGGCTGAAAGTGTTGTTCGCGCAAAATGGCATGGCCGGCGTCTGGGAAAAGGCGGTGTTTTATCATTTCATCCATGCGGTGATGTTGTTTGTGCTGGCGGACCGAAAACCGTTTCCGGCGGTGGCGTGGTGGAGTTTTCTCGTGGGCATTTTCTTTTTCTCCGGCTCGCTGTATCTGCTGGCGGTGACGAACGTGCATTGGCTCGGCGCAATCACACCCATCGGCGGCGTGAGTTTTCTCGTCGGCTGGGGCTGGCTGATTTTTAAGACTCGTCCCAATTGAAATGAGCGCGCTTTCAGAAAATAAAATCCAAGCCGCGCGCACACTTTGCGACAAAGGCTTGTGGCCGGACGTGCTGGCGTTCGCCCAAAAGTGGCACGCGGAAAATCCGGCGGATGCGAAGGCGTTGTTTTTTCAGGGCGTCGCGCTGGCGGCGGCGGGAAGATTTGTCGAGGCGGAAACGACTTATCGCCGCGCGTTGAAGCTGGACGACACGGATTTCAAGGCGTGGAACAATCTCGCAGGCGTTTTGTTCGATTCGCTGGACAAGCCGATGGACGCGATTCGCTGCATGGAACAGGCATTGAAGCTGGAGCCGCAAAATAAACTCGGCTGGTCGAACCTCGCCAGCATGGTCGGACGGCTGGGCCGGCATGAGAAGGCGCTGGAGTTTGCCGATCGCGCGCTGGCGCTCGATCCGAAAATGGTTGAAGCGCATCTGCACCGGGCCGCTGCCGCCAAGACGCTTGGAAAAATGGAAATCGTCAGGGAAACCAGCGAGAAATTGGCGGCCATCGAGGCGGACAAATTCCGGCGCGTGCAATGAAGTATCCCTTTTTCAGATGAATGCAGATTTTGGAATGGCCATAATCCATCATAATAAGATCTCACAAATATTTCTTGCACTGACAGCCAAGCTTGGTATTATTCGTCCGTTCTTTGACATAAACTGACGGGATATGCGTTCCTTGCGGCCAAATCTGATTCGCGGAATTCGCGTCTCGCACCCGTGTTCCTCCGTGCTTAACAATTAGCGTTTATTAGCGGAAATTAGCGGTTAAAAATCCGTGTCCATCAGTATCCATCCGTGGTCAACTTTGACCCCTCTTTTTCAGACGGTAAAGAAACCCAAAAACTATTTTTTGGTAAAGAAAAGGTAAAGTTTTGAGTGCTCTATCAACCACTTACGACGATTGGATCCAGGCCTGGTAAAGAAAAGGTAAAGTAATTTTTTATGCGTTCTTTGCGTTCTTTTGCTGCTAAAACCAATCTGTGTTAATCCGTGAAATCCGTGTCTATCCCTCTTGTTTTTCCATTGCCGTATATTGAAACCACCGGAAACGCCTCTGCGATCTCTGTTTGCTCCTGTAAAGTATCCGTGGTTAAAAATGGCAAATCGCATGGCGCGCACCAAAGAGGCATGACAAAAACGTCAAAACGCGTCAAAACGCGACATGCCCCCTCAAAATCCGCCTGCCGCGCCGAAATCAGACGAAGGCGGGTGGTTGGAAGTGTTTGCAGACCGGAAAACGACCTGCTTTATCATCTGTTCCGGCTTCTCAAAACCTGACCATGTGAAAATAAGGCCCATTTTGGTCAAGAAACGGTCAAGTTTTGAGTGCTCTATCAACCACTTACGACGATTCACCCTTTTTTGCCCGGAAAAAATGGTACAGTATTTTGTATGCGTTCTTTAGGCTCCATGCTCCCCGCTTCCTAATTTCGTCTTTCGGGGTTAAAAGAATCCGTGTCCATCTGTGTCTAACCAATTTATATAAAACAACTTAGGGTATCTCGCGGTTAAGACAAGCGCTTTGCGCCCTTGGCGTCTTGCATTCAAACCGGTTGAAAATAATTCATGAAATTCGTGTCTCGTATCTGTGGTTTGATTTGCATCTCCTGTCTTGTTAATCTTCCACCGTGATTTACGACGCGTCATTGGACGAGTTGCTGCAAAAGGTCTGGGATGGCAAGCGCATCAACCAGGCCGAGGCCCTGCGGCTTTATCATCTGCCGCTGGAGGAACTCGGCGCGCTCGCAGACCGCCGACGCCAGCTCGCTAAGGCGAAAGATTTCAACGGCCGCGGCAATGACATCGTCACCTACATCGTTGACCGCAATGTCAATTACACCAACGTCTGCAACGTCTATTGCAAGTTCTGCGCGTTCTATCGCGTGGAAAAGGACGACGATTCCTATGTCATCACGTTCGACGAGATGGACAAAAAAATCGAGGAAACCATCGCGCTCGGCGGCTCGCAAATGCTGATGCAGGGCGGCCATCATCCCAAGCTGACGAAGCAGTGGTATCTGGATTTGCTGTCGCACGTCAAAAATAAATTTCCCGGCTTCAATATCCACGGCTTCAGCCCCAGCGAATTCATTCATTTTCGCGAAGTCTTCAACGAGCCCCTGGAAAAGATCATCGGCGATTTCAAGGCCGCCGGCCTTGGCTCAATCCCCGGCGGCGGCGGGGAGATCCTGGTTGACCGCGTGCGCCAGCGCATCTCGCCGCTCAAGGCCATGAGCAGCGACTGGCTCGAAGTCATGGACGTGGCGCATCGGCTTGGGTTGAATTCCAGCGCGACGATGATGTTCGGCCACGTCGAGACGGTTGAAGACCGCATCGAACATCTGGAACGGCTGCGCGTGCAGCAGGATAAATCTAAGGGCTTCACCGCGTTCATTTGCTGGACGTTCCAGGCCGAGCATACCAACCTGAAGGCGCCGACCGTCGGTGCGCACGAATATTTGCGGACACAGGCGCTGGGCCGGATTTATTTGGATAATTTCATCAACATCCAAAGTTCGTGGGTGACGCAGGGTCTGGAGATTGGTCAGGTCGCCTTGAAATATGGCGCGAACGATCTGGGCAGTATCATGATTGAGGAGAACGTCGTCTCGCAGGCCGGCACCACCTTCCGCATGACGGTGCCCGATATGCAGCGGCTCATCAAGGACCTCGGCTACGAGCCGCATCAGCGCGACAATTGGTATCACTTGCTGAATTGAAACAAACAGGCATTCTATGTCTGTTAATTATGGCGAAGGCTATTCAACCGCGTTTTCCGAAAACCGACAAGCGGCTTCTCGGCGTTTGGAAATCCGACAAAAGGCGCACATTTGCAGAATGGAATTGGAAGACACGCACTCCACCGTGGAAAAAAGCTAGGCTGAAATCATTTTTTGGAAAAGCCGAAATCACTTACACCCGCAACATGGTCCATTCAAAGCTGCCCCATCGTAATTTTGAACACGCGAGACAGTATACAATTTTAGGGTTGGATGAAACAAGTGTTGCCGAGGTGGAATTTGGAGAATTGCAGATTAAAAATCGCCATAAGTATTGGGGCGAAGGATTGAAAATTATAAAGGAGCATTTTTCCAAGCCGGAAATTAAACATATTCACTTTGATAAGGATTATTTTTGGATTTTAATTGGCACCGGAAAACACCGGGAATTCTATCAAAAAATTCGCGGCAGCAAATAGTTTAGATCACTAATGACACAACGCCTAACCACACCGACATCGCGGGCGATTAAAAACCCGAAGACGCGCTTCAACTGGCGCGTGAGCGATTGCATCCGCTGGACGATGTCGCGCTGGCTCGAACTGAAGGCGAAAATCACCGGTCGTAAATTCTATTGCAACGCGCTCGCCGGCGAATCGGAATACGACATCACCATCAATTCCGACCTGACGGTCTCCTGCAACTGCCAGGATTACGACGGCAGCGGGCATCTCGGTGATTTGCGGAAGAATTCGTTCGAGGAGGTTTTTTTCGGCCCGGTCGCACAAGGATTCCGGGACGATCTGGCGAAGGGAAAAATTCCCATTTCCACCTGCTCGCGTTGCGGCGATTTGAAGCGCCTGCAAAAAAGAAATTCCCCGCAACCTGCCTCGCGCCTGCCGTATCGCGGGATGCTCCTGGAGAACACGGTCATTTGCAACGTGGACTGCATCGGCTGCGCGCGTGAAGGCGCGGCGAACGTGCGCGTCGGCAAGATGATGCCGCTGGCCGAGCTGGGCCAGATGGCCGACCTCGCGGCCCGGCTCGGAATGCAGCGGATTTTTTATCTGAACCTCGGGGAGCCGTTCCTGTCGCCGACGATTTGCCAGGAATTGCCGCTGTTGCGCGCAAAAAATCCCGCTGCCTACATCCGCGTGTCAACGAACGGCATTTTGCTGAACACGGACGCCAAGCGCGAGGCGGCGCTGAATTTGAGCGACATCCAGTTCTCCGTCCACGGCATCAGCGACGCCATGTGCGAAAAATATATGATGCGCGGCAGTTTTGAGAAGGCGTTCGACGCCATGAAACAAATGGCCGCCTATCGCGACGCGCGCGGATTGAAGATGCCGATTCTCGAATGGAAATATCTTTTGTTCAATTGGAACGACCATCCAAAAACGATCGCGCGCGCGATTGAAATGGCGAAGGAAATCGGCGTGGACATGATTTCGTTCTGGCCGACCCAAAACCCGTTTTACGGCATTTCCTGGCGCTATCGGCTGGGCCTACTCGACCACATCGGCGTGAAAAGCTGGAAGGGGCGCGAAGTGATTTTGCGCCCGGACATTGCCGCCGCGGCGAAATGAAAGGCATACTGCAAAAATGGGCGCTGCCGGCGCTGACGCTTTTCACCTTTTTCATCCTGCTCGGCAGCCGCTCGCTGAATGAGCCGGACGAAGGCCGCTATTCGGAGATCGCACGCGAAATGATCGAGACCGGCGACTGGCTCGTGCCGCATCTCTGGTATCTGCCCCATCTCGACAAGCCGCCGATGACCTGCTGGCTGGTCGCCGCTTCGATGGAACTGTTCGGCCAGAATGAATGGGCCGCGCGCCTGCCCGTCGCGCTTGCCGGCATCAGCGGAGTGTGGGCGGTCTTTCTGCTCGGCGGCTCGCTGGGTGGGAGGCGCACGGGTTTCTGGAGCGCGGTGATTCTGCAAAGCTCGCTTCTTTACTTCGCCATGTCGCGGATGCTGACCCCAGACATTTTAATGACGCAGTTCGTCGCCTGGGCTGTTTACTTTTTCTGGCGAAGCTGGCTGGTGGCGAATTCGCAAATCGGAACTCGCAAATCGGAATTCTTCAGGTGGCATCTGGCCGGCTGGGTTGCCATCGCTCTCGGCTTTTTGACGAAAGGCCCGATTGCCTTGGCTGTTCCGCTGGCCGCATTCGCGGCGCCACTGATAATTCGCCGAAAACAAATTACACAGGCAAAAATGGTGTTTGCCGGCCTGATCACCGGCGTCGCGGTTTTTTTCGTTTTAGCCGCGCCGTGGTTTCTGGCTGTCTTTCAGCGCGTGCCGCAGTCGGCCCATTACATGATTTTGGGCCAAGCCGCTGGCCATTTGCTCGGCACGACGATCAAAAACCGTCCCGGTAGTCCGTTCTACTTTTTCGGAATTCTCGCTTTCGGCCTTTTGCCGTGGACACTTTTGCTCGGCTGGCTGTGGCGCCGGTCGCACTGGCGTTCGCTGGCGGACCGGCAACAGGACGGCTGGCTGTTGCTGAATGTCTGGGCAGTTTTCACATTCACGCTGTTTTCGTTTTCGCACGCGAAATTGCCGGCTTACATTCTGCCGATTTTCCCCGCGCTGGCCGTTTTATTGGCGCTGCGATTCTTCAGCGAAGAGCGCGCCGCCGGGTCCGCGCCCAAATGGGCTTGGCGGATTTGTCTGGCAGGCTCGCTGTTCTTGCCGGCGGTCTTTCCGCTGCTGGTCAAATTCGCCTTCCACGATCCGTTGCCGGAATGGCTGAAATTTCAAGCGCCGGTCATTGTCATCATCGCGCTCTTGGTTTTCTGGCTGTCGCGAAAATGGACGTCGTCCGTGTGCGCGACCGGCGCAACGGCGCTGGCGCTGTCGAGTCTGGTGCTGACAATCGCCGAAATACCGCCCTTCGAGACGGCTTTGCGAGACAATCAAACGCTCAAGCCGCTCGGCGTCGCATTGCGGGACAATTACCAACCCGGCGACGTGGTGGTTTGCTGGGGCAGGTTTCCACAGGGACTGCCATTCTACACGGGTTCGGTGATTTCCGCCACGAACCGCCCGTATTTCGGCGGCATGGATTTGACACAAGTGCCTTTTGAATTTCCCGGCAATCGCGAGCGGCTCGGCAACCTGCTTTTGCCCGATGATAATGCATTGGCCCAACTGCTCGCCGGCGGCCGCCGGATCTGGGTCGTCAGCTTCGGCGACTCGGTGGAGAAAATCCAGCAGCCTCGCGGGTCGGACCAGTTGCGTCTTGTCACACGAGTCGGGCGGTGGGAATTATTTTCCAATCGCTGACACATTTTCGGCTTGGTCTGTTCCTGAAAATCGGATAAACAACCATTGGTTTCCAACGCCGCCGGTGTGCGTTCGATTCTCTTGATTCCGATGACAAAAATTCTCTTGCTCGGTCTGGGCCGCTGGGGCGCCAACCATTTGCGCAATCTTAACAATCTGCCCGTGGAATTGTATGTGGCCGAGGTCGGCGACAAGCAACTTGAACCCGCGCGCAAACTCGGCCTGCCCGCCGAACGGCTTACCACGAATTACAAGGATTTCATCGGCAAAGTGGACGGCGTGGTCGTCGTCACGCCCGCGCAGACCCACTTTCCGCTGTGCAGGGAATTCCTCGAAGCCGGCAAGGACGTGTTTGTCGAAAAACCGCTGACACTCGCCAACGAAGAATCGAAGCAGCTCGCGGAACTCGCGGAAAAGCACAAACGCATATTGCAGGTCGGACATATTTTGCGGTTTGATCCGGCGACGCTCTGGCTGCGGGACGCGGTCCAAAACGGCGAGTTCGGCAGGGTGAACATGATTCGCGGCCATTTCGGCGGTTTCAAGCGCCCGCGCAACGATAGCGGCGTCATGTTCGCCGACGGCATTCATTTTGTGGATCTGTTCAACTTCATCCTCGGCGCGCTGCCGAAGACCGTGCTGGCGATCCATCACGATTTCATGGGGCGCGGCATGGACGACGTCTCGTTCGTTTCGCTCGAATACGAAACCAACCAGGGCAAAACCTGGGCGACGGTGGAGACGGAATATTTTATTCCTGGAAAATTCCGCGAGGTCATTGTCTGCGGCGACAAGTTGAGCGCGGTCTGTGATTACAACGTCGCGCAATATAAGATCAAGACTTACGCGAACACGCATGTTGCCGTCGGCAAGGATTTCAAGGCGAATGAAGGTGTCGTGACGCAAATCGAGACGCCTCCGGAGGAGCCGTTGCTGGCGGAACTACGAGCGTTCATTGATTCCATCAAGACCCGCGCCACACCGCGCGCCGATGCGTGGTCCGGCTACGATTCAGTCCGCGTGCTGAACGCCGCACTGGAATCCTTGAAGACGGGCAAAGCCGTTGAGCTGAAATAAATCAGACACAGATTAAAATTGAGAATTTGTTTTTGAATCCGTGGAAATCCGTGCAATCCGTGTCAAAATAAATTTATGAGCAAAATCCCGTTATCAAAATGTTTCGTGAACCCGGAAGTCGAGGAAGCCGCGCTGCGCGCCATCCGCTCCGGCCAATACATCCTTGGCAAGGAATCCACCGCGTTTGAGGCTGAACTCGCCGCGCACACCGGCACGGCCACGGCCGTCCTCGGCAGTTCGTGGACGATGATCGTTTATTGCCTGCACCAGTTGCAGGGCGTCGGACCCGGCGACGAAATCATCGTGCCCAGCCACACGGCATTCCCGAGCATGGAACCGCTGATCCACCTCGGCGCGAAGCCGGTGTTCGCCGACATTGACGACACCTACGTCATGGATCTGGCCCATGTCGAATCGCTCATCACTCCGCGCACCGTCGGCATCATCGGCGTGCATCTTTACGGCCATCCAATTGACAACGACCGGCTGCTTGCCATCGCGAAGAAATACAAGCTTTGGGTCATTGAGGATTGCGCCCAGGCGCAGGGCGCGAAATACAAGGGCAAGACCGTTGGAAGTATGGGCGACTTTGGCGCGTTCAGCTTTTTCCCGTCGAAAAATCTCACCGTCCTCGGCGACGGTGGCTGCGTCGTGACGAACAAGGTTGATTACGCTGACCGACTGCGGATGTTGCGCAATCACGGGCGCCAGGGCAAATACGACCACGAATTCACCGGCTACAACATCCGTTTCAACGAGATCAACGCCGCCATCGGACGTGTGATGTTGAAGCACCTCGACGCGTTCAACGAAAACCGCCGCACGATTGCCGCGCGCTACAACGAACGCCTCAAAGGCATCGTGCAGACGCCGCCTGTGCGCGAGTGGGCCACGCCGGTGTATCACATGTATGTCGTGCGTGCCGAGAAACGCGACGACCTGCAAAAATTTCTCAAGGAAAAGAACATCGAGACCGGTGTGCATTATCCCAAGCCGAACCATCTGCAACCGGCGGTCATCGGCCTGTTCCCCTACATCCCCAAACTGCCGCAGACTGAGAAAGCGGTGAAGGAAATCCTGTCGCTGCCGATCCATGGTGAGATGGGCCTCGACGCGGCCGACAAGGTTTGCGACGCGATTGCGGAATTTTACGGGAAGAAATAGCGGAAAAGACCGCTTTTATCCGCTTCTTTGGGGCATCATTTCTGATAGGATTTGTGCATCGAGATGTCTGCCGCCGCCAAAGAAAAACGCGAAGTCACGCTGCCGGAAGGCGTCAGTTTGCGGCGCGTGGCGGAAGTATTGCTGGATGCTTGGGAAGCCGATCCGCGCCGGTGGATGAACGCGCCGATGGCATTGCACGAAGGCGCGCCCAAGCCGGCGATGCCCGTGCCACAGGACGCGATGGATTTGTTCCGTTTGCTTGCCGGGCGGCGCGTGGATTATCTGCTCGTTGGCGGCATGGCGATGCTCACCTACGTCAAAGGCCGCAACACAAAGGACGTGGATTTGCTGATGTCCGTCGCCGCGCTGGAGCAACTGCCTGAATTGGTGGTTGAAGAACGGAATGATTTTTTTGCGCGGGGAAAATTCAAGAGCATCCAGGTGGATTTGTTGCTGACAAAAAACCCTCTGTTCAAAATCGTCGCGGAAAATTTCGCCACCAAACACCCTTTCGCGGAACTGGAAGTTCCGGCAGCGGCGGTCGAGGGTTTGATTGTATTGAAACTTTATGCGCTGCCGTCGTTGTATCGGCAATTCGACATGGACCGCGCGGCGGTATACGAAAATGACATTACCATGTTGATTGCGCGGCATTCCCCGGCGCTTGAGCCTTTAACCACTTTGGCGAGCCAGCACGCGGAGCCGGGCGACAGGAAGGAAATGCAAAAGATTATTTCTGAATGTTGCGAACGCGCCAGGCTGCTGCAACAACGAGCGGGCCAATAAATGTCAAATATTCCCGAAATCAGCCTCGTCATTCCTTGCTACAACGAGGAGGGCAATTTGCGCGAACTCGTCAAGGCCATCCGCGCGGCGGTCGAGCCGTTGAACATCTCCTACGAGATCGTCATCACCGACGATTGCAGCAAGGACAAGTCGTGGGAAATCCTCCAGAAACTCGCGGCCAGCGACCCGCGCATCCGCGTGCAACGTTTTGTGTTCAACTGCGGCGAGAGCGCGGCGAGCTTTGCCGGCCTCAAGGCCGCGCGCGGCAAATATCTCTTCACGCTCGACGCCGATTTGCAGAACGACCCGAAGGATCTGCCGAAATTTCTTGAGGCGCTGAAACACTTCGACTGCGTCTGCGGCACGCGCGTGAAGGCGCGGGGTGAAGGTGACAATTTCATCCGCGTGGCGTCGTCTCGCATCGCGAATTGGGTGCGCAACAAGCTTTCCGGCGAGCAGATCGCCGATGCGGGCTGCACCTACCGCGCGTTCAAGCGCGAGTGCATCGGGAACCTGAAATTTTTCAAGGGGATGCACCGCTTCCTGCCGACACTGTTCAAGATCGAAGGCCATACGGTCACGGAAATCGAGGTTACCAACAATCCACGCTTCGCCGGGCAGAGCCATTATGGCGTGTGGAACCGGCTGTTTGCCTCGTTCTACGATTTGCTTGCAGTGCGCTGGATGAAGAAGCGGATGTTCAAATACGAGGTGGCGGAAAAAATCAATTGAGCGGCGGAAGGATCGCAGCGCGTTTTGTGCAACGATTTTTGATTAAATGCGTCAATTGCGCCTTGCTGATAATCATCGTCATCGGCGTTCCGGCGGTGACGCGGGCGCATCTTTTGAATTTTCAAATCGTCTCCGCGCCGAAGTTGCAACTGCTTTCGTTCTGGGGTTTCGCGCTTGCGCTGGGCGGAAACATTTTTGCGGCGTCATTTATGCTCAAAGGCCGCAAGGAGCGGGTTCTTTGTTGGGAATGGGCGGCGGTTTTTGGCGCGCTGCTGTTCGCCTACAGCGCGTTCGTTTTTGGTTATTTCAATTTCGACTGGCTGAAACAGACGCTGCTCTGGTTTCAGAAGCACGTTTAAACGAATAGATAAGTGCTGTTAAATGCAATGAAGCGCCCGTTCAGAAAATAGAATTGCCGCGGCGCGTTTTCTCGGCCATAAAGCTGCCGTGCTAGCAAAAATCTGTTCCGCCGCGCTCAACGGCATCGAGGCCTTTCCGGTCGAGGTCGAGGTCAATGCCGGCTGGGGCGACACGCTGATTGTCATCGTCGGCCTGCCGGACGCCGCGGTGAAGGAATCGCGTGACCGCGTCACGACCGCGCTCTCCAATTCCGGCTATAAATTTCCGATGGGCCGCACGACCATCAATCTCGCTCCCGCCGATGTGAAAAAGGAGGGTCCAAGCTTCGACTTGCCCATCGCCCTAGGGATGCTGGCGGCCAGCGAGCAAATCGAGACCGACCAGCTTGACAATTTTATCGCCGTCGGCGAACTCGCGCTCACCGGCGCGGTGCGTCCCTGTAAGGGCGTTCTTCCGGTGGCGATTCGCGCGAAGGACGACGGCAAGATTGGCGTGCTCGTTCCCGCCGAAAACGCCGCCGAAGCCGCCGTCGTCGCCGGTCTGCAGGTCATCCCGGTCCAAAATCTGCGGGAGGCGGCGCAATTTCTCGAGGGCGAAATCAAAATCGCGCCGGTGAAGGTGGACGTCGCCGGGATGTTCGAGCACGAGTCCGGCGACGACTTGGATTTTTCCGAGGTCAAGGGCCAGGAAAACGTGAAGCGCGCGCTCGAAATCGCCGCCGCCGGCGGACACAACGCCCTTCTCATCGGCCCGCCCGGCACCGGCAAGTCCATGCTGGCAAAGCGGCTGCCGACGATCCTGCCGCCGCTGACTTTGGACGAGGCGCTCGAAACGACCAAGATTCACAGCATCGTCGGCCTGCTCGCGCCGGGCCAGGCGCTGGTCACGCACCGGCCGTTCCGCGCGCCGCATCACACGGCGAGCGATGCCGGGCTGCTCGGTGGCAACATCAATCCCACGCCAGGCGAAATTTCGCTCGCGCACCACGGTGTTTTGTTTTTGGACGAGCTGCCGGAGTTCAAGCGCAGCGTTTTGGAAACGCTGCGCCAGCCGCTGGAGGAAGGCCGCGTCACCATTTCCCGCGCCGCGGGCACGATGACCTTTCCCTCACAATTCATGCTGCTGGCCGCGATGAACCCGACTCCAGACGGAAAAATGCCCGGCGAATCGCATAGTTCGCCGCGCGAGATACAAAAATATCTGGGTAGAATTTCCGGCCCGTTGCTGGACCGGATTGATTTGCACATCGAGGTGCCGCCGGTGAAATTCCGCGAGATTTCGGGCGACCGCACCGGCGAGACTTCGGCGCAAATCCGCGATCGCGTAGTCGCCGCGCGCCAGCGCCAGCATGAGCGGTTCAAGAACAAGCCAAAAATCACCTGCAACGCAAGAATGGGGTCAAAGGAGTTGAAGGCATTCTGCGCCTTGGATGATGCGACAAAGGAGTTGCTGAAAATGGCGATGGCGGAATTGAACTTCAGCGCGCGCGCCTACGACCGAATCCTGAAAGTGGCGCGGACAATTGCGGATTTGGCCGGGTCGGAAAACATTATGAGCGAACACATTTCCGAGGCGATTCAATACCGCTCTCTCGACCGGGAATTGTGGGCTTGAACATTTTTCAACCGGCCTTGTCCTTATAGGTGGGATTGCATAGACTGCTATAAAGCGGACATGATCCCTTGAATTTATAAGCTTTGAGTGAACGCATGTTGGACAGGTTTTGTCGGATCGTCATTTTGGTTTTCGCCGCCGGCTTTTTAATTACAAGCGGGTGGGCGGCCAGCTTCACCGCGTCGCTCGATCGCGACAGCATCGCGCTCGGCGAGCAGGCGACTCTGTCGCTCAAGTTTGACGGCGTCCAGCCGCAGGACGCACCGGGGATTCCCAACATTCCCGGTTTGCAATTTCAATACGTCGGGCCGTCGAGTTCATTCAGCTTCATCAATGGCCAGACCAGTTCCAGCATCACCTATAATTACATCGTGTCGCCGCAACACGACGGCGAGTTTGTCATTCCGGGGATGAGGGCGGATGTGAACGGCCAGCAGCTTGCCTCGTCGCCCCTTAAATTGATCGTGTCAAAAGTGAACGCGCCCTCCGCTGCCGCAGTCAATGCCGGCGACGAAGTCGCATTCTTGAAATTTGAGTTTCCCAAGAATAAGATTTACGCGGGCGAAGCGGAGGTAGGGCAGCTTGAACTCTACCTGCGCGACGACATTCAAAATTTCGGCAATTTCCAGTTGACCGGAACGCCCACCGACGGTTTCAGTCCCGGCAAGATCGCCGAATTGCAAAGTCAGCGCCGCCGTGTGCAGGTCGGCAATCGCGTTTACACCGTCATTCCGCTCGCCGTGCCGCTTACTGCTGTCAGAACCGGTTCGCTTGTGCTGGGTCCGTTCACGGCAAGTGTCGTCGTCGTCCTGCCGTCTCAAAACGATGGCGGCGATCCGTTTTTCCGGCAATTTTTCAATCAAGGCCAGCAAAAACAGGTCACGCTGGCGACCGACCCGGTCAGCGTAGAATCACTGCCCCTGCCGGAAAAAAACAAGCCCGCGAATTTCACAGGCGCCATCGGCAATTTCACGATGACCGCCACCGCCGGGCCGACGAACGTGACCGTTGGCGATCCCATCACCGTGCGCGTGCAAATTTCCGGCAGTGGCTCCCTGGATGCCATCACGCTACCGCCGCAGGATGCATGGCGCGATTTCAAGACCTATCCGCCAACCACCAAGCTGAACACCAGCGACCAGTTTGGTTTTCAAGGCACGAAAACGTTTGAGCAGATCATCTCGCCGCAAAATGCCGATGTGTATGAACTGCCGGCGCTGACGTTCTCGTTCTTCAATCCCGAAGATGGCCAATACCACACCCTTACCCAACCCTCCATGCCGCTCGTCGTCAAAGCCGCCGGCGCAACCCCGATGCCCACCATTGCCGCGAACAAAAATTCCGCACCGGAAAACCAGACGCCGCAGGATATTTTGCCCATCAAGGATAATCTAGGAAAGCTGGCGACAAAATCGTCTCCGCTCGTCGCGCAACCGGTATTTCTCGTCGCGCAAGCTGTGCCGGTGCTGGCGTTTGTTGCTGCATTCGTCTGGCGCAGACGCACTGACAGCCTTGCGAACAATCCGCGCCTGCGACGCCAGCGCGCCGTTACAGCGCTCATCGCCAGCGGCATGGACGACTTGAAAAAATACGCGGCGGCGAACCAGCCGGATGAATTTTTTGCCACACTGTTCCGGCTGTTGCAGGAGCAGTTGGGCGAACGGCTGGATTGCCCGGCGTCGGCCATCACGGAAAACGTGATTGACGAACATCCGGTCTTGCGCGGCGCACCGGCGGCCACGCTGCAAACGTTGCGCGAACTCTTCCAGCTTTGCAACCAGGCCCGCTATGCACCCGTGCGAGGCACCGGCGAATTGAATTCGGTCGCCGCGCAGTTCGAAAAAACCATCCCAGGATTTCAAGAGATGAAGGCATGAAAACTCAAATCCATAGCAGCGAACGTGAGTTCGCTCAAATTAAACGCAAGTTGGAGCCGACTTACGGCGGCTGCTACAGATTTTCAATTTTGCTGCTCGCGCTGGTTTGGGCAGGAAATCTTTTTGCGGCTGATGTAGCCGCGGATTTTTCCACGGCGAACAGGCTTTATGCCGATGGAAAATTTTCCGACGCGGCGAATGCCTACGGTAAGATTCTGCAAACCGGCGGGCAATCGCCCGCGTTGCTTTTCAATGACGCGAATGCAGAATTCAAATCGGGCAACCTCGGCAAAGCCATCGCAGCGTATCGCCGGGCCGGGCTGCTTGCGCCGCGCGATTCCGAAATCCGCGCAAATCTCGATTTCGTTCGCAACCAGGTTCAGGGTCCGACTGTCCGCGAAAGCCGCTGGCAAGAATGGCTCGGCCAGTTGACGCTCAATCAATGGACATTGATGGCAGCGGGTGCGTTCTGGCTGTTGTTCCTGTTGCTCGCGGCGAGGCAGATTCGTCCTACGCTTGGTCCAAAACTGAAGAGCGTGACTACAATGTTGGTGACTTTGACCATTTTGTCCGGTGCGGTGCTGGGTTTGCAGGCGGAGAATCATTTTTCCAGCCAAATAGCCGTTGTCATTTCTGCCGGGGCGACCGCGCGCAGCGGGCCGTTTGACGAGGCGCAGAGCGCGTTCACGGCTCACGACGGCGCGGAGCTTTCCGTTCTCGACCGTCACGACGACTGGATTCAAGTCGCCGACGGCTCCGGAAAAATCGGCTGGTTGCCGGTGAAGCAAGTTGAGATTCTACCCGGCGCGTGAACGAAAAAATTTTGTTGAACGCAGCCAGAAGTCCGTTTGTCCATCCAACAAATCAATTTCAAAAAATATGAGCACTGGAATCAACGCAATCAATGAAGCGGTGAAGGAAGCAGGCGCTTTCACGCATCCGCTGTTTAACGAACTCGGCAAGGTCATCGTCGGCCAGAATTATCTGACCGAGCGGCTGGTCATCGGCCTGCTTGCCAACGGGCACGTCCTTCTCGAAGGCGTGCCCGGCCTGGCCAAGACGCTCGCGGTGAAATCGCTGGCGAACTGCCTGCACGTCAAGTTCTCGCGCCTGCAATTCACCCCGGACATGCTGCCAGCCGACGTCATCGGCACGCAGATTTACAATCCGCAGTCCGGCGGCTTCTCCACGCGCAAAGGCCCGGTCTTCGCCAACCTCGTGCTCGCCGACGAAATCAACCGGGCGCCCGCCAAGGTGCAGAGCGCGTTGCTCGAAGCCATGCAGGAAAAGCAGGTCACCATCGGCGACCAGACCTACAAGCTCGACGAGCCGTTCCTCGTGCTCGCCACGCAGAATCCCATCGAGCAGGAAGGCACCTATCCGCTGCCCGAGGCACAGGTGGACCGCTTCATGCTCAAGCTCAAGATCGGCTATCCGTCGCGCGCCGAGGAGCGGCAGATCCTTGATATGATGGCGCGCACGAGCGGCACGCCCACCGCCAGTGCCGTCGTCACGCCGGAGCAAATCCTCAAGGCCCGCGAAGTCATCAACGACATTTATGTGGACGACAAGGTGAAGGATTACATCGTGGATCTCGTCTGCGCAACGCGTGACCCGGACCATTACAAGATTGCGGTGAAGGATTTCATCCAGCTCGGCGCGTCGCCGCGCGCGACCATCGCGCTCACGCTCGCGGCCAAGGCCTACGCGTTCCTGAAAGGCCGCGGCTACGTCACGCCACAGGACGTGAAAAGCATCGGAATGGACGTGCTGCGTCACCGTGTGGCCATCACCTACGAAGCCGAAGCCGAGGAAAAGACCAGCGAAATCGTCATCCAGAAAATCTTCGATGAACTGCCGGTGCCGTGAGCGTGAAATATGGCGACGAAATATAAACCTCGGCCACGCGTTCCCCAAAAATACTTTGACGATCCGCGTTGGCGAGCAAAGCGCAAAATCATTTTGGAACGAGACGACTGGCGTTGCCAATCCGAAGGCGCCCACGCCGACGATTTGAATGTTCACCATCGCAATTACACAACCAGTGAGCCGTGGAATGAATTAGACGAGAACCTGATTGCGCTTTGTGAAAAACACCACCAAGCTGAACATGACAGTTTGGGTTCAACTGCGAGCGAAGTTGCAGACGTTTTAAAACACAGCAATTGGATGGTTAAACATCGCAGGACTTTGGTTCGCTGCATTGAAGAAAAATTAGTTTCTCCTGAAGAGTTGACAACGTTCATTGAAAAACGATTGAGCAGAGAAGAATGATTCCACGCGAAATTCTCAAAAAAATCCGGCAGATCGAGCTGCGCACGAATCGCATCGTGACCGAAACGCTCGCGGGCCAATACCATTCGGTCTTCAAGGGCCAGGGCATGAACTTCGACGAGGTGCGTGAATACCAGCCCGGCGACGACGTACGTGCGATTGACTGGAACGTCACCGCGCGGATGAACCATCCGTTCATCAAGAAGTTTGTCGAGGAACGCGAACTCACGCTCATGCTCGTCGTGGACGTGAGCGGGTCGGGCCTGTTCGGCTCGCACGGCCAATCCAAACGCGAACTCGCCGCCGAGATCGCCTCCGTTCTCGCGTTCTCGGCGATTCGTAATAATGACAAAGTCGGCTTGATTCTCTTTTCCGACGAAGTGGAGAAATTCATCCCGCCGCGCAAAGGCCGCAGCCACGTCCTGCGCGTCATCCGCGAAGTGCTGTTCTTCGAGCCGAAACGGTGCGGGACGGATCTGGTGAACGCGCTGGAATTCATGGCGCGTGTCACGGCGCAACGGGCGATCACGGTCGTGATTTCGGATTTCATCACGTCAGACGCCGCCGGTGCGCTGCCAAAACTGACTCAAACCAGGCTGCGCATGTTGAATCGCAAGCATGATGTGGTGGCCGTGCAAATTACGGATCGTTACGAACTGGAACTCCCAAAGCTGGGCCGCCTGATTTTGGAAGACGCCGAGACGGGCAACCTCGTGGAACTCAACACCGCAAGCGCAAGCAGCCGCGATGCATTCGCGTTGCGACAGGAAAAAGTGCACGTCGAAATCGCAAAGCAGTTCCGTTCGGCAGGAATGGATTCCATCCAATTGCGCACGAACGAGGCGTATGGCGCAGCGCTGGGCCGGTTTTTTGAGACGCGCGAAAAGCGGAGGTTGCGCGGATGAAGACTTTATTTTGTAGCAGCCGACGTGAGGCGGCTCATTTCATGGATTTGCATGACACTCACTATGACCCTCTCTCCCAAGGAAAGGGAACCGGAATGGTGCGTTTTGATTTTTGCGGAAAACTGTCCGACGAATCCAGTTGCATGATATTTTTTGAGACTGCGAACATCACTCCCTCTCCTTGGGGAGAGGGCCGGGGTGAGGGAGGTCGTTGCCACTAACTCATGATTACAAACCAGACAGCATCTGCCACCGCCGATATCCACGATATCAAACCGCCCATTGAAATTTCCAATGGTTGGGAATGGCTATGGTGGACGATCGGCGCGCTGCTGGCTGCGACGCTGCTGTTGCTGGCTTGGCGATATTTACTCAATCGGGTGACCCGGGCCTCAATCACGCCGCCTGTGCCGGCGCACATCCGCGCGAAGCAGAAATTGGAAGAGGCGCTCGCGCTCATCGCGCAGCCGAAGCCGTTCGTCATAGCGGTGTCGGACACGGCGCGGATGTATCTGGAGGAGCGGTTTGATTTCCGCGCGCCGGAGCGGACGACAGAGGAATTTTTGCTAGAACTGGGCAGCACGGACTTGCTGTTGGCGGAACAGAAGGAAAGCCTGGGAAATTTCCTGGCGAGCTGCGATCTCGTGAAGTTCGCCAAGTACGAGCCGCGTGAAACCGAACTGCGAGGGTTGCACGGCTCTGCGGTGAAGCTGGTCGAAGAAACGGAGCCGGTGGAAGCAAAAGCAGAAGGCGGGAATCAGGAAAGCGGAAACGAACAGCCGAAAGAACTCGTAAATCGTAAATCGTAAATCTGAAATGGCTTTCGCTCATCCATATTTTCTTTTGCTGCTGTTGCTGCTGCCGCTGGTGGCGTGGTTGAAAGGCCGGCGGGGCTCGACACCGGCGTTTTTGTATTCGTCGGTGAAACTGGTTGAAGGTCTGACGAGTGTGCGGCGTACGCGCGCAGGGGCATTTTTGGCGGCGTTGCGCTGGCTCACACTGGTGATTTTAATTGTCGCGCTGGCGCAGCCGCGTTTGTCAAAAAGCACGACCGAAGTGAAGGCCAGCGGCATTGACATCGTGTGCGCGCTGGATTTGTCGGGCAGCATGACCACCGGCGATTACATAGTCAAAGGCCAGCAGGTTAGCCGGATTGACATGGCCAAGCCAGTCCTGAAGGAGTTTATAGAAGGTCGGCCAGATGACCGCATCGGCCTCGTGGTGTTCGCAGCGCAGGCGTTCATCGCCACGCCGCTGACGCTCGACCACGACTATTTACTTGAAAACATTGACCGGCTCGGTATCGGCACAATCAATTCGGATGCGACTGCGATTGGCGATGGCATCACGACGGCGCTGAATCGGCTGCATGATCTGAAATCGAAGAGCAAAATGATCGTATTAATGACCGACGGCGGAAACAATTCCGGCAAGATTGATCCCATCACGGCGACGCACGCGGCACAGGCGTTGGGCGTGAAAATTTACACCATCGGGCTCGGCAACCGCGAAATCGTCCAGCAAATGGGGTTGCCGCCGGGCTACCTGCCGGATGAGGACACGCTCCAGCAAATCGCGGACCTGACTGGAGGCAGATATTATCGCGCTGATAACGCGGAGAAGTTCCAGAAAATCTACGCGGAAATTGACAAGTTGGAAAAAACAGAGGCCGTCATCAACAAATACACGGAGTTCAAGGAATTGTTTCCGTGGCTGATTACCGGCGGGCTGGCGGTTTTGCTGCTGGAAATCGCGCTGGGACAAACCGTGTTCCGGAGGCTGCCGTGAATTGGGAACATAAAAATATTCTGTGGCTGTTGTTGGTGATTCCACCGGCGTTGGCGTTCTTTTTCTGGTGGCGTGATCGCGCGCGGCAAAAATTGTTGGCGCAATTCATCGAAGCCCGATTGCTCTCATCGCTGACCATCGGCATTTCGCCGACACGGCGGAAAATCCGGTTCACGCTTCTGATTCTCGCTGTGGCTTTCCTGATCATCGCGCTGGCGCGGCTGCAATACGGATTTGATCTGCAGGAAGTCGAGCAGCGCGGCTTGGATATCGTCGTGGCGGTGGACACGTCGAAATCCATGCTCACGACGGACATCGCCCCGAACCGGCTGGAGCGCGCAAAGCTCGCCGCATTGGAATTGATGCAACGCGCTGGCACGGACCGGATGGGCCTGGTCGCGTTCGCAGGCGACGCATTTTTGGAATGTCCGCTCACGATTGACAACACGGCGTTCCAGCAAAGCGTGCAAACGCTGGACGTGAATTCGATACCCGAAGGCGGCACAGCCATTGCCGCGGCGATTAACATCGCGATGACGGCCTTCAAGGAAGCGGATCATTACAAAGTGCTGGTGCTGTTGACCGACGGCGAAGACAACGATAGCGAGGCCGGCGCGCTCGAAGCGGCAAAAAACGCGGCAAAAGAAGGGCTGAAAATTTTCACCATCGGCATTGGCACGGCGGCGGGCGATTTGATCCGCGTGACGGATGCGAATGGGAATTCCGATTACGTCCGCGACCCGGACGGCAACGTCGTGAAGTCGCACTTGAACGAGGCGTTACTCCAGCAGATTGCGGGTCCGACGGGCGGATTTTACCTGCCGTTGCGCGGGGCGGACACGGTGGACACGCTTTACGACCGCGGTCTCGCCCCGCTGCCGAAATCGGAAGGCAAAGGAATGACCATCCGGCGTTATCACGAACAATATCAATGGCCGCTGGCGGTGGCGATTTTG
>Ga0302320_10008021_pt1 | contig 23106 bp, 25 predicted proteins | sample Bog_T0_3_FD_202130 | JGI IMG/M metagenome (GOLD analysis project Ga0302320, IMG submission 202130) | Peat permafrost microbial communities from Stordalen Mire near Abisko, Sweden - Bog_T0_3 | ecosystem: Environmental > Terrestrial > Soil > Wetlands > Peat | place: Sweden: Abisko, Stordalen Mire... | reverse complement strand
CTTCCCGCGCCCAGCCAATCCAACACCACAATCGGCTCAGCGCCCAAGCTCTGGTCAGCTTCAAGACGTTGCGCGAGCAGAAACCTGCATCCCTCCAGAGTGGAATGTTTGACCGCCGCAACTACCGTTCCGCCAATGCGCGCCAAAAACATAGTTAAATGATCCGCAATGCATCGCCAACAATCATTTGCCGTTGCCGCGTGAAGGTGAGAGGCGTGGTGACGCCCTCGCCTGTTGGAGTGGCAATGGTGTGGCTGAAGTATCCTGCGCCGCCCACGCCCAGAGCTGCCGGCGAAGCCGCGTTCTGGACAAAAATGGTTGTGTTCATCGCGCGCGCCATGCGCGTCGCTGTCTCAACATTTTGCGTGTGAATGATCGCGGTGTGCCGGTAGCCGTGCTCCGCCTTCACAGACGCCTCAATGGCCGCATCCACGTCGCGCACGCGCACCACCGGAATGAACGGCATCATCTGCTCTTCCACGACAAATGCATGATTCTCGTCGGTCTCTCCAAACAGGAGTTGCGTGTCGGTGGGCACGCGCACGCCAGCCGCTGCTGCCAGAACAGAAGCATCCTTGCCCACAAAATCTTTCTTGACATGTGCCCTGGCGCAGCCTCCTCCGCCTCCTTCAAAGGTGAAGGCCGCGCGCGTGAGCCGCTCGATGGCCGCCGTATCCAACTGAAAAGCTCCAGCGCGTTTCATGGCGGCGATAAACGCATCCGCCACGGAGGCGACTACGAAAATTTCTTTTTCGCCGGTGCACAGCAGATTATTATCGAAGGCCGCGCCGTCAATAATGCATCTGGCTGCGCGATCCAGATCGGCGGTCTCATCAACGACCACCGGTGGATTGCCGGGTCCGCCCGCAATCACGCGCTTGCCGGATTTGGCGGCTGCATGTGCCACCGCCATGCCGCCGGTGACGCACAATAGAGCGACCTTGGGATGATGAAAGACCTGTTCGGCGGCTTCGATGCTGGCTTCGCGTGTGGTTGTTAGCACGTTGGAAAAACCAAATACCCGCTCAATCTCGCGATTGAATAATTGCAGCGCATAACGCGCCACATTCGCGCCCGATGGATGTGGCCCGAAGACCGCGGTGTTGCCCGCGGCCAATATATTGATCGAGTTGGAGGCCATGGTGGGCACGGAGTGAGTGACCGGCAGCATCATACCGATGACGCCCCAGGGCGCGTGCTCAATGATGCACAACCCGGTGCTGTCGCTGCGCGCATCGCTGCGCATGGATTCAACCCCCAGCACAAAGCGCATGTTCGTCAGCTTCAGTACCTTGTGATCGAGGCGGCCAACCTTGGTCTCCTCCATCTCCATGCGGCCCAATTCTTCGCGGCGATCATTGCAGATGCGGACGATGATATCGACCATCTTGCCACGCTCGTCGAGACTCAAAGCCGCAACCTTCTTCTGAGCCTCATAGGCCGCGTTGACAGCTTCGTCCACGGTCGCGAAAACTCCGTCACGCGCGGCAATAGACGGCGCGGGTGCCGCTGTGGCTGGTCTGTCTGGCAGTTGCATCTGCACACGAAGCCGCGCCACCACTTCCTTGGCGATCTCCGCGATCACTTGCTCTTGAATCTGCATTAGGGCTTCTCCAATACTTTGCCTTCAACCTCGACGACATCGAGAATGCCGACAATCACGGCGTCCACCGGCGCATCTTTCGTTGTAGGCGTCAGACGCGCCGAACTGCCCTGCGTGAACAAAACGCACTCGCCGATGCCGGCTCCAACGCTGTCCACTGCAACCACGGAGCTGCCAGAGATTTGCAGCTTGCCGTCCTTGCTGATATACGGCTGAATCAGCAGCAGCTTCATGCCCAGAAATTTTTCGTTCTTCTGGGTGGCGACAACATTGCCGATAACTTTCGCTATGAACATAACGGCTTACCTCGCGCATTGCGGCAGACGCATGTCCGCCGCTTGCTGCTATTTAGGCAATACAGAGCCGAGAGTGCCGTGCGGGCGCGCGATCACGTGCACGCTTTGCACTTCGCCCACTGCGCGGGCTGCTTCGGCGCCAGCATCCACCGCGGCGCGAACCGATCCCACATCCCCCTGCACAAAAACCGAGCACAGACCGCTGCCGATCTTGTTCCAGCCTACGAATTTCACGCTGGCTGCCTTCAGCATCGCGTCTGTTGCCTGGACCAGCGCCACCAGGCCCTTGGTCTCGATCATTCCAATCGCTTCATTGGCCATTTCTATTCTCCTGACTTCGCGTTACTTCAAAAAACTTTCTACGAGCGCATCGTGGGGACGCGCAATCACGTGAGACGACACCAGTTCGCCCACAGCCTTGGCCGCTGCCGCGCCTGCGTCCACCGCCGCGCGCACCGAGCCCACGTCGCCGCGGACAATCGCCGTCACGTATCCGCCGCCAATCTGCACGGTTTTCACCAGTTCTACGCTGGCCGCTTTCACCATCGCGTCACATGCCTCGACGAGTCCGACGAGGCCCTTGGTTTCGATCAATCCGATTGCTTCACTCATCTGGGTCTCCTCCGCCTACTTCGTGGCTGCGGGTTTAGCTGCGGCCTTTTTGTCTTGCTGGACAAAGGACGGCAGTTCGTCGTGGGGGCGGGAGATCACTTGTACGCTGACCACCTCGCCGATTCTGGCTGCTGCCTCAGCGCCCGCGTCCGTGGCTGCCTTGACAGCGGCCACGTCCCCTTCAACAAAGGCGGTTACCAGTCCCGCACCAACGGACTGCCAACCGGCGAACGTAACGTTTGCTGACTTGAGCATGGCGTCCGTTGCTTCAAACAACGCCACCAGGCCCTTCGTCTCAATCATTCCAAGCGCTTGCTTCATCGCTTCCTCTCTTCTTTGTGGTGTTACTTGAAAAGTTCAATTTCTTTGGTCAGATGCGCGCCGCACGCGTTCGCTTCATCTGTGTCCATGTGGACATTGAGTTTGAATGTTGGGTCAATGCGGACGTGCACGTTGTTGAAGGTCAAGCCAGCCGGGCCGCCAAAGCGCAGCTTCATGCGGTCGCCCTTCGCAACTCCAAAGTACGCAGCCTCGGTAGGATTCATATGCACGTGGATCGCGGCGCGAATCACGCCTTCCTTCAATTCGACCACGCCCTTGGGTCCGATGATGACTGCTCCCGGAGTGCCCGCAATGTCGCCGGAGAGCCGCACCGGAATATCCGTGAAGCCCAGCATGATGGAGTCGGTGAAGGCCAGCTCAATCTGCGACTGCTTGCGCATCGGCCCCAGAATGCGCAGGTTGGAAATCAGGCGGCTCCGCGGACCCACGATGGTTACTGTCTCCTTGGCCGCGAAGTTGCCTTCTTGGAAGAGCGGGCGGTCAAAAGTCAACTCGGTCCCCGGCCCAAAGAGTACGTCCATGTCTTCGCGGCTGACGTGCATATGCCTCGAGGAGGTCTGCACCGTCAACTCTGGCGCCGGTCCCTTTTTTCCGCGCCCCAGATATTCCAAAGCCACCTGGCGAACAATCTGCTCCACCATCGCTCTGTCGATGGAACCCGCCGTAGTCGCCATAGTTTCACTCCCACTTCTCATAAGAATTCCCAAACTGCGTTCTGCTACTTTGCTTGCGACTCGCACCCAGCCTGCGACGCGCATTCCAAACAGACTGCGTGCTAACTTGCTAACTCGCTATCACCGCGTAGCGGTGGCTAACTTGCTGCCTTTGTCAAAAATCTTCAAGCGAATCCCCTTATCATTTCCGTGCCTCGCCGACCACCTTCACTGTTTCACGAGCGACAATCAGCTCTTCGTTCGCCGGAACAATCAAAATCTTGACCGGCGACGTTTCCGCCGAGATCGCGCCCAGTCCCGTTGCCGAGCGGTTCTTCTTCTCATCCAGCTCAATTCCGAATGCCATAAGGTTTTTCAAAACTGCGGCGCGCGTCTCCCAACTGTTTTCGCCGATGCCGCCGGAGAAGGTGATGGCGTCCACGCCGCCCAGCTCCAGCAGAAACGCGCCCACATAATGACGAATCGCGCGGACAAAAACGTCGAGCGCCAAACGCGCCTGTTTGCTGCCCGCTGCCGCCGCCTGATCCAGGTCACGCATATCGCCGCTGGTGCCGCTGATGCCCGCCAATCCTGACTGGCTACCCAGGATGCGTGCCATCTCATCCGGCCCCACATTCAGCTTCTTCATCATCTGCAGCACGGCGAAGCAATCGATGTCGCCCACGCGATTGTTCTGCGGCAGTCCTGATTGCGGCGATGTTCCGAAGCTGGTGTCGATGGCCACGCTGTCGCGGAAGGCCGCGATGCTCGAACTGCCTCCCAAATGACAGGAGATGTGGCGCAGATTCTTTCTGCCCAGCAACTTTGATGTGTGCTCATTGGCGGCGCGATGGCTGGCGCCGTGGAATCCATAGCGGCGAATCCCGTACTTCTCGCGCCACTCGTAAGGCACCGCGTAGGTGGTCGCCGCCTCATCCATAAATTTGTAAGGGCTGGTCTCAATCACCGCAACCAGAGGAACGCCCGGAAGCTCCTGCCGAAAAGCCTGAATCGCATCTATATAAGGAGGGTTGTGCGCCGGCGCAAAGAAAGTGAACTCCTCCATCGCCCGCAGCAGCTCGTCGCCTATCACTTGCGACTGATTCAGCGGCCCGGCATGAACCACCTTGAATCCCACCGCGCCGATCTCCGCCAGGTTCTTGAGCGCCTTGCTTTCTCCCGCAATCGCCGCAATGCATTTGCGGATCGCCGATGGGTAGTCGGGACACTCGCCGCCCGGCTGGCCAATTCGCTCAACTCGTCCTTCCGCCAAGACCGATTCAGACGGCATATCCAGAACCCGGTACTTGAAAGAAGTGCTGCCGATATTTGGAATCAGGCATTTCATTATGAACGTATTTGAACACTCTTGAACTATAATAAAGCATACAGTACAATTCAAATCAGAGTCAAATGGATTTTGTCGGTATTTTGAGGTTGACCTTGTATGGCGGGAATTGCCGGTCAGTCGCGAGTCAATCAGGCGGGTGGCGCGTCCCCGTCTGCTGATCGTCTTGAGGAACTCGGTATTGTGGGCGCGGGTGGCGGCGGGTTTCCCACGGCTGTTAAGTTCGGTGCCAAGGTTTCTCTTGTCATCGTAAACGCAGCAGAATGTGAACCCCTGCTGCACAAGGACAAGGAGCTGCTTCATCACCATTCTGAGCCCTTTTTAAGCGGCCTGCAGATGGCCATGGAGATAGTCGGCGCGCGCGAAGCGGCCATTGGAATCAAGGAAAAATACCACGAAATCATTGCCACTCTGGAGCGCGTCGTGCCTCCCGGAGTGCGGGTTGTACCCTTGCCGGATGTCTACCCGGCAGGCGATGAATTCATTCTCGTCCACTTGATCACCGGCCGTGTTATTCCGCCCGGTGGCTTGCCAAAAGATGCAGACGTAGCCGTCTCCAATGTCGAGACCCTGATCAACATCGGCCTGGATCAACCGGTGACGCACAAATACCTCACCGTGGCCGGCGCCGTCGAGAACCCCGTTACTCTTCGGGTACCTGTCGGCATCACGATCGGCGAAGTCATCGAAGCCGCGGGCGGTGCAACAGTAAGCGACATAGGCGTGCTCCTCGGCGGCGTCATGATGGCCAAGCCAGCGGACAGCCTCGACATCCCGGTAACAAAAACCACGGGCGGTATCATCGTGCTGCCCGCCTCGCACAAGCTGATCCAGCGCCACAACGCGCCCATGATTCAGGTCAACCGCATCGGCCGCTCGGCCTGCGATCAGTGCCGCTTCTGCACGGAATTCTGCCCGCGCTTTCTGCTCGGGCATCCCATCGAGCCGCATCGCGCCATGCAGTCGCTCGGCTTTGCCACTGGCGTGGATGCCATGGTCGCCACACTGTATTGTTGCGAGTGCAATCTCTGTTCGCTCTACGCCTGCCCCGAGGACCTCGATCCAAAGAATGTCTGCGTGCAAGCCAAACCGTTGGCGCGTGAGCGCGGGCTGACCTTCAAGGGCGATCCTGCATCCATCACTCCCCATCCTCTCGCCGAATTCCGCCGTGTGCCCATGCGCCGGTTGATTGCACGGCTGGGTTTGGGTGAGTTCAACAATGTCGGCCCGCTTGTGAACCATCCGTTCTCACCGCAAAAGGTAAAAATTCTCTTGAAGCAGCACGCCGGAGCGCCCGCGATTCCGGTAGTGAAATGCGGAGACCGGGTTCGCGTCGGCGATCTGCTTGCCGCGCCGGAGCAGGGCAAACTCGGCGCTCGCTTGCACGCCAGCATCGACGGCGTGGTCACAGTAACCGGCGATGCGGTCCTCATCGAAGCGTCGGGAGCATAAAAGGAGTCAACATCGTGTCTGAAATCAGCTCTATCGGACTTATCGAGCTTTCCAGCGTGGCCACCGGTTTTCTGGTCGAGGATGTGATGCTGAAGGCCGGCTCGGTGCAGCTTCTACTGGCTCGTAGCATCTGCTCGGGAAAATTCCTCATCGCGGTCTCAGGCGACGTAACCTCAGTCGAGGCCGCGGTTCAGGCCGGCGCGGTTGCCGCGGGCCCATCGCTCATCGAGAAGGGGCAGATCGCGCGCATACACCCTTCCGTTCTGGCGGCCATCTCCAATGCCGTCGACGTCGATCCCCGCCAGTTGCGCTCCATCGGCGTCATCGAGACCTTCTCCGCGGCCAGCATCATCGCGGTAGCCGACGCAGCAGTCAAATCCGCCAACGTTACACTGCTCCGAATCCATCTGGCCATGGCTCTGGGAGGCAAGGGTTTCGTGATGATGGCCGGCGACGTCGCCAGCGTTCAGGCAGCTGTTGCGGCCGGCTCCAAAGTTGCCGCCGAGGATGGAATGTTAGTGGGTCGAAGCGTGATTGCCGCGCCATCCGAAGAACTCTTCCGCGACTACATATAGCCGCAATCTGTATCGATTTTAGGAAACTCTGATTGAGTCGAAATTTGAAGGGTACGGGCTTTAGCCCGTACATAAATCCAGCAAAATCAACGTGGGCTTTAGCCCCTGAGGGAATGCAAACTCAATAGATGCACTTGATCAGAGGTTCCCTTAATTACTGCAAAATCGCCCGCAGCGCTATCGCTGCATTCCACAGCGCCCTCCTGCAAGTTTATGATCGAACTTCGAGTAGGTTTGTCGAATCACTTGAGGGGAGATTATCCATGAAGCAATTCACCCGCCGGACTATGTTGCGCTGCTCGGGAATGGCGGCAGCATCGCTCGCCTTGCAAACAAAGGGAATCGCATGGGCTCAAAGCGTGTTGCCCACGCCGCTGGCAACCACCACGGCCGGCAAGGTTAGCGGCGTTTTCGTTGACGGGGTGAACGTCTTCAAGGGAATTCCCTATGGCGGAGATACTGCGAAAACGCGCTTCAAGGCTCCCGTTCCTCCTGCGCCGTGGAGCGGCGTAAAGGAGTGTACTAACTTCGCCGCGATGGCCCCGCAGTTAACGATTTCGCGTGCCACTACAAGCGCAGCACCCCGTGTAGCTCGCGACCAGAGTGTGCAGAGCGAGGATTGTCTGCATCTCAACGTCTGGACTGCTGGATTGCGCAGCCACGGGAAGCGGCCGGTGTTGGTCTACTTTCATGGTGGCGCATACAACAATGGAACTGTGAACAGCGACCTCTACGATGGCACGCGGCTGGTTCATCGCGGCGATGTTGTGGTTGTGACAGTCAACCATCGACTGAATGCATTCGGCTATCTGTACCTGGGCGATCTTGCGCCGGAGTACGCAGAGTCAGGCACCGCGGGTCAGCTTGATCTGGTGCTCGCGCTGAAGTGGGTGCGCGACAACATCGCCGAGTTTGGCGGAGATCCATCACGCGTGCTGATTTTTGGACAATCGGGAGGAGGCGCAAAGTGCGCCACGTTGATGGCGACTCCCGCCGCGAAAGGCCTGTTCCATCGGGTAATGACCATGAGCGGCCAGCAAATCAAGGGAGCGTCTATTGAGATTGCCGAGAGCCGCGCGAAGACCGTGCTCGAAAAGATGGGCGTCACCCCCGGCAAGAATCTAGCGGCTCAACTGAATGGGCTGACTACGGAGCAGATACAGACTGCAGCCGCGGCAGTATCTGCCGATTGGCTTCCGGTGGTGGACCACGTAATCCTGCCGCGCAATCCATTTGATCCCGATGCGCCCGCGCTCTCCGAACAAGTGCCGATGATACTGGGCAATGTTCACGACGAGACCAGCGTGGCTGGCCACGGGCCGATTACCTGGGAGACAGCTCCGGCAGTGTTGCAGGCAGCGGTCGGCGAATATCTAGGACCCTACTCTGCTGAACAAGTCGTTGCAAAGTATCGCGAACTTTATCCGAAGGCCACGCCGGAGCAGGTGGACACGGCGGCGGCAACGGCGTTTCGCGCCTGGCCTGGGCAGCGCTGGGAAGCCGAGCGCCGCGCCGCGAATCCGGTCAGTCAGCCCCGCACCTGGGTCTACCAGATGAATTTCCAGGGAGCAAACGGCAAGGCGATGCATACCATCGACATTCCCTTCATGTTCGACAACATTGCCATGGCCGAAGCGCAGATCGGGTCCACGCCGGAACAGCTTGCGGCGGCGAATGCTCTGGCAGCTACCATGTCGGAGATGTTGATTACTTATGGCAGAACGGGAAATCCGAATTTCGCCGGACTGCCCCACTGGCCTGCATACGACCTGAAGAACCGAGGCACCATGATCTGGGAGCGGACGCCGCGCATCCAAAATGATCCGCGGGCCGCGGAGCGCGTATTCGCGGACAAGTCACATTACCACCAGGCGGGAACTCCTCTGCCATAGCGAAGACTCGCGCCATCAAATCTCGCTGTGGCCGTTTCCAACTTATGCCTTCTCAATCAGCACAGCCATGTATGGTTTGCCGCTCAGCGCAATCTTGCTCTTGCCGCTGTAACTCCCCGGCACGGGCGTCTTTGTCATCTCCCACGGATCAATCAGCGTAATCTTGAATTTTCCTTGCTCCGGCAGCGGAAATTCATATTCGGCCGCGCAGTGAAAATCGAAGAAGTAAAGATAGCGCTCTCCCGGATTCGCCGCATAAGTGTAGTACGGCGCTTCAGCGGCCATCAGCCCCGTCGTCCCGGTGCTCTCCAGCAGCTTGCGCAGAAAAGTAATCCGCGCTGCGCTCGTCCCGTGCAGCGTCCCCGCATCGGACCATACCGGATTCCCGTCCGTCGAGATGTACGTTTCGCCGTGCGTTGCATAGGCTCCGGCAACAATCGCCCGCCAGAACCGGTTGGTCATCTCCTGCGGAGAAAGATTGCCCCATCGCCGCGCAATGTTTCCCTCATACTGAATCTCGTCATAAATAATTGGCTTGTTCCACGCCGTCAGCCTCTCGGCTGACTTTTGAAAGTCGTACTCCTGCAGGCTCGCGTGCGTACACCACGGCTTTGCGTGGTCGTAGACCACCTTGCTGTGATGAATCGAACGCAACCTGCCATACGGATCGCTCTCCGCAACAATCCTGAAAAATCGGTCCCAGTCCTTCATCGACTTGGATTTCACCAGGTCATATTCGTTGGCAATCGACCACCACACATTCCGATATGCGGAAAGCCGCGCCACCGCGTAGCGAAGATAGCGGTCGTCCGCCTCCTCTCCCATCGCCTTGAAACCCCACGCGTCATACGGATGAAAGAGAATCACATCCGCTTCGATGCCCGCGCCCATCAAATCCTGAATCCGCTCTTCCACGTGCCGAAAGTAAACTGGGTTCAGCCGCGTCAGATCGTAGCGTTCTGCGCTCTTTACTTCCTCCGAATTTTCCATCGTGCTCTTTAGAGCCTCCGCCGCTTCTGCGCCAATACGTTCAAACGGCATGGCTACCGGCTTTCTCTCTCCCAGAGGCTTGGGCAAAAGGCACATCCGCACCTTGTTGAACCCCGTCTCCTTCAGCGACTCCAGCGTTAGCCGCTCCAGAGGCTCGCCGATAAACCCGTATGAATAGCATGTGGTTCCAAACGGAAAATACGGCGTGCCATCCGCATACTGAAAGTGAAACTGGTGTGCTGTGCCCACCGGCCCGCGGTTGCCCGGCCTTGCCGGAACACACTCAAACGATCCCGAGTGCCCGGCGAGTTCCTTCGCGCTGCCTGTCGTTTCAAAGCTCCAGCGTCCCACGGCATCCGGAGAAAAGCGTACCCTGTAGACACCATCACCGTCGTAAAACCCAGCAGCTTCGACGCTCCTGTGCCCCTGAGTAAAACGTGCGCCAAATTTCACGTCCACAAATGGATTCCCGCTCGACGGCCCTTTGACCTCGGCCTCAAACACGCCCCACTGCTCCACCGGCGCGCCGCTGTTCTCTGCCGTCTCAGCGCTCCCCTTCAGCGCAAACCTGGATACCGCCGCAATCGCTCCCAGCTTGATCAACTCTCTGCGATCCAACATTCCTCCCTACCGGTATACATGCGGAATGAAGTTCTGTTCCTGAATGGGTGGACGCACATATTTCGACTTATTCAGCTTCGGCAATTCCAGCGGCTCGGGCGTCAAATCGAGGTAGTCAAACAGCGACAGCAGATGCCGGATCACGTTCAACCGTGCGCATTTCTTGTCTTCCGCGTTCGCCACATACCAGGGCGACTGCTTAGTGTCGGTCAATGCGAACATCTCGTCCTTGGCCCGCGAGTACTCGGCCCAGTGCTTGCGCGATTGCAAATCCATCGGACTTAACTTCCAGCGCTTGGTGGGGTTCTTCATGCGCTCCTGAAAGCGTTTCTCCTGTTCCTCGTCGCTGACGGAGAACCAGTATTTGATCAATCGAATCCCGGAGCGGATCAACATGCGCTCGAACTCCGGGCAGCTCTGCATGAACTCGCGATACTGCGCCTCGGTGCAGAAGTTCATCACCCGCTCGACCCCGGCCCGGTTGTACCAGCTGCGATCAAACAGCACCATCTCGCCCGCCGCCGGCAAGTGGGGAACATATCTCTGGAAGTACCACTGTGTCTTTTCGCGCTCGGTGGGCGTGCCCAGTGCCACCACCCGGCAGACGCGCGGATTCAGCGATTCCGTGATGCGCTTGATCGCGCCGCCCTTGCCCGCGGCGTCGCGGCCTTCAAACAGCACCACCACCCGCAGGCCCTCGTGGCGAATCCACTCCTGCAGCTTGACCAACTCCACTTGCAGCCGGCGCAGCTCGCGCTCATAGTCGCAGTCTTTGCCCAGTTGCAACGTCTTCCCATCATCCGGTTTTGGCGCTGGCAGGTCTCCGCCAACCTGAATGTCATTTTCAGGCGTTGCCTTATGCTTTTTCTCTGGCCTTTCCTTCTTGTGCTTGTCCTTCATCGGTATTCCTCCAACTCCACAGGCTAACCCTGTACCTATTAACAGGATTCACCGCCGGAATCATCATAATCCTTTGATTCACGGGTGAAGGATTTCTTTTATACAAGTATTCAAGGGAAACCGATCAAGTCGCAATTTTGAAGGGTACGGGCTTTAGCCCGTACATAAATCCAGCAAAATCAATGTGGGCTTTAGCCCCTGAGGGAATGCAAGCTCAATAGAAGCACTTGATCAGAGGTACTCAAGACCAACGGGCGCAGGCCGGCATCTTCGCTGGCCTGCGCTCGGTTTGTCTCGCCAGCGGCTTTACGCCAGCTCAACCTTCAGCGTAATTGCCACTTCAGAAATCTTCTCCGCGGGCATTTCTACTTTCAACGAGGCTTCGTCCTGCATCCACTTGAGATCGCCCTTGTACCCCAGCAGTTCCACTCTCTGGACCTTGCCGGGAGTTTGCGCGCTGGCAAGGCCAAGCGCATGAACCACGGCTTCCTTCTCCGGCCAGCCCATCACGAATGCATAAAGCGTGCTTCCCTTGGTGGTGAAGCGGACATCCTCGGCGGTAAAGTCTTTCTGCTTGTCCTCGTTGAAGTTGCCGGCCTTGATTTCCACCTTGGTCGAGGGGCCTTCTCCGTAAATTTTCCACGGACGCGTGGCATAGATGCCTTCGCTGTTCACATCCATCCACTTGGTGATGCCGTCGAGAACAACCATCTCCTCATAATCCAACTCGCCGGAGTTAGGCAGCGGGAAGTTCAGCAAAAGGTTGCCGTTCTTGCTCACAATATCAGCCAGCATGTCGATGACCCTCTTGGCCGTCTTATACTGCTGCCCACGCTTGTAATGCCATTGCCCGATGCATGTATCGGTCTGCCATGGGTTTTTGGCGATGCCGTCGGCGACGCCGCGCTCATGATCCAGCAGGCATGTGCCGATTGCGCAATCGGTCTCCTCCTTGCTGGTATAAACCGCCTCGGTCACGCCGCCGTGCAGATGCGCGCTCACGTTATAAAGATGCGCTACCATCTTCATCCCGTATTCCTCGAAAGGCAAATGACCATCGGTGTAGAGAAAGTCAGGCTGATACTTGTCGATCAAATCAGTAATGCGGTCCAGGTAATGCTTCTTCCACGTTTCAGGAATCCCGTTATCATTCCAATCGACATTCTCCATTCCGGCAAACCGCGCACAGTCGGCATCCTGATACAAATCCGCGTACTGAGGATCGATGCCATCATAGGAAACGCCGGCCAGCGGACCGGTCTTATCTGAGCCGTGGCTAGCCGCAAACCACTTATAACTGATCCATAGGTGCTCGCTGACTCCGAAGCGCAAACCCTGCTTCCTCGCCGCATCCCGCCACATCCCCACAACATCTTTCTTCGGTCCCATCTTCGCTGCGTTCCAGCGCGTATATTTCGAGTCCCATAGGTCGAAGTTATCGTGATGAACGCCCATACTCACAAAGTATTTCGCGCCCGCTTTCTTATACAGGCTCATCAGATGGTCCGGATCCCACTTAGCCGCCTTCCAGTTATCCACCAGATTCTTGTAGCCCACCTTGGAGGGATGGCCGTATGTTTCCACATGATAGCGGTACTGTTCCGATCCCTGCATGTACATATTGCGCGCGTACCAATCACCGTCTTCGATGGCCGACTGCGGACCCCAATGCGCCCATATACCGAACTTGGCGTCGCGAAACCACTCCGGAATCCGATAGCCTTGCAAAGAAGACCTGGTTCCCACGAAGTGATCGCCCAGCGCTGCCTGGGCCTTCGCAAACCTTGAGAGCGCAAGCGCGGAACACGCACCGCCCATCCACTGGATTAATTCACGCCTGTTCATGGTTATGCACCTCCATTCACCCTCCGCAGAATACCCGCGCCGCCGTTGCGCGTCAATTGCAGGCCGCAAATGGCCGTCAATTATAATGAATTGATAATGCTGTCAGTTCAACAGAAAATCCGCCGCGCGCTGCTCTCAGCGTTGCCTGTCAGCATGCGGGAACGGACAGCAGGATGAGCTCAGCGAGCGGTGTGCTGCTCAATCCGGCAGACGAACACCACGAATGGAAGCCGGCGGCCAACCCGTGGATGGTCGCCGCCTCTGTCATGCTGGCCACCTTCATGGTGGTGCTCGACTCCTCGGTAGCCAATGTCTCCCTGCCGCACATCGCCGGCAATCTCTCGGCCACCACCGATGAGTCCACCTGGGTTCTCACCAGCTACCTCGTTTCCACTGCCATTATGCTGCCCGCCTCTGGTTGGATCGCGCGGCGCATCGGGCGCAAGCGCCTGCTGATCATCTCCATCCTGATCTTCACCGTCGCCTCGCTGCTGTGCGGCATGGCCATATCCATGCCCATGCTGATCGTGGCCCGCATTCTGCAAGGCGTAGGCGGAGGCGGAATGCAGCCACTGGCCCAGTCCATCCTGCTGGAGAGCTTTCCGCCACGCCAGCACGGCGCCGCCATGGCCGTCTACGGCGTCGGCGTCATCGTCGCCCCCATCATCGGACCCACCCTCGGCGGATGGATTACCGACAGCTATTCCTGGCGATGGATCTTCTATATCAATCTCCCCATCGGCATACTGGCTCTCTTCATGGTCAATCTCTATGTCGAAGATCCGCCCTATCTGCGCCAAAAATTCAAGGGAGCAATCGACTATCTCGGCTTCGGCCTGATGGCTCTCTGGCTAGGGACATTGCAGCTTGTACTGGACAAAGGGCAGGAGTCGGACTGGTTCGCCACCCCATGGGTGTGCTGGACTGCGGCTGTTTCCACGCTGGCGCTTATCGCCTTCATTGTCCGCGAGCTCAAGGACCGCGAGCCCATCGTTCATTTGCAAATCTTTGCCAACCGCAACTTCAGCGTAGGAACGCTGATTACCGGCGTCTATGGTTTCATTCTCTACGCGTCCACGGCCATGCTGCCCCTGTTTCTGCAAACCATGATGGGATATTCGGCGCTGCAGAGCGGCATGTCCGTCAGCCCGCGAGGCATCGGCGCCATGGCCTCCATGATTGCCGCGGGCTTTCTTGTTCGTTACGTCGATGCCCGCGTGCTGATGGCCATCGGCTTTGCCCTGCTCAGTTACTCCACCTGGATGCTGGGCCAGATCAATCTCGCCATCGGCATGACTTCAGTAATCGTACCTAACGTAGTCAGCGGCCTCGCCATGGGCTTCGTCTTCGTTCCCCTCACCACCATGACCCTCAGCCGGCTGCCTAAGCGGGAGATGGGCAACGCCACCGGCATCTATAACCTGATGCGCAGCATCGGCGGCTCCATCGGCATCGCCACCGTCACCACCATGCTGGTCCGCGGCGCACAGGCCCATCAGAGTTATCTGGCCGCGAACGCCGGCTCCGGTAACCCCGTCACCGGCGGATTAGTGCGCGGCTTGCAGGCCAAACTCTTTTCCCAGGGCGCCGACATGGTCACCGCCCATCAAAAAGCTGTAGGAATGCTTTACCGCAGCGCGCAACAGCAAGCGGCGCTGATGGCCTATATGGATAACTTCCGCCTGATGGCCTTCCTCGCGCTGCTTTGCATCCCCATGCTCCTGCTCTTCAAGCGACTCAAAAAACACGACTGACGCGGCGCGAATATATGCTGCTCAGGCTCTCTTTCTAATTGACTCCAGCAGTGTGCTGTCAATGCGCGTTTGCCAGCCGCGTCCTGTCGCTTTGAAATGGTTGATCACCTCGGGGGACAAGCGCAACGAGACCAGCGTCTTGGTAGGAGCCACTTGTGGGCCGCGCTTGCCTCTGCGGACCAGCTTTCCACGGCGAAACACATCAGCCTGCGCAAGCCACGCGCGAGCCGCCTCGGCATCATTCGGGTCATAGGGTCCATCCCCATCCTCATAGGGAATCAGGTCGCCTTCTTTATGAGCCAGCACGCGCTCCCAATCGGTTTCATTTAGCGTCTTGTTCATATTGTTCGCGCTCCTCTCGCGATGCTGGTCGAAACGAAATCACGCGGACCTGCTCTCCGCGTTCGGTGTAAATCAAAACCAGCAGCCTTCCATGAATCACAGCCACGGCAATGTCCATCCAGCGGCGCTCGCCCTGTCGGCTGCTCTCGTAAGTACATTTTCCGGGTTGTCGTAAACAAGATGAGCGTCTTTGAAGTCGAGCCCATGCTTCTCCAGATTGGATCGCCTCTTTGTCTCATCCCAGACGAACATGGTCTAATTGTAGCTACAATATAATGAAATTTCAAGCAAAATCTGTAAAGTGAGCTTGGCCAGCAATCGCCTCAACCCTCCGCCCGCACCAGCAAGCAAGTGATGTTGTCATGTCCGCCGGCCAGGTTGGCGGCATCCACCAGGTTGGCGCAGATTTCATCAAGGGGTAGTTCAGCGGACAGCAGGGCTTCGATCTGCACATCGGGAACTTCGCCGGTCAATCCGTCCGAGCAAAGCAGAAAAATGTCGCCGGCCTCGGCTTCCAGTTCAAACAGATCCGGATCAACGCTCGGCTGCGTGCCCAAGGCGCGGGTGATTACGTTGCGCAGCGGGGAGAGAAGCGCCTCCTCGTGCGTGATGCGCCCCATCCGAACCTGCTCCTCCACCAGCGAGTGGTCCTGGCTGATCTGTTCCAGTTTGCGCTTGCGCAGACGGTAACAGCGGCTGTCGCCCACGTTGAAGACCAGCACGCGTTGCCCTTCGGTTACCAGGCCCGCCAGCGTGGTTCCCATTCCGTTGAGCTGGAAGTCCACTTCGGCGCGGGAATAAATAGCCTCGTTGGCGGCGTGGATTGCCTCTTCTATCGCTGTTTCAAGCGGAGTTGCCCCGTCACGCTCATCCAATAGGCGTAGCACTTCGCCCACCGCCAGAGAACTGGCAACCTCTCCGGCTGCTGCTCCGCCCATGCCGTCGCAGACAATATAGATTCCGTGCTCTACGGAGATTCCAAATGAATCTTCGTTGGAAGGGCGCGTGCTCCCGCAGTCGGTAAGCGCTGCAACCGCGTAGCGAACGTCAGTCTTGGACAAGAAATCTCTCCCATAGCCCAGTTTACACGGTTAGACGTTTGTTAGGCACAGATGGCGCCCTTAGTCAGCGGCTCGGCGGATGAGTCGCGGGGGCCAGGGATGCAGGTTCCGGAAGCGGCGTCGGCGCTGGCAATTCGAAGACCTGGATTGCCCCGCCATTCAGCACGGCCACGCGCCGTCCCGTTGGCGAAATGGCCACATTTCCGCCACCATCCAGGATCGGGCTGGCCGCCGTCTCCAGCACCACCTTACCGTCCGCCGCATCCAGAACCTCGACAATTTGCCCTTTGATGTCGCTTTGGTCCAGGGTCATGCTGGCGCGAACCGCGTGGCTCACGGCCAGAGCCTCCCGCGCCAGCCGCAAGCCGTTCGGAGACCTCACCACCAGCGCCCATATCGTCGCATCCGAAGTCTCCGCATCCCAAAGCCGCCGGCCTTCGATCATCATTGCCACCAGCTTGCCCGCGCCTTGCGGAGTGCACGTCGTCACCAACACCTCCCGCTCGGAAAGAAAATCGAAGAGCGGCGCGCATCTCGACTCCACCTGCCCCACAATCCTGCTCCCGCTGCTGAAGTAATTCAGGTTCAGCAGCCACTCGTCGCCCATCGTGCGCAGGCTCTCCAGGTAGCCGTCCGAGTTGATGGGCAAATGCACCGTCGAGCGGGCGCGGCTGACCAGCATCACCTGGCCCGAGTCCCGCCGCAGGACGCGCACCTCCAGATCGGACTCGTTGTCCGGCTTTTGCCCATACCCATTCAACGCGGCCTCATTGCCCGCTTCGCCGGATTTGCTCGCCGCCGCAGGCTCGCGCGTGTTGGTCACCAGAAATTGTTGCGTAGGGTCCATCTCCAGCCAAAGCAGCGGGCCCGCAAAGCGCAGGAAGGGCTTCAACGCCAGCGTCGCGTCGCACAATTCTAGATTGTTACGGTCGCGCAGCAAAAAGTGGCCGCCGTTGAGCGCCCACAGGTACCGCTGCCGGTCGTGAACCGTCCATAGCGCTTCGGCCTCAACTGTTCCTGCCGGCAGCGTGAGCACCACCGCGCGAATCTGCCGTTCCTCGCCCGCTCCGGCATCGCGATGAATCAGTCCCGGCACGCGAAAGGTGAACAGCAGCCGGTTCTCATCCAGAAAATCCAGCGACACAACAGTGTTCCGCTGGCCCAGGTTGATGGCCCCCGGCGGCGTGAAACCCAGCGTCGCCACGGGAATCTTGAATGCTGGCGGCTGAGAGGGCTTGTCGGCAAGACGCTCGGGCAGCGCGCGCTCCTGGGGAACAAGAGTTGGCGCCGGCGCATCCGGTATCTGGCCCTGCGATGCCGCAACAGCGGCGAGTGCCACCCCCATCGCCGCCAGGCCCAACCCCGCGCGCACTCCCCATCTCGCTGCAAACAACCGTTTCACCATCCATCCATATTCTCGCCGATACGGTCGGCCTGCGCTGTGATGCACTCTTCCGGCTCAACGCAGGGAGCACTAGCCTTCAGGCCACTGAAAGCACACTTACCGGGTCTCCCAGGTTTGGCAGTGATACGGCAAGCTCCGCCCATGTGCGACATTAGAAGTGGATGACAAAGAACTCTACAACAGCAGCTCCGCGCCTCGCTTTTCTCGGTTATGGCGCATGCCTCATCGCTGGCTGCCTCTGGGGCACCGGCTTTTACTTCGGCCGTATCGCGCTCAACGAGATGAGTGTCGAGTACATGGTGCTCTATCGCTTTCTCTTTGCATCCCTGGGCATGTTGCCCGTGGCCTTCATTCATCGCCGCCGTTTCCGGCTCTCCGCCGCCGAGGCGCGTCTGTTGCTCCTCTGCGCCTTTCTCGGCATCCCCCTCCAGTTTCTGCTCCAGTTTCATGGCCTGGTCCGCACCACGGTCAGCCACGCCTCTCTCATGGTGGGCGCCATGCCGGTCATGCTCGCCGCTGCCGCCGCGCTCTTCGCACCCAAAGGGTCCAAAGAAGAACATCTTGACCATTTCGGCTGGCTAGCCCTCTCAGGTTCCACGCTAGGCGCCGCGCTCATCGCCCTGGGCGCAAGCCGCGGTCCCGCCCTGCATGGCGAACCCACTCTGACCGGTGACCTGCTCATCGTTGTCTCGCTCTTTATCGCGCTGGCCTGGATTCTGCTCAGCAAAAAGCTGATGCTGACTCACAGCCCCCCGGTGGTGACCGCCTACACCATTCTTTCCGGAACCGTGATGCTGGCTCTCTGGACGCTTGGACCCCTGGTGTTGACTCCGCTGACCAGCGTCAACTTCCAGCCATTTCCCTTTGCCCACATCAGCCTTACCGTCTGGACAGCGCTGGCCATCAGCGGTCTGTTCTGCACCGCTACCACCACTCTCTTGTGGAACTGGGGCATTCACCGCGTGCCCGCCTCCCGCGCCGGCGTCTTTCTCAATATTGAGCCCGCCCTCGGCTCCTGGCTGGGCGTCCGTCTGCTCGGAGAGCACCTCGGCCCCTACGCCTGGGCTGGCGGCGGACTCATCTTGGCCGCGGCCGTGGCCCTCACCACCCGCGGACATCAGCCGGAGCCCGCCATCTTCCTCGAATAAATCGCCGCTGCGAAATCTTCCGGCAAACTTTGGTCACATTAGCAGAACAATTACCTATAACACTTGGCTCTGCATGACCGATACCTCCAACAGTGATTGATGGAGGCCTATGTGGCCCTTTTAACCTGGAACCACGCTTGCACCGTTGGTGTTCGATCCATGGACGACCAGCACGGTATCCTCATGGATACCTTGAACGAACTTCGCATCGCCGTGGTCCGGGGCTTGGGACGCGAACAGGTCTGCGAAGTGCTGGACCGGCTCATCGAGTTCACCCGCATGCACTTCTCCAGCGAGGAAAAACTGATGGAACAGCATTTATTTCCCGGTTGGGAAGAGCACCGTGTCGAACACCAGCGCATCCTGGCGCAGATTCTCCAGTCCACTCATCGCGTGCAACACGGTGAGCAGATGCAGATGCGCCCCTTGCTCTGCTTCCTGCGAGAATCCTATTCCGAGCACATCGAGAGCATGGATCGGGAGTACGGTCCCTGGTTCAATGGCCACGGGGTAGATTAAAACTTGCGCCTACTGTCCTGTTTTTATACAGTAGCCGTGCGTTCCATCTATGGAAACTCTGATTAAGTCGAAATTTTGAAGGGTACGGGCTTTAGCCCGTACATAAATCCAGAAAATCGATCTGGGCTTTAGCCCCTGAGGGAATGCAAGCTCAATAGAAGCATGTGATCAGAGGTTCCCGAATGAGATTTTCATTGAATCTCGCGGCATCTTGTGCCGATGAAACTATTGTTCGTATTCTCCGGCAGAAGAGGAACCATGGCTTTATTAAAGTGGGGCAAGAAGTATTCCGTGGGCGTGAAGGCTATGGACGACCAGCACATCACTTTGATTAAAATACTGAACGAACTTCATGCCGCGATGCTGAGAGGCAAGGCGCAAAGCGTGGCGGACCCGATTCTCAAAAAGATGACAGACTACGTGTCTCGTCACTTTTCTGACGAGGAGCGGTTGATGGAAAACTCGAAATTTCCACAGTTGGCCGAGCACTGCGCCAAGCACCGCGAACTGGCCGAAAAGGTCGCGAAATATGTAGCCAGTTACGAGCAAGGAGACCAGACCATCTACCCGGAACTGTTGCGCTTCGTGGGCGACTGGCTGCATGACCATATGCTGATCGTGGACAAGCAATACACCGTGTGGTTGAATGAGCTCGGCGTGCGCTGAGTCGGCCCCCGCAACAGACTCCGCTAAACCTTTTGCCCCGAGAGCCGATAAGGCCAATGCTGGCTTTTTCCAGCAGGAGACTATCGATGGCGTTGCTGACATGGAACAATAGCTACTCCGTAGGTGTGCAAAAAATCGACAGCCAGCACAACATTCTGTTTACGATCCTGAATGATCTGCACGCCGCGATGATGAAGGGCCAGGCACAGAGCCTGACCGGCCCGCTGCTGCATAAGCTGGCGGATTATACGCAAACCCACTTCGCCGAGGAAGAGGCCATGTTGGCGGCCGCCAAGTACCCCGGCCTCGCCGATCACAAGCTCAAGCACATCGAGTTGGTCAAGCAGGTCGAGGAATACGTCCACAGCTACGACAAGGGCGAAATCACGCTGAATCTCAAGCTGCTCAACTTCCTGCGCGACTGGCTCACCAATCACATTCAGAAGGTGGATAAGGCCTACAGCGCCTGCCTCATCCAGCATGGTGCGCATTAGAGCAGCCTTATGGTATATCCCTCGAAAGAAAGCTGAGCGGTCGCAAAATGGTGCGGCCGGCTTTGGCATCGCAATTGCTTACATCAAGCCACACGCAGCTTTCAGCTTCCCCGTCACGGACTGTGGCCGCGGAGAAGTTGCGTCAGGAGGTCGGCTATGGAGCAATCGAAAGAGCATCTCAATCTAAATGTGGGCGTAAGAATCCTGGATCGCGATCATCGGCAAATGGCCGAAGTGATTCACGAACTGAAGGCAGCAACGCAGCCTGATCGGGATCAGAGCCTGACCGGCCTGCTCCTGCACAAGCTGGCGTTCTTTACAAGGAACCACTTTGCCATTGAAGAGGAAATGATGCAAACCACCCGGTTTCCGGGAATGGCGGCGCATCGCCTCAATCACCGCTACTTGATGGGCAAACTGGGAATGCTGATCGCCCGTCACGACCGGCGCGAACTTCCACTGGCCTCAAGTTCTCTGAGCTTTCTTCACGAGTGGCATATCAACCATGTCCATTCAGACGACATGCATTACGGTCTTTGGTTGAATGCGATGGGAAAACTCTAACTCTCGAAGGAAAGCTGAGCGGTCGCGAAAATGGGAGTCGCTGGTTTAGGCTCCGACGCCAGTTCGTAAACCAGCCGCTCCAGCACCAGACGCTTGTCGGGCGGCGACGAGCGCAATTCTAAATCCGCCCGCGCAATCAGCTTCAGCGCCCGCGTCAACTCGCGGCGGCTCTTATAGCGCCGCGCTTGGCGTATCAGGTCATCGGCGGCAAACGGCGGCATCCGGAAACCCTGCCACAGCGCCTGCCAAATCGCCCGCGAGTCGCGCACATTCTTTTCCAGAATCACCAGCATCTGACGGAAGGTTCGCGCCAGCATATAAAGGTGCCCGATGGCCGCGTCCTCGCCGGCCTCCGAACTGTTCAGCAGCCCTTGCAGCAGCGCCAGCGCGCGTGCCCGGTCGTGGGCGCTGATGGCGTCCGTCAGCTCATAAAGCGAACGCTGCTTGGCCGCCAGCACCATCGTCTCCACGTCGCCCAGTGTGATCCGCCCCTTGCCCAGCGTATACAGCAGCAGCTTCTCCAGTTCCGATGAAATCAGCATCATATCCGCGCCCAGCGCATCCACCAACTCGTGCGCCGCGTCAGCCTCCACGCGGACGCCCTGCTCTTGCGCCGTCGCCGCCACCCAGCGCATCGCGTCTTCCTCGTTCACCCCCGCCAGCTCCACCATGCCGCAGTGCGCGCCCAGAGTCTCCGTCAGCCGCTCGAAGCGATTCTTGTCGTCCAGTTCCATGCGCCGCGCGTCAGAGGGAATGTGAATGAAGTCAGCCAGAAAAATCAGCAGCGCCTGCGGGTTGGGAGAGCGAAAGTACCGCTCCAGTGCCGCAAACTCGTCCTTTTTGGCCCCGCGCGTATAAAGCTGGCGAACATTGCGCACAAAAACCACCTGGAACGGCGCCATCAGCGAAGGCGTCTGCGCCCGGTCCAGCACCTCGAAGATCGAAGTCGAACTCAAATCCAAATCAGACAAGCAAAAATCCCGCAAATCCTGCGGCACAAATGCCTTAAGAACTGCTGCACGGCAGCGGTCCAGCAGAAACGCCTCGTCGCCTGCCAGCACGTATCCCGGCTTCAGCGTCGCCTTGCCGGCAGCCGACGCCTCCATCTCCGCCACAAAGCGGCCCATGGCGCTAAAGCCCGCTCCCCAGCGCGCCCCGCTCAAATCGGCCTCCAGGGTTTCGTCGTCCGGCTTGTGAATGTGTTCCTCATGCGCCCTCAGAATACCCGACTCGCCATCCTGGTCCCTAGTCCCTCAGTCCCTAGTCCCTTAGTCCCTAGTCCCTTAGTCCCTTAGTCCCTGTCTTTAAAACCCTTCCAGCACATCGGCCACCAGTTGCCGCGCTAACTCCCGTGAGAGCCGCTGCATAGCCGCCGGGTTCTCCTCGATAAAGCTGGCCAGGCTGGTCGTCGATTGGTACTGCTGGCGATAGACGTAGTTCTTGTTCTCGAAGAGAACCTTGCCGTCCCGCCCGGTCAGCGTCACCGAAACCACCACGGTAATCAGAAAGCTGGACGACTGCTGCGTCGTGGAGTTGTACGTGAGCGGTTCCACCGTCTCCTTCAGAATCGTCCCATGCAGCACCGCGTCCGGGTCTCCGCTCGCGTCCGGTGTCACCCGCAGCCGGGTGCGCGTGGCAAACTCGCGAATCACCGCCTCGGTCATCACCGTCTCAGTGTGGTACGCCTCGGTATGCGTCGCAAAGACCGGCACAGCCAGCGTCTGTATGCCGGGCGGCAGGTGGCTAGCCGCTCCCAGCGTGTGATAGCCGCAGCCGGCAAGTCCCAGCAGGGCAAATGCCATCGGCAAATAACTAAACTTGCGCATGACTCATCTTATCGCGCAGCCGAGCCCCGATGCCGCAATGAAAGAAGCCGTGTGTATCCCACAAAAGCTCTGTGCCCCATGTATGACAGCGTCGGCTTTGTCAAGGCTCTTTTTTCAGGCCTTTGGCCGTATAAAGAGCGTAGGGTAGCGTCTGTTTGGGTAGGGCGGTGTCAAGGGCGCGAACTTTGCGTTCATCTC
>Ga0302320_10008015_pt1 | contig 23111 bp, 13 predicted proteins | sample Bog_T0_3_FD_202130 | JGI IMG/M metagenome (GOLD analysis project Ga0302320, IMG submission 202130) | Peat permafrost microbial communities from Stordalen Mire near Abisko, Sweden - Bog_T0_3 | ecosystem: Environmental > Terrestrial > Soil > Wetlands > Peat | place: Sweden: Abisko, Stordalen Mire... | reverse complement strand
CAGGCCAGAGCTGAACGCTTCGCATCAAGAAATCGAATCCAAAGACGGATTCTTGCCCCAGGGGACGATTTCGGTTGCCATCGAATTGCCGGTTCTATTGTTACGATTGGACAGGTTGCTCGACTCCGCCCGAATCCAATAGACTTAGAACAGTCAATCGCGAAATTTTGGCCCAGGTATTCTGTAATTTATATATCGCCAACCGGTTCCGCGCGATCAGTTCGGAACGATTCCCTGTTCCGGCCCAGCTTGCGGATATCGGGAGGAGAGGGACGACGAATGTCAAAGCCTGTTTCCATCTGTGTGATCGGGTCCGGATATGTGGGCTTGGTAGCGGCAGTGTGCTTTGCTGAAATGGGTCACCGGGTTCTGTGCGTGGATAACGATGAAGCCAAGATAAAAATCTTGTGCGAAGGCGGCGTGACGATTTTTGAACGGCACCTGCCCGAATTGTTGGCCAGGCACAGAAATCGCGGCATCGAGTTCACGGCGGATCTGCCCGCGGCCGTCGAAAAGAGCGAGGCTGTCTTCATCGCCGTTGGCACGCCCCAGGGCGACACCGGTGCTGCGGATCTTTCTTATGTCGAAGCCGTGGTTTCAGAGATCGCTCGCTCCATTCGCGGCTATAAGATCATTGTCGAGAAGAGCACTGTGCCGGTTTACACCAACGAGTGGATCAGCCGCGTTCTTCAGCGTCACGGTGTAGCTCCAGACAGCTTCGATGTAGTGTCCAACCCGGAGTTTTTGCGCGAGGGAACTGCCGTTTCTGACTTTCTTCATCCCGACCGCATTGTAGTGGGAGTCAACTCAGAACGCGCCGCTGAAGTTTTGCGGCGTATCTACGCGCCGCTTACGGATGGAGGCTACTATGCGCAACCCGAAGCTCTGCCTGGAGCGCGCAGCGCTTCTTGCCCTGCTCCGCTCCTGGTCACCTCGGCGCAAAGCGCGGAGATTATCAAGCACGCTTCCAACGCCTTTCTGGCTCTGAAAATCTCGTTCATCAACGCAGTGGCAAACTTGGCTGAGGCTGTCGATGCCGACATCCACGATATTGCCGCCGGCATGGGACTCGACAGCCGCATTGGATCCAAATTCCTGCACGCCGGCCTGGGTTACGGAGGCTCCTGTTTCCCCAAGGATGTTGCTGCGTTTCACTGGGTGGCGCAACAGCGGGGCGTCGACTTTCAGTTACTCGAAGAGGTCCGCAAGATCAATGAGACCCAGAAAGAGGTCTTCCATAACAAGGTGCTCTCCGCGCTCTGGACATTGCGTGGTAAGCGGCTTGCTGCTCTCGGTCTGGCCTTCAAGGGCGACACGGACGACGTCCGCGAGTCTCCCGCAATCGATGTGATCAAGAAGTTGCTCGCAGGCGGCGCCGCGGTTACTGCTTACGATCCGGCGGCCATGGCGCGCTCTCAGGATGTCTTACCGGCAACAGACAAGATGCGTTATGCCTCAAGCATCTACGAAGCGGCCAGCAATGCCGACGCGGTGCTCATCTTGACCGATTGGAAAGAGTTTGCAAACATCGATCTGGTCCGGCTCAACCAGGAGGTCCGTTTTCCCATCGTGATTGATGGACGCAACCTTTATAAGCCGGAACAAATGCACGAGCACGGTTTCACTTATGTCAGTATGGGGCGGCCACCAAGCTATCAGGCGCAGCAGGGCAAGCCGCGGAACTCTGTGCTTTAATTTGTGTGAACCTTGCGCAATTGCGCGCGTAAGCCACGTTGCCAGGTCACTTTCTTGAGATTCGGAGTGCGACCGTTAACCATGCATATTCTCGTCACCGGCGCCGCCGGATTTCTTGGATCCCACCTGACGGATCGCCTATTGCAGGAAGGGCACACTGTTCTTGGCGTTGACAATTTCTCCACCGGCGATCCGGAGAATGTCGCCCATCTCAGCGGCGAGCCCCGCTTTCGACTTTTCGAATGGGATACTTGCCGTCCTTTCCCTGTGGAATTTGATCCGGGCCGGCTGGACTATGTTTTCAATTTCGCTTCGCCGGCTAGTCCGCCCGAATATCTGCGGCTGGCTATCGAAACCCTCTCAGTGGGAGCCATCGGCACGCGGAACATGCTGGATCTCGCTGCCAAACATGGTGCCGGTTTCCTCCACGCATCCACTTCGGAGTGTTACGGCGATCCGCTCCAGCATCCGCAATCCGAGGAATACTGGGGCAATGTGAATCCGATCGGTCCTCGTTCGGTCTACGATGAGGCCAAACGATACGCCGAGGCGCTGGTCATGGCTTATTACCGCACCCGGGGCGTCAACACCCACCTCGTCCGTATCTTCAACACCTACGGCCCGCGCCTGCACCCCAGCGATGGACGAGTCGTCTCGAATTTCATCATGCAGGCCCTGCGCGGAGAACCGCTCACTGTCTATGGCAACGGCAAGCAGACGCGCAGCTTCTGTTTCGTCGACGATCTTATTGAGGGAATCGTTCGTCTCGCGCGTTCCGATGAGCACCTACCGGTCAACATCGGCAATCCCAACGAGTTCACCATCCTTGAATGCGCCCAAACCGTACTTGAGGTCACCGGGTCGAAGAGCGTGCTGCGCTTTGAGCAACTGCCCGAGGACGATCCCATACGCCGCTGTCCGAATATCGACAAGGCCCGCCGCCTGCTCGGCTGGGAGCCTCACGTTCAGCTTCGTGAAGGCTTGACTCGCTCACTCGATTACTTCAAAAGCAAACTCGCTGCGGCAGCCTGAAGAGTGCCGCGTGACCCTTGTGACCGGTTGGCATTTTAGAGTCGTCTTGCAATGACGTTTCGTTGCGAAGCTTGCCAGGCAGTCACAGTTGAATCATCAAGTGCCTCGCTACCAGCCCGCGAACTCTGCGTACCAGCCGTTGCCGCCGTCTCCGCCGGTGCCCGCTGTCCTGTAGCTCGCAGCCTGGTACCCTGATCCGCCTGAAGCGGTGCATGATCTCACGGTACCCCCGCTCCACGTCGGAGTAATCGTTCCTCCTGATCCTGCGCCGCCCATAATTGTCCAGTGAACATTCGGCGCTGAACCGCATCCCGCGCCCGCCATCACCACCGTACAACTCGCGAGCGCTCCTCCGCTCACTCCCAGCGAAAGCTTTGGCTGCGCCGTGCAACTGTTGCCTGCGGCTATTGCAGATGTCCCAGAAGGCACTGCGTACGGCACGCTTGCCTGACCGCCGGCGCCTCCTACGGTATTGATCGTGGGCCATGCGCTGACCGCTGCCTGCGAGGACAGAATCGCCACGCCGCCACCTCCTCCCGACCCCGCTCCGGTTGCATTCGCCGCAGGCGGGTTGCCGGGACCGCCGCTCACGTCGATCACCCCCGCGCCCGAGATTGATTTGCAGATAAGCACGATGCCGGCGCCGGGTTCTCCGCCCAAGCCTCCGGAATTGGCGCCGCGAACACCAGGTGCGCCGTTCATGCCGAGACCATCCAGACCCATCCCTGATGCGGAGATCGCCCGTTGGAAGTTCGCCAGCATTCCCGCGGCACTTTCGCCGTTGCCGCCGCCCAGCACGCCCCCTTGGCCGGGGCTGGCAAGCGCTACTCCCGTTTGAGCCATGTTGACGAAACTCGATTTTCCGGTCGCTCCGGCATTCGTCCCGCCGCCTGAGCCTCCGCTCGAAGCGCCGCCGATTCCGCTCCCCGCCCATTGATTCACCGCTCCGTTGGCTAGGATCGCCCCGTCAACCGTGCAAGATCCGGTGGCGTGAACCACGAGCCCGGAGTTGACCGTAACCACTGCACCTCGAGAGACGTTAAAGGTTGTGCAGTATCTCTCTCCGCTCAACGGCGTCGAACCACCTGGAAAGGTACACGCCCCGTCAGCCCCCGTGCCCAGGTATTGAAGCCAGGAGGGAGTCTGTGCAGACTTGTCATTCACACTGTCATGCGTTCCGCCGACGCTTTCGCTCCCATACTGCGGTCCCGCAATCCACCCGGCGCCATTCGTGCAGGTTGTCGTGCTGCAACTCCACCAGATTGGCTTTCCGCCTGCCGGAGCCGAGTTATAAACTACTTCACCTCGGTAATAAATCGTTGTTGCCGATGCGGGGTAGGTTGTGCCCGTAGTCCAGGAATCCCTCAACTGCGGAGTTGTGTAGTCAATCTGTGAGACATTGGAGCCGGCGACAGCCGTCGTAATCACCCCGGTGCTCCAGTCAACCGCAGTTACATAGGTGTCCAGGCTCGCCGACGATGGGCCGCCGCTGGGAAATGAGAGCGCCGAGTTGACGCTCACTTGCGCCGCCCTGAGTTGGGTGGGGCTGCATCCGCTCCAGGTATTGCCAGAGGGAGTCAGGCCGCCAGAACATAGATTCTTCGGCGCCCTCAACATGGTGGTGCCAAAAATCGGATAGGTAACCACTTGATAAGCCCCAATCTGGCCCCAGGGCTTCGATCGGTAGTCTGCCGAGTCGTGAAAAACAATATCCCCAGCGGTTACAGATTGGCCCCAGCGTCCTATGTCGCTGTAGGGGATGGAAAAGAAGCTGTGCCCCTGAGTCGACCAACCAGATCTTTGCATCGCGCCGGAGAACTCATCGCGCCCAGTTCCAAAACCCAGAATCGACACAGCGCCAGTGCGTCCGTTCATGTAGTTGCCCATGTTTCCGGAGATTTGTACATTCTCGAAGCTGTACGAATCTGTCCCGATTGGGCTGTAGATCAGCGGGACTTGGTACAGGCTTGAAATAAAGCCAATGATATTGGAAGCGATGAAAGCCTTGCCTACGCCGGAGAGGAACAGCTTCGCAGTCGCGCCGCGGGTGCAGGAGCCGCCATCGGCGACCTTGGCTCCCACGATCACACTATTCGAGACGATCCAGGAAATCTTGGGATCTCTTGTGCACCCGGTATAAGTTGTTTGATAGTTCTTGCCATTCCAGCCGAATCCTCCATTGTCGATAGTCGCAGTGGTCACGCTGCTTCCATCGAAATGCAGGGTAATCGAAGGCTGCACGGGCATCTCGTCCGCGAACAGGTTTGCTTCTTGCCCAGGCCCCACCGGTATCTGCGGATAGCCGCCCTCTACGCGCCCATTTGTGAGAAAAAGTTGATATCCAAAACCCCCGGATAGCCCGATAACGCCTTTTCCCCAGGGGGTCGCCAGGCGCTTGAATGACTGAAGATAGCCGTTTTTCAAAAGCCAATCGGGTTTTGCTATCAAGGTTGTCCAGGTAAAACCGTCCATCGCAAACGGTGATCCATCCTGCGCACGTAACCCCTCTATGTGGATTCCATAGCCGCCTGTGCCATCGAAACGAATTTGGTGCATGAACCAGTTAAAGTAGATTGTGTTCGCGCCGACGATAAAGTGAGCTTTGCCATCGGAGCCTGATTGCGCGATGGCAACGTCGTCGCCAATCTGATAGCCGCTTCCAGGAGAAGCAACGCTCACCGCCGTAACCTGACCCTCCGAAGCGGTAATGTTAACCGTCATCCCGGTGCCCGTCCCACTCGTCGTTGCAACATTCCTGGCCGTAACATAGCCGCGCGTCCCGCCCATTGTCTCTGGATTGAATGCGGCCCCCGGCTGCAGTACGTGAATGGCATCGTGGATCGGATTTGAAAAAGCCAGGTTGTCAAACGACATATCAGCGTCGATTGCGCCTTGCACCAGCACCAGGTCCGTAGCGATGCCGGTTACCGGTTGCATAACGGTGTAAGCGTTCATCTCCATATCTCGCAGGCCGCCCCAGGACCCCCCTTTCGCAAACGCAAGAATGTAAGCTGACGAGGAGGGAGTTACCGGGTATGTTCCTGAATTTTGCGATCCATTGTATTGAAGAACCGTGGTATTCGGGCCTGCTCCGCGTAACAGTACGTTAGTGCAGGAAACTTGAAGCCCGTGCACGGGATAGACACCGGCCGGAAAAAAAACCTCTGCTCCGCCATTCGGATTGTCTGCGCCAAGGGCGCAGGCTTTGGTCAGCGCCGCCTGCACGGATTCGGTCTCATCGTCTGTTCCGATGCCGAGTGCTCCGAAGGTACGCACGTTGTAATAGCCGGTGATTGAGCTTGCTTGCAGCCAATCCGCGTGGACACTCGCATTGGCTTGCGCTGTGTTGTCCTGGGGAGGGCTCTTCGTCTGGCCGGCGATCGCCGTTTGCGGAAAGCCAAGCGTTGCTATCAGAATCGGAAGGGGCAGGATCAAACGCTTCATGCTCACTTATGATACGCGGACCGAGGTTGCCGCGGCTGCCGGTTCCCGTCAATCGCCAGCCCTTGCAGCGAACTGTAAAGCCCCTTCATTTCAGCTATAGTGACTAGTGGAGTTAAGGCGCGTAGCCTGCCGTTGTCGAAGTATCGGTACAGTCCGCCATCGGCCGCCCGCCCTGGAAAGTTCGGTCGAGCGACTGGATTGACACCGCGTAACGAAAGGCTGCATTTACTGAAATCGCACTTGCAGTTACGACGGCGCTAACCGCCGTTGCGTAAGGAGAAGTGAAGATGTCGATATGGGGTCATACCGCGGAGGGAGTTGCCGTCCCGATCTACGCCCTCAAGAGCGGGCAGATCGAAGTTCGGGTGATGGCGTTTGGAGCCAACCTGGTCAGCATCAAGGCTCCTGACCGCGCCGGCAAACTGGCAGACATCGTGCTAGGATACGATACGCTCGAAGGCTATCTGAACGACATAAAGACCTATCTGGGAGCCATCGTGGGACGCTACGGAAATCGCATCGCGATGGGAAGGTTCTCTCTGGACGGAAAAACTCACCAGATTCCGGCCAACAACGGAACCAACGCGTTGCACGGCGGCCCGGTGGGCTTCGACCGGTACGTGTGGCAGTCCCAGGAATCGCCGAATGGAGTGGAGTTCACCCACATGAGCCCCGATGGCGACATGGGGTTTCCTGGAACGCTGACAGCAAAGGTGAAGTACACGCTGGAAGGAAGCACCCTGCGCATCGACTACTCTGCCACCACCGACAGAGCCACGGTATTGAACCTGACCAACCACGCTTACTTCAATCTGCGCGGAGACGATCAGGGAAATATTCTGGGTCACCAACTGAAGCTGAATGCGGATCGGTATACGCCCGTCGACGCAGCCCTGATCCCTACCGGCGAATTGGCGCCGGTGGCTGGCACGCCACTCGATTTCCGTACGCCCCAGGTGGTCGGAACGCGAATCGACGACGACAACCAGCAGCTCAAGCTGGGCAACGGGTACGACTTCAACTTCGTGGTGAATGGAGCTGCGGGAACGTTGCGGCCGGCGGCGGCGATGGTCGATCCGGAAAGCGGACGCAAATTGACGGTCGAAACCACCGAGCCGGCAATCCAATTCTATTCCGGCAATTTTCTTGATGGGACATATACCGGCCGCCACGGTTCCAGGTACGCGAAGCATACCGGGTTCTGCCTGGAAACCCAGCACTTCCCCGACTCGCCGAACCATCCTGACTTTCCCAGCACGGTTCTGCAGCCGGGCGCCACGATGCATTCAACAACCACTTTGACCATCAGCACCTCGGAGAGTGAGTAAAGAGGATTGCGAGCCTGCCGGAGCCGCCGACACGCGATCGACTCAATTTGAGCGGGCGGCGGATTGCCGGTTCCGGTACCAGCCCAACCCTGCGGAAGTTCCCGCACGGGGAATATATTCGCAGCCGACCCAGCCCTCGAAGCCAAGTTCGTCGATCAGGTCGAACAGGTAGTTGTAATTCACCTCGCCGGAGTCCGGCTCGTGCCGCTCGGGCACGCCGGCAATCTGGAAATGGCCGACGCGCGTCTGTTTCGGGTCTTCAACATACTTGCGCATCTTCATCGCCAGGTCGCCCTCGGAAACCTGGCAATGGAAGAGATCCATCAGGATTTTGAGGTTGGGCGCTCCGGTTTCGGCAACAAGGTCGTGCGCCTCATCCTGGCGGTTCAGAAAAAATCCGGGCATGTTGCGCTGGGCAATCGGCTCAATCAGCACCTCCACGCCTTCAGTCCGCGCACGGTTCGCGGCCCAGAAAAGATTGGCGATGTAGGTGTCGCGCAGGCGCTCGCGTTCCGCTCCGGCTGGAGCAATACCGGCCATGGCATGGATGCGCGGGCATTCGAGAATCCTCGCATATTCGAGCGCGCGCTCAAATCCCTGGCGGAATTCAGATTCGCGGCCTGGCAGCGCGGTGAGACCCCGCTCACCCGCCTGCCAGTTGCCCGGAGGAGCATTGAACAAAACCTGGCGCAGTCCGTGCTCCTTGAGCAATGCGGCCAGAGTATCTGCCGGATAGTCATACGGGAACAAGTACTCGACCGCATCAAAATTGTCCCGGGCGGCGGCGGCAAAACGATCCAGAAAGACGTGCTCGGCATACATCATCGTGAGATTGGCGGCAAAACGAGGCATCCCGATCCTCCGAAAGCGAATTGAAAACTCACCACGCGGCGCCAAAGTGGAGCCGCAGCTCGTCGATCTGCGCTTCCGTTAGCGGCTCGGGCCTGGGGTTCGATGTCAGCCACAGCCGGGCCGTCTCTTCCAACTCCTCAAGCACGGCCATGGCCGCCGCGGGTGACTCATGCCAAACGTTGGGGCCGAGCCGATCGAGCATCACGGCGTGGATGGGCGTCTTCCGAGCGCGCATCCGGTCGATGGCGCCGGCCACCTGCAGACCCGCCGCGGGGTCGCCGGGGCGATGGTAGTGGATGAGCGGCACGTGTCCGACCTTCATCACGTAATAGGGCGTGATCGGCGGCAGAATATCTTCGCTGCTCCAGACTCCGGAAAGTGTGAGCGCAACCAGGTGTGTGGAATGAGTGTGGATCACGCAGGATGCGCCTCGGTCCGCTTCATAAATCGAGCGATGCAGCGCCAGCGACTTGCTTGGCCGGCCGCCACTCTGCTGCAATCCGCCATGACTCACCTTGGCCAGGTGTTGTGGCTCGAGAAACCCCAGGCAGATGTCGCTGGGCGTCATTAGAAATCCGTCTGGCAGCCGCGCGCTTATGTTTCCCGCGGTCGCATGCACATAGCCGCGCTCGAAGAGCGAACGGCCCACGCGGCAAATCTCTTGTCTCAATTGCGGTTCGTTGGTCATAAAAGTCAGGTGAGAAGCTCAAAAGCCCTCGTGAAAAAATTCGCCGATCCAAAATTGCCGGATTTGAAAGCAACGTGCAGTCCGCCGGTCGCGGCAGCCGGTGAAACTGCGTAGCACCACGGCACTCCGGGGTCTATTTGCGGGCCGATCTGCATTTGCCGGATCTCCAATGCATGTGCGCAGGCTCCCGCGGTTTCCCCTCCGGCCAACACCAGTTGACGCGCGCCAAACTGAACAAGGCCGAAAGCAACCGCGGATAATGCTCGTTCAATCATAGCGCCCGCCTGCTGGGATCCGTACCTTTCCTGGACAGCCATCACGGATTGCGGTTCCGATGTGGAATAAATCAGTAAGGGCAGAGATGAGTCTCTTGCCCAGCAATCCCGGGCCCATGCGAGAGTTTTCGCAATCAGTCCCAGTTCATCGGCCGCTTCGATCGGATCCAGGTAAAAGCTGTTGCCGCCCTCGGAAAGAAACCCTCGCACCTGCGCCAGTGTCGCGACCGAGCAACTGCCGGAGATGATCGCCTTGTTGCCCGCGGGCTGAGGCAAGCGGCTGGCATTTCTCGTAGGCGCGAATCCCCAGTTGATGGGTAGGCCGATGGCCAGCCCGGATGCGGCGGCGACAAACTGTGCGTCATGGAGTGCAGCGCCGAGGTGAAACAAATCCTCGTTGCTCACGGCGTCCGCGATGGCAATGTGGAAGCCTTCCGCGCGCAACCGGTCCATGCGCCGCCGGATTGCATCGGCGGAGTCCGCGACTGCTGTGATATCTACCAGGCCCACCTTGCGCCCCCTGCGCGTGTCCAATTGCCTCTGAAGCACGCGCACCAGGTTGGCATCGGTCATGGGCGTGAGCGGATGATTGCGCATGTGAGTATCGGAAAGGAGCGCATCGCCTACAAAAAGTTGACCCTGAGAAACGGTGCGGCCGGCGTCGGGGAACGCGGGCGTAGCAATCGCGAAGCCGCACCCAAGCTCGTCCATCAGCGCTTCCATAACCGGCCCGATATTGCCCTCCGGCGTGGAATCGAACGTGGAGCAGATCTTGAAGTAGATTTGCCGCGCGCCTTGAGCGCGCAGCCAGCGGCAGGCCTCAAGCGATTGGGCCACAGCATCGGCTGCAGGAATCGTGCGCGACTTGAGCGCCACCACAATCGCGTCCGCGTCCGCGATGTGCGCGCCATCGGGCACGCCAAACGTTTGCACGACTCTCATGCCGGCGCGGACAAGGTTGTTGGCCAGGTCCGTGGCGCCGGTCAGATCGTCGGCAATGCAACCCAGTAACGCCATCTGAAATTTCCTTTGAGAACCGCGATGCATGCGCTTCAGAAACGGTTTCAACTCCGCTCGGCCACAAATACGCGAACGATGGAGACGAAACTTGGATCCGGCTCCAGGCCCAGGCCGAGCGCGCGGGAGTTGTCGAAATCAGCCGGCCATCCGCCCACGATCCGCGCGATTCCGGCGTCGGCCTCAAATTGCACCAGGGCGCGCGCCTTGGCTCCCGCCACTTCCTCAAGCGCATCCAGCATCTCACTTACGCTCACCGTCAACGCGGGCAAATTGATTGCAGTCCGGCCGCCCAAAGCCTCGCGCCCGGCCTCGGCCACGGCGATCAAACCCTCAACGGCCCGCGCCGGCGAGGCCAATGCTACCTTTGTCTCCGGCGAAACAGGACAAATTGCGGTTTCGCCATTCACAGGCTCGCGTATGATGCCCGAAAGAAAACTCGAAGCCGCGCCGTTGGGCCTGCCCGGCCGCACCACCACCGTCATGAGCCTCGCATTCCGGCCATCCACAAACCCCTTGCGCGTATATTCGGCCACCAGTTGCTCGCAGATGAATTTCTGGATCCCGTAGGACGACTGCGGCGTGGGCAGCGTGTCGCTCCGGATCACGCCAGGCAGCGGCAGGCCGGGGTCCGGGCCGAAGACCGCGAGCGAACTGGCAAAGATGAATCGCGGCGTGTTACCGGCTGCGCGCAGAGCGTCGAGAAGTGCGCGGGTGGAATCGAGATTGGAGCGCATGCCGAGATCGAAGTTCGCTTCGCACTCGGCCGAAACGGCCGCGGCAAGATGAAAGACCGTATCGAAGACTTCGCTGTGCTTTCCCGCGCACTGGTCGATCAACGCCCCGGTAGAGGCGCGCACCCGGGCATCGGCAAGCAAATCACCGGGCGGCGGACAAAGATCGGCGATCACCAGTTCATCGATCGGTTCGCCGGCCAACTGACCGCGCCTCATCAACTCGCGCGCCAGGCGCGCACCCAGAAAACCCGCGCCGCCCGTTAAGAGTACTCTCACCTTGCTGGACCTCTCGGGTTCCATCATTGCCGCTTCATCATGCAGAGTAAAGGGCCGCCACCTCGTAGTCTGAGACCGACGGAATCGTGAATTCGACGGAGTCGCCGGCGAAGTGAAATGGGATGTCGCGCTCGGCGCGCAGCAACTCCACGCGCGTCACTCTCCGCCCGGCCGGCAGCTTGAAACGCACCTGCTGCGGGCCGATGGGATAAAACTCCCGAGCCCAGCCGCGGTGCGCGTTGGGGTTGGTGTAATTCAACACATGCACCGCGAAACCTGATCCCGTCTCCCAGGCGAATGTTTCAATCAGCCCGTTGCCCTCTATGCGGACCGGGGCCTGATCGCCCGACACCCACCGAATCGTATTCTGCAGCAGGCGGCTCAGGTCAGAATTGCCGGAGAGCCACATCGTGGCCTCAACATCGCCCGGGAGCCACGCCAGGCGGCTCTTGCCGCGTTCGCGCAGCACCACGGCCGGCTCGTTGGTTCGCGGAATAGGCGGATACGAAAGTTCAGGCGGATAAGCCGGATAGCCGGGCACCACGGTCAGCACTGGATTCTCTACCGGCTTGAGTGGCAAGCGGTACTCAGCGCCGGGCAGAATGTGAGTGTCGGCGAATCCTTCCAGAATCGGATGCGGCCGCTCAATCCGCGCATAATACGGGTTTGAATTGCCGCGCCGGCCGATGACCGGGCCGGCTAGTTGGATGCCAAATACGTCAGCCAGTCCGAACTCCGCGCGTCGCTCGTTCCTCTCGTTGTACATGCTGGTTTCAAAAGTGCCCAGCAGCGAGCCTCCCTGGTTCACGTATTCGCGCAACTGCCCGCATTGCGCGTCGCTGAGCAGCGCGGTGTTGGGCAGGATCAGGGCCGAGTACTTCCCGATCCGTTCCAATTCGAGCCGGTCTTCGTGCACCAGGTCGAACAGAAAGCGTCCTTCCAGCAGCGCATAATACGTGGCATCCATATACTGCTGCATCGAAACACCGCGCGGCGCTTCATAAAAAAGCTGCGTGCGCTGGCCGAACACCACCCCGATGTTGGCGATGGTGCGCTTGTTTACGAAATGCGGATCGTGCCGGGCCGTCCATTGGAAGTAATCGCGCCCGATCTTCTGCCAGCGCAGATCCTCGCCCAGGCCTGTCTCTCCTCCCACGATGTGATAGTAGGGAACCATGCCGCTGGCCAGCGTTTCGCCAAACCACATCTGCGTCTCGGCTGGCGTTTTGGTGATCTCGCGCCAGCGGATGGGGCCGGTGGACCATCCGCCCGTGACGTTGGCCGCCATCTTGCCGTCGAGCACCGCGCTGCAAACGCGTCCCTGCTGCGCGCAGCCCCAGATGGGAGCGTCTTCTCCGCCACGGCCCTGGTTGTCGGCCTGAAACCACTGCGACAATTCGCCCAGGCGCGCCAGGTTGGGGCTGGCGTGAACGCCGCCGCCCAGGTTGAGGAAGTAAAAGCTGGTTGCCTTTTTCTCCTTCGCGATCGATTCGTACAGCTTCCATAAATCGATCACGCGGTCGTTGAATTTGTCCCAGTACGCAGGCGTCTTCGGCGCAGGCAGCTGGCGGCAAATATTGCAATAGCAGATGGGCAGGCCAAACGACGGCCAGCCGTTGGTGTAGTGCGCGTCCACATCGTAGCGCGAGTTCACTTCGCGCATCACCGCCGCAAAGTAATCGGTCATGTATGTGGAGAACATGCAGGTCTGGAAAAGGTCGGGAACGTCCGGCGTGGGCTTGGGCCGGCCCTGCTCGTCGCGCATGAACCAATCGGGATGTGCGGCGAGAGCGTCGCCCCAGTTCAGGTCGGGGCTGTAGCGCGCAATGGTCCGTAGCCCGCGCTTTTTCGCCGCATTGTGCAGTTCACCTAGAAAATCGCGTCCGTTCAGAAACTTTCCATGACGGTGAAACGGCACCGCGCTGGGATAGTAGGCAAGGATGCCGGTCACGCTGATGTACACGGCCCCAACCTTGGCGCTGGCCCAGTAATCGGCCCAGCCTTCCACGTCGAACACCGCCGGGTCGTGCTCGGTGAAATTGGTTTGGCCGATGCGGCGCAGTTGCCGCTGCCAGGGAACGTCTCCTGTTGTCGTTGCGCCCGGGATCGTGCTCTCCACAGGCGCGGCCAGCGAATCGCCCACGCGCGAAAGCGGGATGGCCGCCGCAGCCGTTTTCAAAAACACGCGCCGATCGAACATCGAAATCACCTCAGTCTGAAATACTCACGTGCCATTCAACGTGGGCGATATCGGGCCACGCCCATGCAGACTGGTGTTCTGAATTGAAATCGGAGATGGTCCGGCGCGAGCGGCTTCGATCTGTGCCGTTCGCGCCTCGTAACATTATCGGGGATGCGCGCTCAGTTCGCCCAGCACGCGCTTCAGGTCGTCCAGCTTCTGTCCCGCCTCAGCCAGCTTGCCTTCCGATGTCAGGCGCTGATAATCGTCGAAATCCTTGCTGGCTTGCGCAATGAGCGCGGTCATGCCGGTCGCCGGCTGGGGCGCGCCCGCGGCTGCGGGCGCAGCCGCGAGCTGCGGCGCCTCATTGGAGCTGAGCGACGAGCTTCCCGAGCCAAAAAGCGAGTTTAACGCGGTTTCGAAATTCGGCCCGTAGGCCAGCCGATCCTGGAGCGCGAGTACCACCAGGCGCAACTCCGGCATCGGACTCCGATCGGCCTGAAGATAAATTGGCTCCGCATAAAGGAGAGCCTGGCCGCATGGAATCACCAGCAGGCTGCCGCGGCGCACATGCGAGCCCTGCTGATTCCATAGCGTCAGTTGGCCCGACAGTTGCGCATTCTGATCGATGCGTGCCTCGATCTGCTGCGGACCGTCAACCAGCTTGGTCTTTGGAAAGTCGTAGACCACCGCCGTTCCGTAGTGCTCGCCGTCGCTGCGCGCCGCAATCCAGCCGATCATGTTGTTGCGGTTGAGCGGCGTGAAAGGCAGAATCTCCACGAACTCCAGCCCCGCAGTCTCTTCGGGCAGTTTCATCAATACAAAATTGGGCACCATCGGTTGTGCGGTCTGATCTCCGCCGCTGGCCATGCCGGTTTGCGTGGCTACCGTCCACTGGTCCTCCTTGTTGTAGAAGACCTCGGGATTGGTCATGTGATACAGGCCGTAAACCTCGGCCTGCAGGCTGAGTAGCGCCTCGGGATAGCGCACATGCTTGCGCAGCCAGTCAGGCATCTCCGCGCCATCTTTGAATAAGCCGGGAAAAATCCCGCGCCAGGCGGCCAGAATTGGATCGGTGTTGTCGAAAACGTAAAACGTCACCGACCCGTCGTAGGCATCGATGACTGCCTTCACGCTGTTGCGCATGTAGTTGATGGACTGGTCGCCGAGACTCGAATGTACGGAGTACGGATACGTGTCGGAAGAGGTGAAGGCGTCGATGATCCAGGACAGTCGTCCGTCGGCGCCCACAACGATATAGGGATCGTGGTCGAAGGTGAGAAACGGCGCCAGCGTAGCCGCCCGGTCATGCACGTTGCGCAGCATCAGCAGGCGGCTGTCGGGCGTCACATCGTCGCTGAATGGGAGCTTCGTGATGTCTCCACGATCGAATGCCAGCAGCGCGCGGCGCAGGAATCCGCCCAGCACGATGCCGCCGTCGCCTTTGTACGAAGTGAGATTGTTCGATTGGCCTTCAGGATAATTGAACTCCTGCTGATGAGTCTTTACGTAGACGTCTGTATCCGTTATCTCGCCAAAATAGATCTCGGGCCGCGTCACCGAAAGATCGGGAACGGTGCTCTGCACCGGCATATTGCTCAAAAACAGCGTGGGCAGCCCCTCTGCCGTAAAGCCGTTCACCGGATTCATGGTGATTCCGTAGCCGTGGGTGTAAATGAGCTTGTCGTTGATCCAGTTGCGGCTGCTTTCGGGAAGTTTGTCAACGTTCAATTCGCGGGCGGCGAGCATTACTTCGCGCAGGCTTCCGCCAATCTCGTAGCGATCGATGTCGATATCGGGAAAATCGTAGTAGGTGCGAATCTCTTGTTCCTGGCGCAGCGTATCCTGGAGCGCCTGCCAGTCCCAGAGCCGTATGTTTTGGAGCGTCGGCTGGTTGTTGGCAGGATCCGCAGCGCCCGGCGTGGTTTCGGCCGGGAACTCGCGTTGCGAAAAGCGGTCCAACCCGTACGCTTGGCGGGTCATTGCAATGTTGTCGGCAATGTAAGGCCGCTCGCGGTCGAGTTGGTTCGGCTTCACCAGAAAGGTGCTGACGTACCAGCCAATCGCACCGAACACCACAAAACACACGGCCGCGGGAACAATCGACAAGGCCAGCCACCGCCCGCTCGGACGCAGCACCCCGACGGCGATGGCAATGACCCCTCCGATCACCAGCGCCACGGTGATAAACAACATCCCCAGCAGCGAGACGTGCGCGTCCGTGTACGTAACGCCATCGAAGATGGTGTGATGCTCGAAGAGCAGCTCGAAGCGGCCTACATATTCACGCATTGCAAAGGTGAGCAGCAGAAAGCCCACCGCGATGGAGACGCCGCGCCAGGGCAATGAAGCAGGCCCGGGGGAGTTCCTGTCCAGCGCGCGCGCCCCGCCGGCAACCAGCAGAAACAAGGCGGAAGCAATACAGACAATTACCGCCAGCGTCACCAGCCAACCGATAATCAGCTGCCACGCAGGTAGCGTAAAAAGAAAGAAGTTCAGTGGCCTGCCGAAGATCGGGTCGGCGATGTTTCCGCTGGAACTGGGGGCATACCAGAAAAGGGCCAGCGACGGCCACTCGGACTGCATCGCCGCGCCCGTGGCCAGGGAGATCAGCAGTGCGATGCCCATGGCCGCAAAGTGCAGCACTCGTCCGACGGGGAGCTCGATGGAACGGCCGGCAAAGAAAATCGTGTGGCTGTCGGGCAAATCGGCGGAGTGGGCCCGCTTGAGAGCCAGGAACGCTCCAAAGATAATCAGAAACGTGAGCGCCGCGAAGGCCGCGAAAGTGCCCCACTGAAGTTCCCAGGTCTTCCAGAACACACTTCCAAAGCCCAGCGACCGGTACCAGAGCAGGTCCACCCACCACGAGAGCAGGGTCCGGCCGGCGAAAGCGATGAGCGCCAGAATGACAAGGAGAAAAAGGAGTGCACGGCGCGGCCCGCGCGATTTTGCGCGGCGCGGCCAATCGATTGTTTCGGGCATTTTCCACCCCGCTCAGGCGGAAACCTCCCGCCGAGTCACCCAAGAATTGTACAGCGGCGGTGCGGTGGCGATCAGATCAGTTCGGTATGCCCGGTAATGCCAAGCTCCTTCACGATCTTGCCGACATCCTGCGAGTGGTCGCGGTGGGCGATCAGCAGGGCATCCTCAGTGTCGATTACCACCAGGTTCTCGACCCCCACCAGGGCGACAAACTTCTTCGGGCTGAAGATGTAGTTGTCGGTGGCCTCGATCGCCATGTGGCCACCGGAATCTGAGACGTTGCCCTCGGCGTCCCCGCGCAGCCGGGTCTCCAGCTGGTACTCGTAGAGCGAGGCCCAGGAGCCCAGGTCGTTCCAGCTGAACTCGGCCGGAATGCAGTAGAGATGTGAGAGATGCTCGCCTTTTGCGGAGCGCGGCTCGAGCACCGCGTAATCCACTGAGATGTTCTCGCACTTGGGATAGAGAGCGCGAAAAACCTCGTCAAACTCCGGCGTGCCCCACGCCGCGGCAATACCCTCCAGAAGCGGAGCGGTCTCCGGCAGGTGCTCGCGGACCGCATTCGCCAGGGTGCGCGCCGACCACAGAAACATCCCCGAGTTCCAGTAATAGTTGCCCGCGGCCACAAACTCCTCGGCTCGGTGCTGGTTGGGTTTCTCAATGAACCTGCGCACGTGAAGGGCGGAGTCGTCTTCGGTCAGGTCGCCGGTCTCGATGTAGCCGTAGCCGGTCTCGGCGCGAACCGGCTCGATCCCCAGCACCACGATGTTGTCGCCCGCTGTTGCCGCCGCAATGCCCTTTTGCAATGCCTTGAGGAACCGCGGTTCATCGGCGATCACGTGGTCGGAGGGAAAGACTCCCAGCACCGCGTCGGGGTTGTCCCTTTCGATCAGGAAGGCCGCCAGTCCGCAGGCCGGGGCGGTGTTGCGGGCCACCGGCTCCTGCACAATCTGCTCCGCCGGCAGGCCGGGCAACTGGTCGGCGATCTCATGCGCCAGGTATTCGTTGGTGATGATCCAGGTCTTGTCCAATCCCGCCAGCGGCTTAAGCCGTTCAACGGTTTGCTGAATCATGGAGCGTTCGCCGTCCAGCGCCAATACCTGCTTGGCGCGGGCGCGGCGGGAGCGCGGCCAGAAGCGGGTTCCGCTGCCTCCGGCGAGAATCACGGGACGAAAATCGATAGCCTTTAACATTGAAGAAACATCCTACCGGACAGAGATAACGTTTGCACAGGGCAGAGCGAATTATTTTCAAAATGAAAATTCGCCGTCCGGTGCCGTCCGCGCCAATCCTAAGGAATGTGGCGTCGCGCCCAACAAAGAAAATCGACTCCTCAGTGGAATCACTGTGGCAGTCGAGAAAGTGTCACATTCACCCGTCGTTGGACTCGAAAAACTTAGGAGAATCAATCACCAGGGGACCTGGCCCAGGAAATCCTCGCTGCCGCGAGTTTGCTGCGCTTTTCTTATCCCGTTACTGGCGGTGCAAGGGACGCTTGCGCTGGGTCGGCAGGCACCGGACAAATCTGCCGGCGGTGCAATGAAGGCAATCACGATTAAGAGGGGCACTCAAGTTTTCTTCCGTCTCCAACAGCCAATCTCCTAGGCAAATGCGCGCAATGGCCAGAGTGTAAAGATCGTCGTGCAGGGCGATGTATGGGCCAGTGGAATCCTCGTGATTCCGAAAGGGACTCAGGGGACCGGCGCCGTGTTCGATGCACAGACCGCAATTCCGGGCAAGCGCGACGGAATGCTGCTTATCAGGCCCGTCGATCTGATTCTTCCGGACGGGCGCCACATCAAAATGAGCAACAATCCCCCAGGGTACGATGACTGCGACGTAATCTTCGGCCCGTGCTGGATGGAATATAGCCTGTTTGCGCCGGTCGTCTTTCCGTTGAAACGGGCTGCGGATCTCGAGGCTCGCGACGACAAAGCGGAAGGCAAGGATGTCACGCAAACGACGACTGAGCCGATTCAGAGTTACACCCGGCAACGCTTCAAAGTGGAGAGCAGCCCTCAACCATAGCGTTTTTGCAGTAATTCTTCTTCAACGTTCCGCGACCCGGCAAGAAGGCGCCCCTCGCCGGAGCGCCTTTCGCCGTTCAGGCTTCGATTACTTCAAGCCGGTCAGGAACTCGCCCATGCGGCGCGTGCCCTCGTCGATGTTCTGCTTGGTTACCGGGTAGCTGATGCGGATGTGCTCGCCTGTCCCGAACGCCTCGCCGGGCACGGTAACCACGTGCGCTTCGTGGAGCAGCCGGGTGGCCAACTCGGTCGCGGTGCGGATGCCGCCCTTGCCCAGGTAAGCGGAGATATTGGGGTAGACGTAGAAAGCGCCCTCCGGCTTGGTGCACGTTACGCCGGGAATCTCGGCCAGCCGCGCCAGCATGTGATCCCGCAACTCTATAAATTCGGCCCGGAACGCGCTCACGCACTCCTGCGAGCCCGCCAGCGCCGCAATGGCCGCTTTCTGCACAAAACTGGTCGCATTCGAGGTCGATTGCGACTGCAGCTTGCTCAAGTTGGCGGTAACCGCTTTTGAGGCCAGGGCGTACCCGGCCCGCCAGCCGGTCATCGAATAAGTCTTGGAAAGCGACCCCAGAATGACGATATGCTCCTTGGCCCACGTAAACGAACCGCCCGAAACCGGCTTGCCGGCATAGTTGAGATACACGTAGCACTCGTCCAGAAGCAGAAAAATACCCCGCTCGTGCGCCAGTTGGACGATCCGCTCCAGGTCCTGGGCAGACACCACCGAGCCGGCCGGATTCGAAGGCGAGTTGAGGATGATGGCCTTGGTGTGCGGGGTAATGGCGCGCTCAATGGCATCCGCGGTGATCCTGAAGCTTGCCGCCTCGCTGGTTTCGAGCAATACCACCTTGCCGCCGGCGTACTGGATGATGTCCTTGAAACTGACCCAGTAAGGCACCGGCAAAATGACCTCGTCGCCGTGGTCGACCAGCACCTGGATCGCATTGAAAAGCGCATGCTTGCCGCCGGTCGAGAAGATGGCCTCGTCGATCGTGTACTCCGACCCGAAGTCGCACGCATGGCGCTCCACGATGGCCTTGCGCACGTCGGGAATCCCCGGAACCACCGTGTACCGGGTGAAGTTGGCGTCGATGGCGGCTATGGCCGCGTCCTTGATGTGGCGCGGGGTAGGGAAGTGCGGCTCGCCGGCCCCGAAATCCACCAGGTTGGCGCCCTGGGCGCGGAGTTTGGCGGCCTCGGCGGCCACCGCCATGGTTGCGGAGACCTCAATCCGGCCAATGCGGTCGGCAAAGACTTTTGTGGGCGTGGAAACGGTCATGATGCTTCTATCTTTACAGATTTCCCGCCAATCCCCAAGCCCGCCCCCAAGACACGCCCAACCAGGCCGGCCCACCAGCCGATCCGAGGTAAATCACAGCCACTTTTCCTGTCAGTAAAAACTCTACCGTCAGTGGCGTCAAAAAAGAGTATCCTCCCGATCAGGTTTCATGCCAGATCGAACCAGAGCCGTGCTCGATCGGCCGCTAGCTCGTTACGCCATGGCGGTATTGGCAGTTGCCGGTTCATTTCTGCTGCGGCACTTCATGGTTCAGTCTCTCGGCATGGAGTTACCCCCGTTTATCTTTCTCTATCCAGCCGTCATGATCGTTGCCGTTCTGGCCGGCCTGCGTCCGGGACTGCTGGCCACCATCCTGGCCGTGCTGGGGACGGACTACTTTGTATTAGCCCCCATTCACCATTTCGCTATTAGCAAACCTTCAGATGTCATTACGCTCATAGTTTTTGCCGCCATGGGCACAGTGATGAGCTTGCTGGCCGAACGCCACCAACGGAGCCAGAGGGTCATCGCCGCCTATCGGTCAGAGAGGGCTTTGCGCGAAACCGAGGCGCTCTATCAAAATCTTTTCGACTCGATGGATGAAGGCTTCTGCATCATCGAGGTCTTGTTTGACCCGGAAAACAGGCCTGCCGACTACCGATTCCTTGAGGTCAACGCAGCATTTGAAAAGCAGACCGGGATGCATGACGTGGTGGGGAAACGGATGCGTGAACTCGCTCCCTCACATGAGGAGCATTGGTTCGAGATCTATGGGAAGATCGCCCTCACCGGCGAGCCGGCGCACTATGTCAACGAAGCCAAGGCGATCGACGGCTACTTCGACGTGCGCGCCTATCGTGTAGGTGAGCCCGAGCAACGCCGGGTTGCGGTCGTCTTTAGCGAAATCAGCGAGCGCATGAGAGCCGAAAAGGTGCTGCGGGACCAGGCTCAGCTCCTCGAATTGGCGCACGACACCATCATGGTGCGAGGCCTGGATGGAACCATCCGCTTCTGGAACCACGGCGCCGAAGAGATGTACGGATATACTAAACAGCAGGCCACTGGCAGAATCTCGCACGAGATCCTAGCCACCGTATTTCCCCAGCCCCTGGCCGTGATTGAAGCGATCATTCTGCAGGAGGGGCGCTGGGATGGCGAGCTCATACACACCGCCCAGGACGGCGCGCGCATTGTGGTTGCCAGCCGCTGGGTGCTGCAGCGCGATGAGGACGGCCATGCCACTGGCGTATTGGAGATCAACAACGATATCAGTGAGCGCAAGCGGGCTGAGGAACACACGCAAAAAATCAACCGCGTTTATGCGGTCTTAAGCGATATCAACAAGGCCATCGTGCGCGAGAAGGATCCCCAGGCGATGCTCGAAGCCGCCTGCCGCATCGCGGTGGACAAGGGACAATTCCGCATGGCGTGGATCGGGATGGCCGATCCCGCAACAGGAGCGCTGGAACCTGTCGCATCCAGAGGTGTGATCGATGATTATCTCAATCGGGTGAGAATCGATCTTCAGGACTCGAAGACCGGCACCGGACCGGCGGCGCGCTGCTTCCACACCGGAGAGCACGCCTTCTGCAACGACATTGAGCACGAGCTCTGCCGGCCGTGGATGAGCTACGCAGTGGAGCTCGGCTATCGGTCTCTGGCATCGTTTCCACTCCGTTGCGAGGGGCAGGTCGTTGGCGTTTTCAATCTCTATGCGAACGAGCTGGCATTCTTCGACGAAGAAGAGACCAAGTTACTGGATGAGTTGGCGATGGATATCTCCTTCGCACTTGAAGTCGCACGGAATGAAAAGAACCGGAGGCGCGCCGAACAACACGTCCGGCAGCTCAATCGCGTCTACTCGGTCCTGAGCGACATCAACCAGACGATCGTGCGCGAGAAAGATTCCCAGGCGATGCTCGAAGCCGCCTGCCGCATCGCGGTGGACAAGGGACAATTCCTCATGGCGTGGATCGGGATGGCCGATTCCGAGACGCACGCGCTTAAGCCAATCGCATCCAGCGGCGAGGTCGGCGATTACCTTGACCGCGTCCGGCTCGATCTTCTGGACCCAGTCCGCGCCGCCGGGCCCTCGGTGCAATGCTTCCTTTCCGGAGAACACGCCGTCTGCAATGCAATCGAGCAAGACCCTCGCTTTGCCCCATGGAGGGACGACGCTCTCAGAATGGGCTATCGGTCGCATGCGTCCTTCCCGCTCAAGGTGGACGCGCAGGTCGTTGGCATTTTCAATCTTTATTCAAGCGAACTGGCGTTTTTCGACGAGGACGAAATCAAGCTGCTGGACGAGCTGGCGATGGACATCGGTTTCGCGCTGGAAGTGAGCCGCCGCGAAGAGGATCGAAGAAAAGCGGAAGAGGAACTGCGCTGGAGAACAGCCTTCTTTGAGGCGCAGGTAGACTCCGCTCTGGACGGCATTTTGGTCGTGGACAGCGAGGGAACGAAGATCCTCCAAAACCAGCGGCTGAATGACTTGATGAGTATCCCCCAAGAGATAGCAGAGAATTCTGACGATGCTCAGCAAAGGCAATTTGTTAGAACAATCGTTAAGAACCACGACCAATTTGAAGAGAAAGTCAATTATCTGAACTCCCATTCAGAAGAGGTGAGCCTGGATGAAGTTGAATTGATTGACGGTAAGATCCTGGAGCGATACTCGTCCCCTGTGCGGGACAAGACTGGGAATTATTATGGCCGGATCTGGACTTTCCGTGACATCACAGAGCGCCGGCAACTTGAAGAACAATTCCGCCAGGCCCAGAAGATGGAGGCGATCGGCCAACTCACTGGAGGAATCGCCCATGACTTCAATAATCTGCTGACCGTGATCCTTGGTTGCTCCGAGGTCATAGGCGAGGAAGCTAAAGATAACCCGCGCTTCAGCAAGATGGCCGGGATGATTTTGGGCGCAGCCCAACGGGGGGCGGAGTTGACCCATCGCATGCTCGCTTTTGCCCGCCGCCAGGCACTGCAGCCAAGGCCGATCGACGTCAATCGGTTGCTTGTTGAGATGCAAAGCTTTCTCCGCCGCACCTTGAGCGCCGATATTGATCTGAGCGTGATCCAGGGCGGAGCGGATTGCGAAGCGCTCGTTGACCCAACACAGCTTGAGAGCGCAATACTGAACCTGTGCGTGAACGCACGGGATGCCATGCCCGGCGGCGGAAAACTGACCATCGAGACGGATAGCGCGGTGCTGGACTCCGACTATGCGGCCCAGAACCCTGACGTCACACCGGGTCAATACATCATGGTCGCGGTCTCGGATACGGGCTCCGG
>Ga0302320_10008011_pt1 | contig 23113 bp, 13 predicted proteins | sample Bog_T0_3_FD_202130 | JGI IMG/M metagenome (GOLD analysis project Ga0302320, IMG submission 202130) | Peat permafrost microbial communities from Stordalen Mire near Abisko, Sweden - Bog_T0_3 | ecosystem: Environmental > Terrestrial > Soil > Wetlands > Peat | place: Sweden: Abisko, Stordalen Mire... | reverse complement strand
TCAACCGCGTTGGCAGTGCTGCAGGAAGGCTTGGTGATCGTTGGCAACTTCCCTTCGACGGATGGGACCTGTGCCACCGCGGGTAACGGCGGCCTCCTGGTCATCAACAGCCTTGGTCAGCAAGTACAAACTATTGCAGACAAGAACTATATAAACGGCCCGTGGGACATGGCTGTCTATGACTTCGGTGGCGGAAAGATTGACGCTTTCATAGCCAATGGTCTGAGCGGAGCTATCACTCGCTTTGACCTGATGATCAGCAATGGATTGTTGACGGTGCAAAGCAAGGCAACAATCGCTTCCGGCTACGTGTTTCAATGCGATCCGGTTACCTTTGTGGATGCCCCGACCGGGCTGGTCTACGATCCCAAGAGAGATGTTCTTTACGTGGCATCGACCGTCGACAACGCCGTCTTTGCCGTCTCCAACGTCTCGCAGCGATCTGATAACGGCGGGACGGGGCAAGTCATCTACCAGGACCAGACCCACTTACACGGCGCGCTCGCCATGGCTGCGGCCCCGGGTGGCGACCTGCTGGTCAGCAACAATGATGCGATCAATGGCGATCCCAACCAGCCAAGCGAGATCGTGGAATTCACTATTTCCGGTCACTTCGTGAAGCAGCTTTCAATGGATCCGGCACAGGGGGGATCGTTCGGACTTAATGTAATGACTACTGGACTGATTTCCCGGTTCGCGGCCGTGGATGACAATCAATCCACTCTCAGCATTTGGACGTTGCCCAACCACTAAACGTAACAGCGTGGTTGAGGCGTGGCGTGATAGGGTGCTGGCTCTTTTAGCGGGTGTAAAGTCTTTGCTGGGGAACGGCTTTGCTCCACCAGTGGCGCGAAGCCGTGCCAGGCTTCTCACCCGCGCCTCCAGATGGGTCAGCGGCCCGCCTCGCTGGGACCGTCGATGACAACAAAATGCTCTTGCTTACCCACACTCCTGATCTCTGCCGCGATCTCCCTTGCCTTCCTGCTGCTGTCGCTTCCGGTCTGGGCGACAACCGTAATTGCTCTCATCGACAAGCGGCATCATCGAGTCGTCCTCGCCGCAGACAGCCTAATCAGCCGCTACTATGGAAAAACCACGAGCCAGGACTGTAAGGTCATCGTTAAGTCCGACTGCGCCTACGCCATGGCAGGCTTCCTCGATAAGCCCGATCCCTATTTTCATTTGCCAGATCTCGGCGACGCGGCCTGCCAACTGCAGGGAACGCTAAAAGACCAGGCGGACGGATTCCTCGAGATCGCAAGAGATCCCGTGACCTCTATCGCGCAATATCTGCACGACAACGAGCCGCAGTTCTATAGCGACACCTTTAGCAAGAACGGTGGTGAGTTTGCCTTCGTGGTATTTGTGGGAACTGAGCACGGGAAGCCCGTAGCTTACGCGCGTGGATTCAAGGTTGCCAGCGATGGCAGCGCTAGCGCAGTTTCTAACGACATTACGGGAACGGGAGCGTCCGGCTTTTTTGCAGGAGTTACCGACCACATCGCCGACTACCTGAAGGCGAACCCCAACTGGGCGCACATGGATACAGTTTCGCTCGCGCGCAAGCTGGTGGGCCTGGAGATTGCTGCTCATCCGGATGAGGTTGGACCGCCGATCTCCATCCTCACCGTGGACCGTAAGGGAAAACAGCAGTGGATCGATCAGGGAATTTGTGGAGTTCAACCTGTCGCGCAACCGGCGAATCCGTAGGACGGTTTTCCCCGCACGATTGGCGAGATCAATGCACGGTTTTTCGCGGCCGAGGTTGCTCTCTGTAGTGTAAGCTCTTCCATTTGGAGGTTGTTGGAATGATGTTCCTCAGGGACCCTCTAGTGCCCTCTGAGTCTGCCAAGCACTACAGCCGATCCGCCGCACGGTTACTCCCGACTATCGCAATCTGCCTACTCGCCGGCCTGCTGCTCCCGAAATTCGCTGTCGCGCAACAATACAATCCCTCGCTCTATTCTGGAATGCGGTGGCGGCAGATCGGTCCGTTCCGCGCGGGACGCGTGACCGGAGTGGTGGGTGTTGCCGGCCAACCGGCGATCTATTACATGGGAACGGCCGGCGGCGGAGCGTGGAAGACCACCGATGGTGGCATGGTATGGAAACCGATCTTCGACAAGCAGCAGGTGGCGTCGATTGGCGCAATCGCCGTAGCGCCTTCCAATCCGAACATGGTTTACATCGGGACGGGCGACGTCAGCAACGTGGGTGGCTCGGTCAATCAGGGCAACGGCATGTGGAAGTCCAGCGATGCGGGCGAGACCTGGCAACACATCGGGTTGGAAGACTCGCGGCACATCGGGGCAATCTGGGTCGATCCACACAATCCAGCGGTTGTCTTCGTGGCGTCTTTAGGTCATACCTTTGCGCCGAATACCGAGCGCGGCGTCTTTAAGACCACCGACGGCGGAAAGACCTGGCGCAAGGTCCTGTATAAGGACGATACGACTGGGGCCGTCGATGTGGCTTTCGCTCCGGATAATCCAAAGATCGGATTTGCCGCTCTCTGGTACCACTACGTCAAACCAGATACTCCCTATGCGGGACTGTTAGGCACGGGCGGCGCGGGAATCTACAAGACGACCGACGGCGGCGATACCTGGGCCGAGGTCAAGATTCCTCAACTTGCAAATGGCCATCTGGGCCGCATCGGCTTAGTCGTGGCCGGCAACGGACAGCGCGTGTTCGCGATCGTTTCCGAAAGAAACGAAGGCGGACTGTATCGCTCCGATGATGGCGGCGCCACCTGGAAGCGCATCACGAACGACCAGCGGATTCAAGGTAACGGATACTTCAGCAAGGTCTTTCTCGATCCGCGCAATCCCGACATGGTTCTTGTGGCGCAGACGTCGCTTTATCGCTCGACGGATGGTGGCGTTACGTTTGAATCGTATAAAGGTGCGCCCGGCGGCGACGACAATCACGCGCTGTGGATTGATCCGACAAATTCGGACTACATGATTATGGGCAGCGACCAGGGGGCGACCATCAGCATGGATGGCGGCAAGACATGGACCTCGTGGTACAACCAGCCGACCGGCCAGATCTATCATGTCTCTACCGATAACCGTTTTCCCTACTGGGTGTACGGTACGCAACAGGACAGCGGATCGGTGGCCACTCTCAGCCGCGGAGATTACGGTGCGATCACGTTCTTGGACTGGGACCCGATTGGTGGTTATGAGTTCGGCTACATCCTCGCCGATCCCACCAATCCGAACATTGTTTATGCCGGCGGCGAGAATCACGGCTTGTGGCGGATTGATCGCACCAATCGGCAGGTGAAGACGATCTCGCCCAACGTCAGCCACGATGGCGATTACCGAACGGCGACGAATCCTCCGCTGGCCTTCTCGCCCCAAGACTCGCACATTCTTTACGAAGGAACGCAGTTTCTGCTGCAAACCAGCGACGAGGGAGAGACCTGGAAGGCGATCGGCCCGGACTTGACGAATCGTCCCGGCGAACCGCCAGCCAAAGCTGAGGAAGGCAACGACGAAGGCAACAAAGAACAGGCCAAGGCCTCCGAAGAAGCCAAGACTAAGGAAGCCGAGAGCAAGAAGCCGAAAACCAAGGAAGAGGAAGAGACGATGCGGCCGCCGGACCGCCGCGCCATCACAACCATTTCACCATCGGCGGTGAAACCGGGCGTGATCTGGGTGGGCACGAATAATGGGCTGGTGCAGGTCACGACCGACAACGGCGCGGACTGGCAGAATGTCTCGCCTGCCGGGCTGCAGAAGTTTTCCGAAGTGACCATGGTGGAAGCCTCGCACTTCGACGCGGGAACAGCCTACGTCTCCGTGGACAATCATCAGGGCAACGATTTTCGTCCGCACATATTTCGCACTCGCGACTTCGGCAAGACCTGGCTGCAGGTCGTGACCGGCATTCCCGATCTCAGTTTTGTGAAAGTTGTGCGGGAAGATCCCGAACGCAAAGGACTGCTCTACTGCGGCACCGAGACCGGCGCCTTCGTTTCGTTTGACGACGGCGATCAGTGGGGAACTCTGCAACTCAACCTGCCGACGGTCTCCGTGCGCGACATGGTGGTGCATGGCGACGACCTGGTCGCGGCCACGTATGGACGCGCCTTCTGGATCCTCGATGACTTAACGCCGCTGCGCCAGATCAATGAAAAGGTTGCGAAGTCGAAGGTGTATCTCTACCAGCCGGCGACGGCAATTCGCTTGCGCAATGACATGAACCAGGACACGCCGCTGCCCCCGGAAATGCCGGCCGGCGACAATCCGCCTACGGGAGCTATTCTCGATTACTACTTCAAGACGGCGCCGGCAAATGACGTGACCATCACTGTCTACGATCAGGCTGGCCAACTGGTTCGTGAGCTCTCCAGTAAGCCCGAGGTGGTACGCGAAGAGCTGCCGCCAGACGTTCCGAACTATTGGCTCTATCATCCGACGCCGGTGCCAAAGAATGCGGGCATGAATCGCTATGTGTGGGACCTGCGCTACCCGTCGCCAGACGCGGTTCGTCACACCTATCCCATCTACGCGCTGTATGAACGAACCCACGCCGAACCGCAAGGACCATTCGTGCTGCCCGGCAAGTACGAAGTGCGCCTGACGGTCGATGGCAAGACCTACAAGCAGCCGTTGACGGTGGAGATGGACCCTCGCGTGAAGGTGACGAAAGCCGCCCTGCAGCAACAGCTTGATTTCGCGAAGAAAATCGATAGCCTGATTTCGCTCAGCTACGACTTCCACGAGAATGCAGCCAAACTCGTGGCGGAAGTATCCGCTCGCCAAACCGAATTGGAGAAGAACGAGCAGGCCGCGGCAGCGCTGCAAGCGGTGAAGGACTTCCAAGCGAAGGCGTTCAAGATACAGGGCGAGCAGCAACGGGGATTTGGCGGAGGTGGCAAACCGAAGCCGACCTTTACGCTGATAAATTCAGAGCTGGCGTATTTGTCGGAAACGGTGGACTGGGCCGACGCCGCGCCAACGGACGCGATGCATTCCGCTTATCACGACTATTGCAAGGACCTGACTAAGCTGGCGCAACAATGGTCTGCGCTGATGAAACAGCAGTTGCCACTAATAAATACTCAGCTTGCCGGACAGCACTTACAACCGCTGCCGGCGACAATGCCAAATCCAGCCGTGCCGGCGTGCGGACAATAGCGGACAATAGAAGACGCAACGATGTCAGGCATCGGCGAAAAACCGCAGGTCCCTCCGCTCCGGTCGGGTTGACAAAATATGAGGGGAATCCGCCGAGGTTGACAAACCTATGCGGGCAATCGGCCACTCACAACACTCGCTTCCTATTGTTCCGCTTGCGTCGCACCCTCCTTCCCCGGCTGCAAGGTCAGCTTGTTGATCGCGGATGGATTGTCGCGTAGCTTGACGTACAGCACTCCGTTGGCGGGGTGCGGCACGCTCAGCGCCGAACCAGCGAATCCATCCGGAACCGGCGTGCTCTGTTGAGACTGCGGATCGGCGGAAACGGACTCGATCAGATAAAGACTCGTGCCGTTCAAAAGGCACGGCTCCTCCGGTTTTTCGGGACAGCGAAGTTCTTTCAGCTCGGGTAGCCGGACTAGCGTCACCAACGGTTGCCAGTCTCCTTTCTTGCCGTCCGCGGCGAGGGGCCGAAAACGCAGTGGCCCGAACGCCGACGGCCCAAGATTCTTCAGCGGATCCAGCACGGCCACCACGGTTTGCGCATCCTGCAGGACAAGAGTCCCATCGGCAATGCTCAACAACACGTGTACCGAGTCGTCCGCCGTGGCGACCTCGATGGTTTCGTCATGCGAGAACGCCGTCGGGACCTGCGTTTTTAGCGAAAAAGAGAGCGTCGCATTCTGCGGCAGTTCGTCTTGTTCGTTCAACTGAATGGGTGAAGGCGGTGCTGTAGAATTCGGCTGGACCACTTTGCTGATCAGGGTCACATTCGGCCGCGGTGGCTGAATCGTAGCCGGCAAGTCCAACACCCGACCATCTCTTAGGCTAATGTGCGCGGTTATCTTGTCGCCTTGGCGCAACCCAGATGGTGGAGACTGGTCGCCCCGCAGATTCAGATCATCTTCATCGCCCGCGCGCGTGAGGGCACCGGTTGTGAAGTGGACTCCGCCAAGTTCCACGCCGGCCACCTGGTCCAGACCGGTTCCCTTCAGCACCGCTTGCTGATCGCCGGCGCCGATGACCAGTTCCTCCAGCTTCGCAGCTTCGGAATAGCTTTGCAGAGCAAGGTCATCGGGCTTGGCCAAGCCAAACTGTTTCACCTGCACCTTCAGCGGCCCCGGCGTCGCATCTTTCAACGGCATCTCGATCTGTACTTCACCAGGATTCACCAGCTTCCACGTCGTCTTCAGCTTCTTGCCCTCGCGGTCCTCGACTGTGACGTCCTGCACGCACGGCGCAGCCTCGGAATGCAGATGCAAAGTATCGTCGCGGCCCACCACGAGAGCGCTTTGGTCGGCGGAGGCGACCGTCCACTTCGCGGGATGCGCAGTTTGCAGCTGGAAAGTGGGCCCGTCGAATGAGTCGAATCCCCACTGCCCACGCACAGTTGCACTCACCAGCGGACCCAGACCTTCACTCTTCACTGCATGGGTATCCACTACCAAGCCGCCGCGCGTCGCATCGGCCTTGGCGGGAAGATCAATCGACTGACCGGACTTGCTCCAGACATGAACCACCAGGTCGTGCGCCAGGTTGGTGGAGAAAACCAGCGGAGCGCCTTCCACCGCTAGCATCAAGGACGAACTATCGAGGCAATACGCACTCTTCGGATCCACCGGCTTCAGTGGAGGCAACTTTGGCGCTTCCACCGAGGGCAGGCCAATCACGAGCACCGACTTCGGGTTGCGAAATGAAGGCGCCGCGTTGAGCTTAAGGTTCAGCTGGTCCTCGTGGGGGACGGCCAGCGCGGGAATGTACTGATACTCCGCCGTATGCCACGCGCTCGTCAGCCGCACCACGTCCACGATAGCTCCCACATAGGCGCTGTAAAATCCGCCGCCCGCCATGGGGGTCGCGCTGATCTGTCCGACCAGGTCGGCCGAAGCGCCCGATGCCAGCTGGGCGGCCATCGATTGGCTGTGGGCGTCATCCAGCACCAGCTCGTCCGACTTCTGCACCAGGCAGGCCGCCTGTTCGTCGATCGGCTTCTTGAAGCAATCGCTGTCGAGCTTGATGTTCAGGCTTCGCGCCAGCAGGGCCGAAGTCTCCTTCAGTTTGTCGGGATCGTTATCCGACGCCGCCTGTTTGACCGCTGATAGATAGGCTTCCAGCCGCGAACGATCCAGGCTGGCTTCATTCAAGTCCTGTGAGGCGCGCACGAACGCTCCCGGCTTGCCGCGCACGGCCTTGCGCAAGGTGCCGAAGTCGCCTCCCGTCTCCGGTGCCAGAAACAGCAACACTTGTTCCGCGCCCTTGGGTACGGTGATGACGATTCCCTCGCGCTGCACATTCTTGTCCCAGGCCTCCACCTTGGTAAACCAGTTTTCCGGAGGAGGGTTCGTCGATCCGCGCAGAAACGCGACGATCAGCAAATAGTGAGCGCTCTGCGTCTCCGGAAGCGCTGGATGAATCCACAGCCGGTCGCCCTCTTGCAGATTCGGCACCTCGGCAATGGGCAGCTCCTTGCCTGCGCGGCTCACTCGCACTTCAATCCGCGGACCGGGCAAGTCGAAGGCAGCCGTGTCGGCATAAGCCGAGGTCGAGAGCAGAAGGACGAGGAGAAGCAAACGCACGAGTATCAAACGCAAAACCATATACCTATCTTAGAAGCAAATTAGGAAGACTGGGTTTGGGCGCGAAAAGAGTACAACTACCCACGGCGCGCAGGAATACTTCATTCCTTGAAAGTACCCGGCATCACACGGGAGCAAGCTGATCCAATATCCGCCAGACAAGCAAGGCCGCTCGCCCATGCGAAACGGCCCTGTGTCGCTGGCAGAACATCCTCGCACTACGGCGCGAAGTAGCTGGAGATGTCCAGAATCAGCTGCGTTGTGCCGGAGGCAAAGGCGTCTGTCTTGCCGTCGATGTTGGGCACGATGGCCATGTTCGACGTGATCGCTCCATCAAACGCATTGAGCGTCGAAACCCCCGGCCGCTGCTCGCTATCCGGCCACAGCGTTAGATAGCCAAGACTGCCCGTAGGAACCACAGTCGCGTTCAAGACATAGGCTTGCGCCGTGCTGGACGGTGCACAGACGCTGTCCACAACATCCACCGGTGGACTCAAAGTTCCAGTGAAGGGCTGCCCATTGCCAATCTTGCGGGTGTCGATCACCCGGCAAGGCGCGGCTGGATAAAGCGACAGTCCCCCTTGTCCCGCGGGCGCGAAGTAGCCATCGATGTCGACTACCAGTTGGGTGTTTCCGGAGGGATAGACGGCGATCCCGCCCGCCGTTCCAGCGGGCACAATGGCGGCATTGGCTACGATCGTCGCCGTCAGATTGTTCAACGTCGAGACCGCCGGCCTGGGACTACCTTGCGCCCACACCGTCAAGTAGCCCAGGACCTGACCCTCATACGGCACGACAGTGAAATTCATGGAGTAAGCCTGCGCAGTACTCGGGATGTTGCAAGCGCTTTCCAGTACCGGGAAATCGCGCTCCTGGCCACTTGGCAGATACGGCCCTCCCAACGGTCCATTGAGCTTACGTGTATCCAGCACCCGGCAGGGGGTCAACGCATAGAACTGCAGCGTATCCGCCCCGGGAGTGGTGAAATACCCGTCGATATCGATGACCACGTTGGTCGTGTTGGTAACATAGACGCTGACTGCGGCATTCGCTCCCGCCGAGACAATAGCGGCATTGGCTTTGATGCGGCCATCCAGCGAGTTCATGAGCGAGACTACAGGGCGGGCTTCTCCGGTAGGCCAGATGGTGAGATATCCCAGCGGACCCTGTGGTACCACCGTGACATTCAGCGAATAAGCGGCAGCGGTAGTGGGAATGTTGCAGCCGCCGAGTTGTGGGACGGCGAAATTCTCTAAGGTACCACCCTGAATCGGGCCACTACCCCCGTATGCCGGCCGCGTGTCCACCAGTCGGCACGACGCGACCGGACTGAACTGAAGCCCGTTGCCAGGCTGAACGAAGACAGCCGTGACAGCCAAGTTTTGTGGCATGTTCACATTGCAGGAGCCGATGCCGTTACAGGCGCCGGTCCAGCCGCTGAAGCTCCAGCCCTGAGCAGGAGATGCATTCAGCGTAACAGGTGTATTAGAGAGATAAGAATGGCTGCAAGTACCGGGACAGTTGATGAAACCGTCCGTACTGATCGCAGTTCCGTCGCCGCTTATTGACACAGTTAACGTGTAGTAGTTCTGAGTGAACGTAGCGGTCACCGATTGGTTGTGTGTAATGGCTAGATTGCAAGGGCCGCTGCCCGTGCAGGCGCCGCTCCAACCGCTGAAGCTCCAGCCCGGTGCAGGTGAGGCATTGAGCGTCACAGGTGTATTAGAGAGATAAGTATGGCTGCACGTGCCGGGACAGTTGATGTATCCGTCCGTGCTGGTCACGGTGCCTTGGCCGCTGGTCGATACCGTCAGAGTGTACAGTGGAGCGAACGTAGCCGTGACCGATTGGTCTTATGTCATCGTAACGCTGCAAGAACCCATACCCGTGCAGGCGCCGCCCCAACCAGCGACCTCCCAGCCCCATGCCGGGTTGGCATTCAGCGTCACCTGCGTACCCGCCTGATAGCTTTGCGTACAGGTGCCGGGACAGTTGATATAGCCGTCGGTGCTGGTGACAAGACCGTTACCAGTGGGGAAAACTGTGAGGGTGAAACCGCCAAAGGCCAAAGTTACCTCGGACGCCGAGACTTGCCCGCCGTAATTGCATTGCGGCGTCAAACCCGAGGCCCAGTCGGTCAGTGACCAAGACGGATTTTCGATAATGTTGAAATTATTGTCGAACAGAGTTGGAGAGAACGTGATGTATTGGTTTGGCGGATAATCGCTGCATCGCACAATGCTGTAGGCTTCCAAAGCCCCGCCGAAGGCCCAATTAAACGTTTGCCCTTCACTTGGCGTGTTGCTCAGGGTTGTGCTCCCGCCAGTGGACTCGTCCTGCGTCGTAATCTTCCATGTGGGACAAGAGAGCGTGCCACTACCGCAGGTCGACTTGACCGTGCCAACGATAAGGTCGCCAGTGTCCACACGGACTGGCGAACTTTCGTCCGCAGTGCCCCTGGGACAACAGTTCCAGCTGGCAATTCCCCATGCCCGACTGAAATCGGAGTTCCAGCCAAGAACTGGTTGAAGGATGCTGACGTCATGAACGTTGTCCTCTAACCCTGGGAAGAAATAAACCGTCTGGCCGTCGTAAGACTGCGGAGCGGACGGGACGTTCCAGTCCGCAACAATCTCGCCGTACGACGTGTTGGTGGTGGTGCTCGCAGAAACAATCCAGCTATGACTGATCGTTGGAGGCTTGATCGGTGACCCCGCCGCGAACATGTCTCCGCGGGCCGTATAGTGCGGATATTCGCAAACCGGAACGGGGTAGATAGTTCCATCGGCCTTTTGAATCACCTGTCCGCCTTCCAGCAGTTCCTCGCCCTTTGCCAAATGGACCACGCAGGATGGATGGAAGTAGCCGAACGGAGTGACGATATATTCCTCAGGCACCTGCGCCGGACGGTTCGGTCCAGCCGGTGCTTGCGCTCGCGCCATCACGGCAGCCGAGAGCGACATAGACACGATCATGCCCGTGAACGCAACGAGCGCACGGATTCTGGATCGCATTTCGAACCATCCTTAGATAAGCACGCTCTCGTTGCCGCTGGCACTCAGTTGAAGATAAAGCCGGAATCGGTGTAGTTTTCGGCGCCGCCGTTTTCGGTCACGCCGTAGAGTTTCCCGTCGATACCCTGGATAACTGGAGCCATGGGACCGCGTCCATTGGTCTGGTTGAAACTTACCAAGGTGGTCAAGATTTGTGCAGGCGAGGCGATCACCGTCGCAGCACAAACACAAAGACCATGCGGAACACTTTCGATAAGCTAAGTTTTCCCAAGCTGACCTCTTTTCTGCGATTAGAGATGAGTAACAATGTTCGGTCCTCCACCCTTCTCGCCTGCCTTTGGCGAAAGGGTAGGTAAACTGCCGACTCCTACCGTGCGAAGAGGCAGGGGGTGTCCAGAATCAGCTATGCCGAAGTTCGGTGCAACTCTCGGGAGAACCTGGAGCAGTCTTCGTTACGTCGGAATTTGTGCTGGCTGAGAACGCCCTGGAGAACATGACATTGTTTCATCGAAAATGCTGGGCGCCAATCCGAATTGCGCGGTATCGATCCCGGACTACCTGTTTTGGGAATGAACGACGGACGCCAAGTGCCGTCAGACTACGGTGCAGGTCGCGAATCGATGCGGGGGAAAGACGATATGCTGGTTGGGGAAAATAGAAAAGGCTGTGACTTTGGTTATGCTCTAGCCGCCAACTCCTGCGAGGGAGTTACCGGCGTGGACGCATGTACCGTCACAGCCTTTGAGGCGATCACCGCTTTCGCGGTTCCAAACCCCGGCTGACACCTCGCAGTGCAGTCGGCTTTTTCGGGTCTGGCGGTTGCCGCAGGTCACCCTGCTGAACCAATCACTCAGCGTACTTCAGGTCGGCCGCTATTAGTTGCCTTCCCTTTTCTGCCGTCGACGAGAGTGATCCTATCCGATGATTGAAAATTGTCAACGCCCAAGGTTTGTGCAAACGCCACTTATTTTTCTGTGCGAATCTTTTCATCTAAGCGATAGAATGCAACTGGGTTGTCAAGCACAACCGAGGATATCCAAGGTCAATTCACATCTTTTTCACAGAGCCGTAGCACGCAGCGAGTAGGGTCTGAGAGTCGTCACTCGTTCTTGACGAATCTGAACGGCGTAACGCATCTGGTTGTTTAGGAGTTGAATGTCCGATCTGATAGCTTATGTGGACGGCGGTTCGCACGGAAATCCGGGCCCGGCGGGCATTGGAGTGGTGATTGAAAATCGCAATGGCGAGACCACCCGCATCGCCAAGTGGATCGGTCATCAGGACAACAACGTCGCCGAATACGTTGCTCTGCTGGAAGCCTTGCAGCACGCCGTTGCGGTCAACGCCAAAACCCTGCACGTGTACTCAGACTCGGAAGTCGTCGTCAGACAAATGACTGGGGAGTATGCCTGCCGCAGCGCGCGGCTGCATTCGCTCAATTGGACCTGCCGCAAGCTGGCGCGCGCCGTCGATTTCTCCATCGCCCACATTTCGCGCGAGCACAACCGCGAGGCCAACGAGCTGGCCAATCGCGCAGCCCGCGGTGGAACCAACCCCGGACCCTGAAAGTTGCGCCAATAAGACCCTGGCAGTCTCAACTCCGCGCCCTGTGACCCCAATCACTGCGTGCTTCGCTGGAAAGGCGCCAGCATGGAGCTGACGCAAGAAAGGTCCCTCATGCTGACCAAGACGATCATTGAGCCGTTTCGCATCAAGAGTATCGAACCCATTCGTTGGACTACCCGCGAGGAGCGGGAAGCGCTGCTGCGGGCCGCGCACTACAACCTGTTTCTGCTTCCCGCCGACGATGTGCTCATCGACCTGCTCACCGATTCGGGTACGGGCGCTATGTCCACGCGGCAATGGGCGGCCATCATGCTGGGCGACGAAAGCTATGCCGGCAGCCGCAGCTTCGACCACTTTCGCGACTCCGTCCAAGACATCTTCGGCTACCAACACGTGATTCCCACCCATCAGGGCCGCGCCGCCGAGCGCATTCTGTTCAGCGTGATGTGTAAGAAGGACGACGTAGTTCCTAACAACACGCACTTCGACACCACGCGCGCCAACATCGAGTTCGTGGGAGCCGAGGCCGTGGACCTTCCGATTGCCGAAGCCCGTCAGCCCGCGACTCGGCATCCCTTCAAGGGCAATATGGATGTCGCCGCGCTCGAAGCGCTCATCGCGCGCGTGGGACGAAAACGCATTCCACTGGTCATGCTGACCATTACCAACAATTCCGGAGGAGGTCAGCCCGTCTCGATGGAAAACGCCCGCGCCGTCAGCGCTGTCTGCCGCCAGCATGACATCCCGTTGTACTTTGACGCTTGCCGCTTCGCCGAGAACGCCTACTTCATCAAGGTGCGTGAGGCCGGCTACGCGTTAAAGACGCCAAAGCAGATTGCGCAAGAGATGTTCGCGCTAGGCGATGGCTGCACCATGTCGGCGAAGAAGGACGGCATGGCCAATATTGGCGGCTTTTTGTGCACCAATGACGCAGTGCTTGCCGGCCAGGAAAAAGACCTGCTGATTCTCACCGAGGGCTATCCCACCTACGGGGGGTTGGCTGGCCGCGACCTCGAGGCCATCGCCGTGGGCGTGCAGGAATCGCTGGAGGAGGACTACCTGCGCTATCGCATCGCCTCCACGGCTTACCTGGGCAATCATCTCACCGAGCAGGGCGTACCCATCGTGCAGCCGCCAGGCGGTCACGCCATCTATCTCGACTCGCGCGCGTTTCTGCCGCAGATTCCGCTCGATCAGTTCCCCGGCGTAGCGCTGGCAACCGAACTGTATCTCGAAGGCGGCATTCGTTCGGTCGAGATTGGCACGCTGATGTTTGGAGCTGCCGCAAAGATGGACCTGGTGCGGCTGGCGATTCCCCGCCGCGTCTATACCCAGAGCCACATTGATTATGTGATCGAGGTCATCCTGGCGGTGTGGAAGCGGCGCGAGCGGATCCAAGGGATGCGTTTGACATTTGAAGCGCCGTTCCTGCGGCATTTCACGGCACATTTGGAGCCGGTCGAAGTCGCGCAGACGGTGGGGTGATTGTTTTGGAACAGACTGAAGGGGCACACCTTTAGGTGCGCCATTAAGCTTCTTATATTTGTCATTCCAAGCGGACTTTAGTCCGCGAGATCTGCGCTGGTAGCTCTTGGCAGCAGTTGCACTCTCGGAAGGGCAGATCCCTCGGCGGCTGAAGCCGCCTCGTGATGACAAAATTAAATACGAGCAACGGCGTACCCGAAGGTACGTCCCTTCGAAAGGCGCCAAACCACAACTTGGAGCTTCAGAGTTCCCCTAGTCTAGCCTACGCCGTCCGCAGCGCCTCCTCCACGGTGTTGATATCCACCATCCCATAGCAGCCGTAGATCGCGGGCAGCACCCGCTCCGGCGGGAAGGACCGCCGCAAGGCCGCAACTTTCTCCGTCCCCGCACGATAGGCTGGCAGGTACATTCTCCCCAGCAGCGGATGCTGTCCCCATGCGCCGGACAACTTGTCGGCACGCTCTTCGCTGACGAGGAAGTCGTTACGCAAAATCTTCGCGATCTCGGCTTGCGGCTTGCCTTCACCCCAGGTGAGGTACGACGACTGGTTCTTGGCGTCATCCTGCAACAAGGCCAGCAGCACGCCGATTTGCATGTCTTCATCCGGCAACTGATCGACTTCGGTAACGCCATGCGCCATCAGGATCGCATTGTTGGCCAGACCTTCGAACAGCGTGGCGGCGCGAGTGTTCATGGTCAGCACCGTGGCTTCGAAACCGGCCATACCGCGCACGTACAGATTCTGCAGATAGGCGAATGTCGTGACGTGTCCGGGCACGACTTCGTGACTGACGAGCTGCTGAAATTCCGGAAAGCTGATTTGCAGCGAGGCGTTGATCTCGTAGCTAGCCTCGTATTTCGGCGAGCCGTCGGCATTACGCGCACGGCCCAAGTAATTCATCGATCCGGAAAACCATGCATCCTTGATCGGCAGAAACTCGATATTCGCCCGCGGAACGGCCGCTAGCTCCTTGGGCAGGTGCGGTATGACGTTGGCAGCACTCAGATTGTCGAAGTAGGCGATGACAGCGGCGCCGAGAGCACGCACCGATCCCATGGGCGTGACGCGTTCGCGGCGCCATGAATCCACGGCTCCCAAAAGTCCGCCATTGTGGGAGGTCGGATATCCGGCGCGATTCAGCAACTCGGCAACCCGGTCGTGCTTGGCTTCCGGCTTCGACGGCTCGGGCGGGCGTCCGGTAGATGACTCGACGCAGCGTACATAGGGCACAGCCGGACCCTTGCCGAGGATCTCCATGGCGAGGTCCCACATTGTGGTAAGGCAGTCGGCCAGTCCGGCAAGATAATGCCCGCGCAAACCGCCAATCGTCTCCGCCTCTTTGCGAATCCCGGTGATGGCCGCCGGCAGATCAACTTCTTTCAGATAAGTTTCGACCGCGGCACGGTCCACCGTCTTCCCGCCAACGCCGCCGGTTTCGCGCACCCGCGCGGCTGTCGGTGTGGTATATGCCGCCGGCAGCGGCTCATCGGAAAACCAGGAGTCGGCGATGAATCGGCCGGTTCCCGAGGGGCACATCACATCACCGCCCCAAAGCGTATCAATCCCTAAGACTGCATCAGCAACATATCGTCCTACCTGGTCCATTAGGCTACCTTCTTTCCTCTCACTGAGCTGAACCAGATATACAGACAGAGACCCACGAACAGGATGGCGGAAATTGTCTGCGATATTGGTTCGTTGTTATAGAAGGGAGTCTGTATAAGCTCCTCCCGATATTTTGGCAGCAGACGCAGCCCGGCGCCAAACACGCCGCCCAGCGCGCCGCCGGCCATGAGTCCGCCGGCGACGATGACGCCGCGCTCGCGTATGCTGCGGCCGTGCTCACCACCGGTCTTGTCGGCGCGCTTGTTCACCAGGTGCGAAACGAAGCCGCCCGCGAGGATGGGCGTGGTCAGTTGCAGCGGGAGATAAATTCCCAGGGCGAAGACCATGGAAGAGAGGCCGAGCATCTCCAGCACGACGGTGACCATGGCGCCGATGCCAAACAGGATATAGGCGACCGGCTGGCCGCTCATGAATCCCTCGACCACCGCCTTCAACGCAGAAGCCTGCGGCGCAACCAGCACCTGGCGCATGTCTCCAGGCGCAGCTTCCCCGAACTGGAATGCCTTGGCCAGCAAGACGATGGTCAAGCCGGCGGTAATCGCCGCGGCGGCCACCCCGATGAACTTGACCTTTTCCTGCGCCGAAGGCGTGGAGCCGATCCAGTAGCCGGCCTTGAGGTCGGTAATGAATTGCCCCGAGACGCAGAGCGCGACGCACACCATTCCAGCGAGTGCCATCACGAAGAACATGCCGGTAGTTCCGGAGAGGCCGAACTTCAACAGCACTACAGCCGAGACAATCACGGTAAGCAGGGTCATGCCGGAGGCCGGATTGTTCGCCGTGGCGGCAATAGCGTTGGCGGCCACTGTGGTGAAGAAGAAGCAGAACAGCAGGGTCAGCAACAGCCCCATCACCAACACAATCCAGGTAACATGCAGTTGCCCGTAAAAGACGGCCACGGCAAGGGCGCTCACGATGACGCCAAGAAGGATGGCCATGATGGGAACATCGCGATCGGTCCGCTCCGTATGCTGGGCTTCGCCATGGCGGAAAGCATGTAGCGCGATGCTGAACGAACCGGCCACCACGCGCAGCGATTTCAGGATACCGACCAGGCCGGCGGCGGCGATGGCGCCCACACCGATGAAGCGCACGTAGTTGCGATAGATTTCCGTAGCCGTCATGTGCGAGATGGGGATGGTGGCCGGATAGACGGTGACGTTGCCCATGTGGCTGCCAAGGAACCAGATCATGGGGACCAGCACGAAGTTGACCAGCACACCGCCGGCACAAAAGATCATCGCGATGCGCAGGCCCATGATGTAGCCCAGGCCGAGAATGAAGCCGATAGCGTCAAAGTTGAAAACCATCCGATTCTTGTCGACCAGCGTCTTCATGAGCGGCACGAACTGGAAATTGAGATATTCCTTCCAGACGTGGAAGGTGGTGACGAAGAAATCGTAAACCGCAGCAATGACCGTGGCCTGGATCAACAGCTTGGCCTGTGAACCGCCTTTTTCGCCGGTAACCAGCACCTCGGTGATGGCCGTGGCTTCAGGAAAGGGCAGCTTGCCGTGCTGCTCTTGTACGAAATAACGGCGCAACGGGATGAGGAAAAGGATGCCCAGGCATCCGCCGGCTAGGCAGATGAAGATGGTCTGCACGGGATGAGGGTCGAGGTGAAGGATGTAGAGCGCCGGCAAGGTGAAGACAGCGCCGGCTACCACGCTGCCGGAAGCACCGCCCATGCCGGTGATGATCATGTTCTCCAGCACCGTCGAACGGCGCTTGTACACACGCGCCAGCCCGATGGCGAGGATGGAGATGGGAATCGCTGCCTCCATTCCCTGGCCGACCTTCAGGGCCGAGTAGGCCGAGGCCACGCTGAAAATGATGCACAGCAGCGTACCCCAGAGCACCGCGCGCCCGGTGATCTCCGGCACGCTCGCGCTAGTGGGTACCAGCGGCACATAGAGTTCGCCCTCTTTCAGTGGCTCATAAGCATTCGCGGGCAGCGATTTGGTTTCGACTTCGGTTTCAACCTGGGCCATCAGAGTGGTCTCCTAGCAGTTTCGCAGCCGAAGGCATTGTAAATGGCGGGGTCAAGGGAGAGTGTGATGGCGGTTGTGAGTGTCAGTGACCCCAGCGGAGGTTGCCGAAACGGGCTTCTCAGAAATTGAGTTCGTGGAACTGGTCATCCTCTGCGCCGACTAGGAAAGCTCGCTTGAATGCCGCTCGCGGCAGCCGGCCAACATGGACAGCTTCGATGTAGGGCATCAAGCTCTTGCCATGAGCATTGTCCGCCTTCCACTTCTCAACAACCGCAGAACCAGAAATCAGGTTTGGCGCAACCTTCAATCGGTCTATCTCGATCCAAACGGATGAACCCCACTTTTCCCGAAACGGAATGAACGTTTCCCACGTGCTGTTAGGACACGTTTGAAGCGATCAGGATGAGTTGTGTGCCACAATCCACCGAGCAATTTCGCAAGTGTTCGCTCCCGCATCGCGGCCTCTTTAGCTGCGAACTCTGCAAATCGCGCTTCCCGGCTTTTCGCCCACTCGATGGGTGTGCACTCACCGCCGCTCATCACAAATGATTATATTCCCCAGGTTCAACACCAGACCCGTGCTCTCGTGTGCGGTCTACACCTGGTGCCATCAGGTTCGCGGCCTCCCTTGAACGCTAACCTGGGAAACGTCTAAAACAAACTGCTAATCAAACAACTTTGCGATTCCGGGCCCAAACCGAAGTTCCCGCCGAGCCCTGTCCCCGCAGGGGACAGCATATCTAAGCCCAGCGTCTAAGCCCAGCGTCTAAGCCCAGCGTTTCAACGCTGGGTGAGCGAAGAAGAGACTCGCCGAGTCCCGCCAGGGACGCCATGGGAACCATTCGGGGCATCGTATGATTCGCGATACGTTTTCGGATAGATCATATGCCGTCCCTCTCGGGACTCACCCCGAAATGGAAATCTACCCGGCGTTGAAACGCTGGGCTTAGATATGCTGTCCCTGCGGGACGCAAACCTTAAGACTGACGCTGCGTCGTAGAGGGTATGCCTGGTGTGTGGGGTCTTCGGTTCGCGCTCTTTGGTTCAGGCAGTTCTACCCTGCGGTCCTTCCAGATTAATAATCCGGGTTTCCAGATCGAGGAGCTTCGATTGCATGGCATCAAGCTGCTGAGTGGTGGATGCATTGATATTGGAGACGTCGGCTTCGATCTTCCGCATACGCACGCTGGCTGATTCCTGATAAGCGCCGAAGGCCCGGACAATGCGAGTTTCCGCGTCATGGGTGCGCTCGTCGATGTATTCGCGCAGGCGGTTCTCGGTTTCACGTGTGCGCTCGTCAATATACTCGCGCAGATCCAGTGTGCGCTCGTCGATGTACTCGCGTAGGCGCTTTTCCGTGTCGTTAATGCGCCCGTCGATGTGCTCGCGCAGGCGGTTCTCGGATTCACGTGCGCGCTCGTCAATATACTCGCGCTGACGCTTTTCCATTCCTTCCAAATACCGCTGGAGATCGGCATCCATGCCCCAAATCCTACCACACAGGGAAATGCTGCCTCACGTCTTAACGCCCGGTGCCTGGTGCCCCTGGTTCGTCCCTCCGTTGGGCGCGCCGAAGTGTGCCCTTCCGGGAATGGAGGGCCCGGGTGGCACCCAATTTCCGGTCTGATCAGGGCTGAACGTAAACCGGATTGTTGGGCGAGGGTGGCTCGTAGTCCTGGCCGTACTTGTTCTTGTGCGGCACGGAAGCGGCCATCGTGACCTGCACCCGGATCGTGCCTAGCGAATGCGAAGCATCGCTGACCTGGACTTCGCGGGAGAGCGCCTGCAGCGTTGCCGGCAAGGCATTCTCATTCCAAACATGAACCGTGTAGCGGCCCGCTGGAACGGACGCGATCGAGAATTCGCCTTGCCGGTTGGGAATGGCGAAGTAGGGGCTGGGCAGGACAACGATGACGGCACTCATCTCCGGATGAATGTTGCAGAAGATGTAAGAGATGCCCACGCGGTCGAAATGAACCGTGCGGCTGCTGCCTGCCTCATACAAGCCCAGGTCAAACCGCTTACCGTTAAACAAAGAAAAGACGTTGTGAAACCAGGGATCGTGATTGGGAAACTCGACGCTCGAGCCTCGGGTGACGACCAGCAGGTGAGGGTCGAACATCTTGTTCTTCTGCGTCAAGACGGCGTGCATAGGCGCAGCTGGCGAATCGGCAGCTGCGCCCACCGGTACCAGCCAGACGACGCTGGCACTTGCGGAAGACGTTTTCGCTGCACCCTCGGGGTCGACGTGACCGGTAACGGTAATGTCCTGGGCGTTACATGTCAAAGCCGCGATTAAACATCCGGCGATCGCCAGCCACTGGGCCGCTTGTTTCCGGATACTCATACTTCAATCCTCAGAATAGTACCCCCACCGACAGGTTTAGCTGGCCCGCGTCATAGCTGTCGTCGTAAATGGTGAAGGTGCGTAGACGGCGGTATTCCATGGAGAACAGCAGGTCCGAACGGGGGCGGTAGATGACGTTGCCAAACGCACCGCGGTTGGCGGTGAAATAGGCTGGAGCGTCGCTCTGTACCTGGTCGCCGAAATAGCGAATGTCGGCGGCGAAGGGACTGTCTTGTCCGAATGCGCCGTTGAATTCCAGCTTGGGCGTCGCCCGGAATTTAAATTGCGCCCACCCGCCGACAGCATTCACCGGATTCACGTAAGTGTTGGGATCGGAGAGCATGCCATCGTAAACCACACTGCGTCCCAGAGCGGCGCCCAGACCTCCGATGGCCGCGCCGCGATAAAATTCGGCACTGAGTGCGAAGCGGCGGCTGAGGGGCAGATTGATGTCCATGGTTCCGGCCCAGCCATTGACGATCCGCTCATAGCCCCAGTTCTCCCGGCTGTAATAGCCACCCGCACCTAGCGTGAAGGTCTGCCCAAACCAAGGATGGGAGTAGGCGACGCGCATCGCATAGGCTGGCTGACGGGCTTCTTCGCCGGCGTCAGGAGTTCGATACCAGGTGTAGTTACCATCGGCTGGTGGATCGCCGGTCAAGGGGTCCAGGAGAGCGCCTTGCAACGTCACCCTGGAATCGGACGACAGCGCGAACCGATGCTCCACTCGCAACTGCGGCGTCCATGACCAGAGATTGCCGGCGTAAGACAGTGCGGGAACAATCAGCGATGCAAAAGAGGTGGGGGACTGGGGCGAAAGGAACAACGCGTCCTGGCCGGCAATCACCGAGGTGTCCTTCCAATCGAGGCGAATGGCGGCGGTGCGCAACCGCACCAGTCCGGAATTCACGCCGTTGTAGGTGGCAGGAAAACCGCCCCCGAAATCGAAGTTGACGTTGGCGCTGGTGTGCGCTCCCAGGACCTCGGGACCGAAGGCCTCAAATCCCAGGATCGTCTGGCGTAGCGTGCCTCCCACCGAACCGGTGGACCCCATGGGATCAGGCGGGTTGGCCCAGGTAGGCACGTCCTGGTTATCGACGGAGCCGCTGTTGCCAAACAGATTGAAGAGCACGATGCCGGAAAAACGCACGCGGTATTTAGAGGCGCTCTCGACTTTCGTCTGATACTGATCGTCGACTTTGCCAGAGAGCAGTTGCTGGTCGCCTTCAACTTGATCCACGCGCTGCTCTAATTGTGCGGTAGTCGAGGAAGTGTAAGCCGGCGATTGTTCATCGACGATAGTTGCGTCCCCGGCATTGCGTCGGGTCTCCAGTTCCTCTCGAAGATGGGTAATCTCTGCCCGGCTGGCGACCGTTTGCTGCTGCAGTTGCAGCACCATGTCCTTCAATTCGCGCACCTGGGATTGCAGCTCTCCGAGAGCGGCGTTTGTACCGTTGTTTTCGGGTGAGGTTGTCGCCTGCGGCTGCACCTGCGCGGCGCACCAAAGGCCTGACGTCATCGCCAGCCACGCAATCAGCGCCGGACGCAAGAGTTGAGGACAGCGTGAGCGTTTCATGTCGCACCTCTCTATACCTGGCTGTACCTGGGTTCTTGAGGGCCGCGAAGTTGGCGGCGAATACCCGTTCAAGCAGGGAAAGGCTGAGAATTGCCGGCCACCCGGCCGCTGGCCACAGCCGTCTTCTGCAATACTCGGGGCAACACCATCCGCATCACCGTGCGGCCCGGCATGGAACTTTCCAGTTCCAGGCTGCCGTTGTGGTCCTGCACAATCTTTTGCGCGATGGTAAGGCCCAGCCCCGTGCCGTTTTCTTTGCCATGACTGACAAACGGCTGGAACAGTTTGTCGCGGATGGAAGATTCTACTCCGGGACCGTCGTCGCTTACACGAATATCGAGGTTGCCATTGCCGTCGGTCACGGTAACGCCAACGCGGCCGCCGCACACTTGCGCCGCCTGGCAGCCATTGAGCAACAGATTGTAGAAGACGCGCTCCATTTTCCGCGGATCGAACTGCGCGCTGTGCAGGCCTGGAGATTCAATGCCGACCACGATCTTGTGAAACTGGCGATGGGCGCGCACCAACTCGATAGCGCGGCTGATGGTGCGCTCCACCGGGGTGTCGATAACGTTCAGCGACTCGGCTGGCCGCGACAACTCCAGCAAGGAGTCGATGAGGTCGGTGAGCCGGTTGACGGCGACACGAATCTCCAGGTAAAGCTCTTCCCTTTGCAGTGGACCCAGTTCGGCGTCGGCCAGGAACTCGGCATTAGCCAGCACCGCCGTAAGCGGATGGCGCAAGTCGTGTGAAATGGAACTGGCCATTCGTCCGATGGTGGCCAGGCGCTCGGCAGCCAGCAGCCGCTGCTGGGCCAAGTGCAGACTGTCGCGCATCCGTGAGAAAGCTTCCGTCAGCTCGGCAACCTCGCCCGCCCCCGGGGCGTGCACGGGATAGCGGAAATCTCCTCCACCGAGCGCGCTCACGCCATCCACCAATTTCTCCAGCGGCCGGGTGAAGGTGCTGGCGATGATATACACCAGCAAGCTGCCGACGAAGACCCCTCCCAGCCCGACCGCCAGTAACAGTTGCCGAAGGCGGTTGAGGAATGCCGTCGCTTCATCGTATGACTTCATGACCACGATGGTCACCCGCGGCGATTCGTCCGGATCCAAGGTCAGCGAGGAAACCACAAAGCTTTCTTTGCCCAGCTTCCAATCGGTTGGACCTGCGGCCACGCCATCGCTGGTGAGGTGCGGCTTCAGTTCACTGGTTTGCTCGGCGTTGAGCGTACTCACTACCACGGTCTGACCACTTACGATGGCCACCTGGCTGGCAGCTACCTGGCTAACCTGGCGCGCCACGGCGCTGTTCATTTCATAACCGACTGCCACCACGCCCAGCAGCGCATTGTCTGCCCGAGGGCCAAAGTAGATCGGAGCTAGCACAACTTCATACAGATGTCCTCCGGCGAACCACCATTGCAACGGCTCATCGAGAGCACCACGGCGGTCGAGCAGTTGCTGGGCCTCGGCACGGGTGATGCCCGGAGACTTGGTATGAAATCCGACGAACTGGTTGGTGGGGTCGGACAAGGCAAACAAGTCGCCGCCGGACAGGTGAAACATCTCGCGCGATGCGTCCTGGATGGTGGGCGCATGGTACGACGTCATCAGCGCCTTCAGGTTGGGCAGATCGGCCATCAGCTGGGCTAAACGCGCCAAGGCAGCTTCGCGCTCCCGCTGCACATTGCGGAAGGTTTCAACCGAGTTGGCCAGATCGTTGCTCAGGCCGCGCCGTACATGGTTGGCCACGGTGCGCCGCACGATCAGCAGCGAGAC